>Ga0265324_10000127_pt1 | contig 60599 bp, 40 predicted proteins | sample 41419metaG_FD_198634 | JGI IMG/M metagenome (GOLD analysis project Ga0265324, IMG submission 198634) | Rhizosphere microbial communities from Carex aquatilis grown in University of Washington, Seatle, WA, United States - 4-14-19 metaG | ecosystem: Host-associated > Plants > Roots > Rhizosphere...
TTCACGGCGGCGAAGGTGAGGCTGCCGCCTGCATTGAGGTCGATGCCGCCCTGCGCATTGAAGATGCTGGCCTCGATACGGGTATCGCCGCCGCTGCGGGTGGTGATGTCGCCTGCGCTGGCGAGCTGGGTGAGGTCGCTGGTTTGGGTCTGGTTCTCTGCGCGGTTGTTGAGACGGCGGTCGGCGGTTTTGTCGGAAGTGCCGTTGGCGCGGATGGTCATGCCGTCGGTGGCTAGCGTCTCCTGATGGCTGCTGCCGGTGCTGTTCACGGCCGCCAGCAGTTGCAGGCTGTTACCGGCATCCAGATTGATCCCGCCCGTGCCTGCGTTGACCCTGGCCGCTTGCAGGATGATGTCCGCACCGCTGCTGACACTGACGCCATTGCCCGCCAGCGTGCTGCCCTCGCTGTCGATGCTGTTGTAGGTATCGGTGATCGTGCGGCGTTGTTGGGTGAAGGCGTTGGGGTGGCCGTTGATAAGGGTGCTGCTCTGCTGGCTCAAGGTGTCTTGGCCGGCCAGGATGGCAACCGTGCCGCCTGCGGACAGGGCCAGATTGCCCGCCTTGGCAGCCATGTCGGTGCCGCTGGCGATGAGGTTGTTGCCGGCGATGAGGGTGAGGTTGCCGCTGGTGCTGGTGAGGCTGCTGCGGTTGAAGCTCTGGTTGGTGGCATCGAGCCGGGATTGGCTGGTGATGTCCGCCCCCTGGTCGGTGATGCTGAAGGCGTTGCTGCCTTGCAGGCCGCTGCTGCGTTCGTGGCTGTAGGTGGAGGCGCCGTAGGTGCTGGTGGCGGCGGCGATGTTGATGTCGTTCATCGCGGCCAGGGCGATGTCATGGTTGGCGCTGACGTTGCTGCCGGTGATGTTGATGTCGCGGCCAGAGGCGATGCGGATGCTGTCGCCGCTGAGACTGCCGCCGATGGCGTCGGTGCTCCAGCTTGCGCTGTTGCTGGTGCGCTGGGTGGTGGTGGTGATGCCCTTGCTTTCGGTGCGTATCTCGCTGAAGGCCTGGTGTTGTTCGTCCACCGTGCCGATGTTGACGTCGGCGTCGGCATTGAGGGCGAGGGTTCCGCCGCTGTTGACGGTGGCGCTCAGCAGGGTGAGGTTGCCTTTGCCGTCGGTGCGTGCGCCTTGACCGTTGCTGGCGGTGAGTGAGGCATTGCCGCCCGCGTTCAGTGTGGTGCCGAGGACGGTCTCATCATAGTTGCGGGTGCTGCTGGCACGGGTGTCGAAGTGCGAGCTGCTGAGGTTCTTGCTGGCATCGAGGGTAAGGTCGCCGCCTGCGGCGAGGGTCGCGTCCCCGCCTGCGTTGAGTGCCGCAGAGGTGATGTGCAGGTCGTTGCCTGCAACAAGGGTGAGGTTAGCGCCGGTTTGGATGCTGCTGGTGAGCTGTTCGGTGCGGCTGATGCCGCCGATGCGGTTGTTGGCCGTTTCGCTGGCGGCGACGGTGGTGAGGGTAAGGTCGCGCCCGGCGTTAAGGGTGGCGTCACCGCCTGCTTTCACATTGCTGGCGGCGAGGTTGATGTCGCGCCCGGCATAGAGGCCGAGGCTATCGGTGGCGCTGATGCCTGCCGCGCCCTGGATGAGGGTGGTGGTGACATTGTCGCTGCCGGGTGTGCCGAAGACGAGGGTATCGGTGAGCCGTTCGCTGACGATGTCGCGCCCGGCGATGAGGGCGACCCGCCCGCCGCTGATGAGGCCGGATTGGTTGTAGATGTCGTTGGCGGCATTGAGGGTGAGGCTGCCGGTGCCGTTGATGTTGCCGCCGCGGTTGATGATGTCCCGGGCGTTGAGGGTGAGCGAGTTGGCGGCGCGGATGCTGCCGCTGTTGCTGGTGGTGCCGCCCACGTTGATGGCGATGTCGTTGGCGGCGATCAATGCGCCGCTGGGTTTGAGGTCGGTCGCGTTCAGTTGCGTGAGATAGACCTTTGGCACGAGGACGTGCTGGGTGCTGCCATCGGGCAGGATGGCGATCTGGTCAACCAGCCAGACGATGTTGCCGGTGAGCGCCTTGATCTGGTCTGCGGTGAGCGCCACGCCGGGCACAAGTTGGAGTTGCTGTGCTGCATTGACGCCCGCATCGAGCAAGGCGAGGTATTGGTCGTTGGCGTTGTTGTATTGGCCGAGGTAGCGGCGTCCGGTGAGGTCGGTGATCTGGTTGAGTACGAGTTGCTGTTCGTAAAAACCGTCGCCCAGGCGCTTTTGCATCAACTGCGGATCGAGCGACAGGCGGCTCAGCATGTAGTCGCTGGAGATGAAGTTCTGGTAGCTGGTGAAGCGCGGGTCGGTGGTGACGAGGTAGGTCTGGCCGGGTTGGGGGTGTATCGAATACAGGCCGCTGGTGGGCACGGTGACGGTGTTGACGCCATTGCCCGGCGCGGTGACGCTGCCTTGCGATGTGCCGAGGGTGGCGCCCAGGGTGGCTGCCGTGCCGCCGATTGCGCCGTTGGAAACGGACTGGTTGTTGACTGTGGTGGCGGTGACGGAAAGGCTGTTGTTGGCGGTGAAGAGGGCATCGACCGAGCCGATCTGAGTGATGACTGTTTCGTTGTACGGGATCGGGAAATTGACCATGCCGTAGGAATAACAAGATCCACCCAGTCCGCAGCTATGCGTGCCGATGATCGTTAAAACGTAATTGTCGAGTTGGCCGCTGCGCGTCTCATAGCGGTTCAATATCTGCGCAAGCTGTGTGAGCGATCCGCCCGTGTAGTTGAGGTCGGCACCGGCGGCGACGGTGCTGTATTCGTTGCTGATGTCGCCATGCAGCCAGGTGCTGCCGCCGGAAAGCAGCATGGACTGGGCTGTGGTCGCTGCGGTCAGTTGGTCGTCCTGCCAGGTGGAGGTGTAGCGCGGATTGCCGACGGTGACGCTGGGGCCGGGCTGGGCGGCGCTCAATTCGAAGCCGATCACGGTGCGTTTGTTGGTGATGGTGTCGGCGCTGATGCGCAGGTTGCCGTCGGCCTGGATGGTGGCGGACCGATTGGTGACGCTGGCGGTATTGCCTGCAAGGTAGCCGTTTGCATCCAGCGTGAGGTTGGAGCCGATGTTGATGTCGCCCAGGCTGTAGAGGGTCGCGCCATCCTGATTGTTGAGCGCATTGGCGATGATGAGGTTGACGCCCTGCGTCGCCGCGATGATCGCGCTAGCGTTCTGGTTGGTGAGGTTGTCGGCGTAGAGGTTGAGTACATCGCCCATCACGGTGGCGGTGTTGGTGAAGTTGGCGCTGTGCGTTTCGACCAGGCTGCCGCCGATATATCCGGCGTTGCTGATGCCACCCGTCGCCACGAGGCTGCTCAGGTCGGCATTGATGACTCCGCCGCTCTGGTTGTCGATGTTGGCTGCGTTCACCGACAGGATATTGACCGCTTCGAGATCGGCCTGGTTGATGAAGTCGCCAGTCGTGGTGAGTGTGAGGTTGCGGTTGGCCTTGAGCATGCCGCCCGTTGCATGGGTGTAGTCGCCTTGCAGGGTGATGTCGGCATCGCGCCCGGCGATGATTTGTCCGCTGCCGGTGATGGTGTTGGCGTTGAGGTGCAGGTCGCGGTCGCTGCCGATCTGCCCGCCCGCGTTGGCGATGTTGCCGGTGGCGGTGAGGGTGATGTCGCCGCCCCAGCCGAGCGCATTGCCGATCTGGCCGTTGCTGTTGTCGATGCTGCCTGCGGTCAGGGCGATGTTGCCGTAGGCGCCCAGTGCGCCGTTGCTGTTGTTGAAGCTGGCTGCATTGCCTGTCACGGCAACGCCGTAGATCAGGCCGTTGGTGTTGTTCACCGCATTGGTCGCATTCAATGCGATGTTTCCGGTGACCGATCTTGTCCATGCGCCGCCGAGGTCGATGTCGCCCGCATTCGCGGTCAACGTGATTCCGCTCCAGGCATGGGTGTCGCTGTTGGCGAGGATGATGTTGCCAGCGGTGATGGCGATGCCGCCGCCGGAGAGGTTTTGTCCGGTGGCGGCGGTCTGGTTCTGCGTGGTGATGAGCAGGTTGCCGTTCTGCGTGGCGTTGCCGTTCACATCGATCCCTGCACCTAAGATGCCTGTCGAGTTGAGGCTGGCGGCATTGAGCGTGAGATCGCCTTGCGCCGACAGTAAGCCGGTGTTGGTGATATTGCCGGTGCTGGTGAGTTGGGCAGTCTGCTGGCTGTAGAGCGTTCCGCTGTTGGCGATGCCGATGTGGCTGTTGATGCTGAGGTTGCCGCTGGCTGCGATGGCGCCGCCCAGGGTGAGCTGCCCGTTGTTGTCCAACGTGAAGTCACCCGCTTGCGCAGAGAGGGTGCCCAGGCTGTTGACGCCTACCCCGGCTTCGGTGCCGACGAGCCTGATCTTGTTGGCATACATGCCGCCGAGCAGGGCGACGTCGATGCCGACGGTGGGTTGGGTTCCCGTTCCCTGAATGATCTGCACGCCCAGGTTGTTGTAATCGACCTGGTTGGCACCGACGAGGAGGTTGAGGTTGTTCGCCCAGATCTGGCCGTTGACCTGGATGCTGCGGGCGATGAGGTCGAGCTGGCTGACGTTGGCGGCATTGAGTCCGGATGAGCCGATCTGGATGTCGCCGCCCGTTACGCGGAAGGCGTCCAGACTGCCGCCCGCGCCGATGACAGGCGTGCCGGTGGTGAGTACGCCCCGGCTGGTGTTGATGAAGCCGCAACCGTTGCAGGTGATGCCGTTGGGATTGGCGATGATGACTTCGGCCTGTTGTCCGGCGACTTCGGTGTAGCCGTTGAGCTGGCTGCGACCGGTGCCGGTGACTTCGTTGAGGATGATGCGTGCAGCGCCATTCGCCAGGTTGGTGTTGCCTGCGACATAACCCGCTTGTTGCGTGAGAACGGTGCCCTGGCTGTTATTGAGGATGACGCCCGCAGGATCGACGTTGAATTGGTTGTATTGGTTACGCGAGACGCCTGCTGCGCTGGGCGTGGTGATCTGTACCAGGGGCAAGCCGTTGGCGGTGGTATCGACGACGGGCCGGTTATTGGGCGCGGCATTCTGGTCGGCGACGACCCCGGCGGTAGCGAGCAACGGCTGGCCGACATAGGCGATGAGGGTGAGCCAGGCGACGGCGCGGCGGAAGGATGAAGGTCGCACCAGTGCGAGGCTCGGGTTGTGTTCCAGGTCTGCTTCTTTGTATGCGCTCATAAGCGATCTCTCAGATTTAAATTGCCGCTGTCGGCCTCGTTTGCATCACATCTGGTACATCAGGTTGAATCCTGCCGCCGGTTCGTCGGTGCGGTAGTTGTGCGGTTTGTATAGCGCTGCACCGGCGAAGATTTCATACGTCATGCCCTGCGTCAGGTTGCCCCTGAGTCCGGCCACGATGCCCGCCAGTTTGTTGCCGATCAGGTATTGCACGTTTTCGCCGTACACCTTGCCGAAGTCGAGACCGACGTAGGCGGTTTGCGCCGTGTTGGTGATGGGGATGCCGATCTCGTTGCGCAGGATGAAGCCTTTTTCAGCGCCGAGGGAGGCTTCGCCGTCGAAGCCGCGCACGGTCCAGCGGTTGCCGATGGAGAACCATTCGCTGGCATACAACGCGGTGTTGGTGTTCTGCGCGCGGAGAGTGGCGCTGTAGCTGAGTGGGCGTTCATTGAGGGCGAAGGGCATGGTCAATGTGACATCCAGCGTTTCGAGCGAGTAGCGGTAACGGGGGCTGGTGCCCGGCAGGTCGGCGGGTTCGGTCTGCGCGCCAAACCAGGGGGCGCCCCAGCGATAGGCCAGCGTGGCATCGAGTTGCGCCTGTCCGATGTTGTGTTTGTGGATCAGGGCGATCTCGGCGAGTGTGGTGCTGCGCTTTTGCACTTCGATCTCGGTGTCGTCGATGTAGGAATGGCTCAGGCGTTTGGCGGTGCGGAATTGCAGGCTGTCTTTGCTGAACTGGTCGCGATGGAACAGGTAGCTGATCTTCGCTTCCATGCTTTGCGATTTGCCGCTGGAGACGAAACTTTGCGCGGCACCCATGATGCGCTGGTGATACCTGGACTCATAAGCGGACAAGGTTGTCGTCCAGTAGCCGAACGGGACTGAATAAGAGAGGTTGTTGCCCTGCGTGCCGCGCATGTCGTTGTTGCGGTCGGCGTCGGTGTTGATGCCGATGTTGAGCATGTCGTTCGCGCCCAAGGGATTGTCCCAGCCGAGTTGCAATCCGGCTTGGTTTTTGCCGGTGCCTTTGGCGCCGCTGTCATCCAGGGTGACTGAGGCTTTCCAGGGTTTGCCTCGTTTGACTGCGATGACGATGTCGCTCTCGCCCAAATTGCCGGCGGGGACGATCTGCATATCCACTTCCTGGCTGGATACGCGCTTCATCTGTTCCAGCCCTTGTTCCAGATCGCGCAGGTTCAGCAGTTTTCCGGCTGAGGTCGGGAAGGCGTTCTTCCAGGTTCCCGCGGTTTGCGTATCGGCGAACCGCAGTTCGTGGATGAGGCCGGGTATCAGTGTCAGTTTGAGCGTTCCGCTCGACAGGTCTTGCTCAGGGATGCCTAGCCGTGTGGTGGAATAGCCGTGCTCCAGTATCTTTGAAGTGAGTCCTTTGACGATGAGGTTGATCCCCTCATGCCCGAGGCATCGGCCGCTGTATTGCTCAAGATAGTCCTGCGCGAAACGAAAACGATCTTGCGGTAAAGTGCTTGCTCCATTGCGCTGTGCTTCGGGTGAGAGTTGGGCGGGTATTTCCAGTACGAAACGATGGATGGCAAAGCAGGGCTTCTCTGAGACGGGAAGTTGAAATGGAGCCGCTTCCGGTGTGCTGCCTTGCAGGTTGACGCTGGGAAGTTGCCGCTGGCGTTCGCGTTCTTGTTCTTCTTGCCTGGCTCGATTACGCAGTTCTTCAGTATCCGATGTTTCGATGGCTGCGTAGCCGTTTCCAATACAAGTTGTGATGAATATCAGGGGTGCGCAGACGTATTTCGAAAAGCGTCCGAAAATGAAAGTTGTGCTTTGCATCATTCCAAACCGAGTTATGCAGTTGCGGATAACTCAAGCTCGAAAAGACACAGAACTATCCCAAAAAATCGACGCGGGAATATAACTGCACCGCAAAAAAAATGCCATATGCCATTTGGCCTATATCTTTTTGGGGCGGTTTTGAATATGCGTGGTATTTATTGCAAACAGTGCTGTTGATGTTTGCTACGCAATTCGCGAATCCCGATTCGGGATAGGGAAGGTCAATGCGGAGCGGTGGGATCGGCCAACGCCCCTGACAAATATCCGTGAAAATGCCGGATCAGGCCACCGTCACCTCTTTGGCCAGATATACATCCTGCACTGCATTCAGCAATGCGATGCCGTCTGCCAAAGGTTTCTGGAACGCCTTGCGGCCGAGGATCAACCCCATGCCGCCGGCGCGTTTGTTGATGACTGCCGTGCGTACCGCCTGTTGCAGGTCGTCCTTGCCTGATTCGCCGCCGGAGTTGATGAGTCCCGCGCGGCCCATATAGCAATTCGCCACCTGGTAGCGCACCAGGTCGATGGGGTGGTCGGTGGTAAGTTCGCTGTATACCTTGGGATGGGTCTTGCCGAACTTGATGGCGTTGTAACCACCGTTGTTCTCGGCCATCTTCTGTTTCACGATATCGGCGTTGATGGTGGCGGCGAGGTGGTTGGCCTGTCCGGTCAGGTCGGCGGACACGTGGTAATCCTTGTCGCCCACCTTGAATGCCGGATTGCGCAGGTATGCCCACAGCACTGTGGCCAAGCCGAGTTCATGCGCGCGTTCGAACGCTTCAGAGATCTCCTGAATCTGGCGGCGCGATTCGGCGGAACCGTAGAACACTGTCGCACCTACTGCCACCGCACCCATGTTGAACGCCTGTTCCACGCTGGCGAACAGCGTCTGGTTGTAAATGTTGGGATAGGACAGGATTTCGTTGTGGTTGATCTTTACGATAAACGGGATCTTGTGCGCGTAGCGGCGTGCCACCGAGGATAGCACGCCGAGCGTGGAGGCTACGCCGTTGCAGCCGCCTTCGATGGCGAGCTTGACGATGTTCTCGGGGTCGAAATACGCCGGATTGGGTGCGAACGATGCGCCACCCGAATGTTCCACTCCCTGGTCCACCGGCAACAGTGACAGATAGCCTGTGTTCGCCAAGCGTCCGTGGCCATACAGAGATTGCAAACTGCGCAACACGCCAGTTCTGCGGTCTTTCATCGCCACAACACGATCCACATAGTCCGGCCCCGGCAGATGCAGCGATTCTTTCGGGATACCGGCGCAACGATACTGCAACAGGTGTTCTGCTTCTTCGCCCAACAATTGCACGATGTTCGTCATGATCAACCTCCCTGGTTATTTATTCATACTGGCAGGGTTATGTTACTCCCATGTGTATAATTTTGCGCATTACCACTTTATCGTCTGATCACCCATGGAACACATCACTATCGGTACTCCGCTCAGCCCTTCTGCAACCCGGGTCATGTTGCTCGGCAGCGGCGAGTTGGGCAAAGAAGTCATCATCGCTTTGCAGCGCCTCGGCGTCGAGGTCGTCGCAGTGGATCGATATGCGAATGCGCCCGGGCATCAAGTGGCGCATCGCGCGCATGTCATCAACATGGCTGACGGCGCGGCACTGCGCGCCCTCATCGAAAAGGAGAAACCGCACATCATCGTGCCCGAGATCGAAGCCATCGCCACCAACATGCTGGTGCAGATCGAACAGGAAGGCTTGGCACGCGTCATTCCCGCCGCCCGCGCAGCGCAGCTCACCATGAATCGTGAAGGCATCCGCCGACTGGCGGCGGAGATATTATGGTTGCCTACCTCGCCGTACAAATTCGCCGACAGTCTGAATGAGCTTGTGGAGGCAACCAAAGTGATCGGCTTTCCGTGCATCATCAAGCCGGTGATGTCTTCCTCCGGCAAGGGGCAATCGAAGGTGGATGATGCCTCGGAAGTAGAGGCAGCGTGGGAATATGCTGCGAGCGGTTCGCGCGTGAACCAGGGCAGGGTCATCGTCGAGGGATTCATCGCATTCGACTATGAGATCACGCAGCTCACCGTGCGTGCCGTCGGTGCCAACGGCGAGATCGGGACGCATTTCTGCGAGCCCATCGGTCATGTGCAGGTGCACGGCGATTATGTCGAAAGCTGGCAACCGATGGCGATGTCGGCGCTGGCGCTGCAACGCTCGCGCGATATCGCCAGGAAAGTCACCGATGACCTGGGCGGCCTGGGCCTCTTCGGCGTCGAGCTGTTCGTGAAGGGCGACCAGGTCTGGTTCAGCGAAGTCAGCCCGCGTCCGCACGACACCGGCATGGTGACCATGTGTACCCAGCGCTTCAACGAATTCGAGCTGCATGCCCGCGCCATTCTCGGCTTGCCGGTCGATACCAGTTTGCGTGCGGTTGGAGCTTCAGCCGTTATCTACGGCCAGATGGAGGAAAAAGGCATCGCCTTCAAAGGAGTGGATGAAGCACTGCGCGTACCGGAATCCGACATCCGCCTGTTCGGGAAGCCCGAGTCGTTCAAGCGCCGTCGCATGGGCGTGGCGCTGGCGAACGGCAAGGATACTGATGAGGCGCGAACGCGTGCCAAACTGGCAGCGAGCAAGGTCGTTCCCGTAAAAGCATGATGATCACGGGTATTCATCACGCCACGTTCATCACTGGCGACCTAGCCCGATCCCGAGCATTTTATGAGGGTGTGTTGTGTCTGCGTCCCGATATCAGGCGTCCAGACATGGGTTTTGAGGGGGTGTGGTACGACATCACACCCACTCAGCAAATCCACTTGATGCTGTTGCCAGACCCGGAAGCAAATCTGCAGCGACCTGCGCATGGAGGGCGTGATCGGCATGTGGCGTTGTCGGTGAATGAGCTGTCGCTGTTGAAGGTGCGGCTTGAGGTGGCGGGCATCCCGATCACCACGAGCCGCTCCGGTCGCAATACCCTGTTCTGCCGCGACCCGGATGGAAATGCATTGGAGTTCATCGAGGTGGCCTCGTGATGCAACGCGCCGTCCAACAAGCCGGTATGAGTCCCAAAGCCTGGTATCAAAGTGCTTGCGACAAGGCGGGCTTCGTGTGCGATGCGCGGCAGATCGCAGCCATCGAAGAGCTGGAAACCTTGTGGCAGCAACTGGTGGAGTTCAAGACCCGGCGCAATCAATTTCTCGGGCGCAGCCTGCTGAGCCCGAACGTGCCCAAAGGTCTCTATATCTGGGGCGGAGTGGGGCGCGGCAAGACTTTTTTGATGGATGGTTTCTATCATTGTCTGCCATACCGCCGCAAACGTCGCATCCATTTCCATAATTTCATGGTCGAGGTGCATCACGAGATGAAGCAACTCGCGCACGAACGCGATCCGCTGATGGCGCTGGCCGACAAGATCGAGCATTCCACCCGTTTGTTGTGCCTGGATGAATTCCATGTGGACGACATCGCCGACGCGATGATCCTCGGCCGTTTGCTTGGAGCGCTGCTCGAGCGTGGCGTGGTATTGCTCACCACCTCCAACTATCCGCCCGATAAGCTGTATCCGAACGGCTTGCAACGGCAGAACTTTCTGCCTGCCATCGCCTTGCTCAAACGCGAATTGAAAGTTCTGCACCTGGATAGCGATACTGACTATCGCATGTTGCAGATGGTGCGCGATCCGCTGTTCATGGATGCTAACGATTCGGCAACTGATGAACACATGCAGTCCTTGTACCAGCGACTTACCGCAGGCATGCATGCAGAAACGGATTGCATCCGGGTGCGTAACATCAGCATCCCGGTCAAACTGCATTCGCGCGAAGTGGTCTGGTTCGATTTCAAGGAGCTCTGCGGCGGCAATCACGATCAGTCGGATTATCTGGAGATCGCGCACCGCTATCCGACGGTATTCCTGTCAGACATACCCGGAATGTCAGCCGATAACGATTCGGCTGCACGGCGCTTCACCTGGCTGATCGACGTGCTCTATGACAATCACGTCAAGCTAGTGGCCTCGTTCAAAGTTTCGCCTGAGTCACTTTATGCGGGAGGGAAGCAAGACAGCGAAGCACAACGTATCGCCAGTCGCCTCACCGAGATGCAGTCCAGGCGATATCTGGAACTGCCGCATCACAGCCGTGGAGTGTCGTTGACCGAGTCTTGAAGTTGGATGTGTTGCCGGGATTTTGAATCAAGGAAACTCCGATTAAAAATCGATTCCTCGTTCCGCTCCTTCAGCCTGTCCTGAGCCTGCCGAAGGGGCGATGTGACGATTTGTTTTGTGTTTCCTTAACTGCCGCTTTTCAGCCGTGCGTCGTACGCTATTTGGCATGCGGCATTTGCGGATTCAAGGTTCTTTTCGGCTTCGCTGGCAACGGCAGGCGGAACGGTGAACTGGCCCGGTTTCTTGCGTACCGGCACCTGGTTCTTGGTGATGAAGTCGGTCTTGGCGGTCTCGGCGGAAGCTTTGCAGGTATTCAGTTCGGTGAGGATGAGTGCTTCGAACTTGGCCTTCGCCGCAGCGATGGCTTTTGCTTTTGCTTGAGCCTGGGCACGCGCCTGTTCCATTTCTTTGCGCATCTCCTCCAATTCACGGTCGCGCTGCGCACTTGCATAGAATTGATAGCCCAGCACTGCAAGACCGATTGCGATGATCCCGAGGCCGCCCGCGATATTCTTATTCATTGCTCATCCTTCCCTATTAATCATCCCAAAAGTTGATTGGCGCATCATAGCGCAATCCGCAATATGTGTACAAAGCTTGGCGGGTTCAGGGTGCCGGATTGGGATATCGCTGATACACGGACTCGACCTTCGCCAATACCTCCTGGGGTAAGGTGACTTCGGCACTATCCAGATTCTCTTTCAGTTGATCCAATGTCGTTGCGCCAACGATCACGCTGCCGGTGAACCACCTCGTTCTGGCGAAGGCGAGCGCCAGCGTAGCGGGTGTGAGCCCGGCTTCCTGCGCGATGCGCATGTACTGTTGCGTTGCGACCGGCACGTTGGGTTTATTGTAACGCTGACCGAAACCGGGGAAGAGGGTGATGCGGCCCTTGGCCTTCGGATCGGTGATGTATTTGCCGGTGAGCCAGCCGAAAGCCAGTGGGCTATAACCGAGCAGTCCGACCTTGGCATGGCGGCAAGTTTCGGCCAGGCCGCTCTCGAAGGTGCGGTTCATTAGATGGTAGGCATTTTGAACACTGACGATCCTGGGCAGGCCAAGTTGTTCGGCGCAGCGCACGAATTCGGCGACGCCCCACGGTGTTTCGTTGGAGAGTCCAATGTGGCGCACCTTTCCAGCTTTGACCAATTCCGCCAGTACTTGCAACTGTTCGGCGATGGGGGTGGTTGCGCGTTCCTGTGTGATGTCGTAGCTGGTCGCGCCGAACATCGGCACATAGCGGTCCGGCCAGTGGATCTGGTACAAGTCCACGTAGTCGGTTTGCAGTCGACGCAGGCTGCCGTCGATGGCGGTGGTGAGGTGCTCACGGTCGATGCGTGGCGTACCGCGTATCCAGTTGAAGCCGCGCCCCGGACCGGCGATCTTGGTGGCGACGATGAGCTTGTCGCGCTGTTGCTGCCTGAGCCAGGTGCCGATGTAATGCTCCGTGCGATGTACGGTCTCGGCGCGCGGAGCGACCGGGTACATCTCGGCGGTATCGATGAAATTGACACCGCGCGAAATGGCGTAATCCAGTTGTGCATGCGCCTCGGCTTCAGTGTTCTGTTCGCCGAAGGTCATCGTGCCGAGTGCCAATGCAGATACTTCAAGGTCGCTTCTGCCCAGTCGTCTGTATTCCATGATGGTCTCGATAATTCGTTATGCTTATTTTAATTCCTTCTGCGTGCTAGCATCCACCTATGACGATGCCCGTGCTATTCCTGTCACATGGTGCGCCTACCGTACCGCTCGAACCGGGCGAAACGGGTGCGGCTTGGCGCCAACTCGGCGCGCAACTGCCAAGACCTTCCGCAATTTTGATGATCTCTGCCCATTGGGAGACGCGCATCCCGACCTTGAGTCGTGCTGTGCAGCCCGAGACCATTCACGATTTCAGCGGATTTCCCGAGGAACTCTACCGCATTCGCTATCCGGCACCCGGCGCGCCACAGATGGCGGAAGCGGCGGCACAACTGTTGTTGCAGGCCGGTATTCCGGCGCAACTGGATGACACGCACGGCCTTGACCATGGTGCATGGGTTCCGTTGAGCGTGATGTTTCCGCAGGCTGAAATTCCCGTCGCACAACTCTCCCTTCAGCCACAACAGGACCCGGCCTGGCACTTGGCGCTGGGCAGGGCCTTGCGCCCGCTGCGTGAGCAGGGAGTACTCATCGTGGGCAGCGGTGCCATCACGCATAACTTGCGCGCTGTTTTCAAACACCCGCAGGGTCAACCGGCACCGGAATGGGTGAACGAATTTCGTGACTGGATCGCGGCCAGGATAGGCGATGGCGATCTTGAGGCATTGTCTGCCTACCGCACGCTGGCACCACATGCCGCGCAGAACCATCCGACCGACGAGCATCTGTTACCTCTGTTCGTGGCGCTTGGTGCGGCATCCAGGCCGGATGATGCACGGCACTTGAATAAGGTGATGACTTACGGGTTGCTGGCGATGGATGCCTGGCTGTTCGACTCGGAGGGGTAAATTTGTTAGGGTATGCGCCGTAATCTGGTTCAGGGTTGAGTGCGTTATCGTGGGGGAGACGATATGGGCAAGACGAACAAGATGCACTATCTGCCGACAGTTGAAGAAGCGACGGTCGAGCAGAAACTTAAAGAGTTGCAAGCGCTATATCCCGCTCTGGGCATTTGTGCCCTTTTGCCTGAGGCCGAGAAGGAAAAGGTCGCCGTATTGCAGGCAGTTTGCAACAGATGCACGGTGCCGTTGGTCGGTGGGATATTTCCGGCGTTGGTCATGGATGGACATTTTCAGACCAGCGGTGTGTGGTTGCTGTGCTTCGAAGAAATGCCCTACTGCAACCTGTATGGCGACCTGCCATCAGGCGGGGACGAAGTGGCACGGACAATGGAAAAGATCGCCGCCGATGTTCGCGGACAGGTAGATCACGACTCCGATTTAACTTTGTTCCTGCTGTTCGATGCGATGCTGCCGAATATCGGCACCATGCTTGACGCGCTCTATCTGCATCTGGCGAACCGGGTCCACTATGCGGGGGCGAATGCGGGCAGTGAGACCTTCCAACCCATGCCTTGTTTGTTTGACGGTCAGAAGATCGTGCAGAATGGGCTGTTGCTGATACTGCTCACCCGGCACAAGGGCGCGATCCTGGAACATGGCTATCGCGCACCGGAAAACACCTCCTATGCCACTTCCACCAAGGGCAACTGCATTTCGCAGATCGATTGGCAACCTGCGTTCAAGGTGTATCAGGACCTGGTGCGGGAGGAATACGGCGAAGAAGTCACGGCGGAGAATTTCTACCAGTACGGCGTGCATTTCCCGTTCGGTATCGTGCGCGCCAATCATCATGTGGTGGTGCGTATCCCGGTGGCTCTGGCGGAGGATGGTTCGCTGTTCTGTGTAGGCGAAGTGCCGCCCAATTCGGTGCTGACCCTGCTCAAGGCGCCCACAGTGCGCTCGGTCGAAACTCTGCATGTGCTGACAGAAGGGTTGAAGACACTGAACGGCGATATCGCAGGCACCGAGTTGCTGCTGTTCTATTGTGCCGGACGCCGTTTGCACCTGGGCATGGAGATGGCGACAACCGAACTGGAAGCATTCCATACCCTTACTGAAGCGGCACAGGTGGCCGGTGCGCTCTCGCTCGGCGAGATCGGAGGGTCGACGGTGCATGGCTATCCCTTGTTCCACAACGCTACACTGGTCGCCGCACGCTGGTGACATGGAGCGTGATGAGATACTGCCGGTGCTGTATGACCTCGTTGTCACCATAGGCAGCGAGATCAGCACCAAGCCTCTTCTTACCCGCACTTTACAGCGTCTGTTGTACCACACTTCGTTTTCGGCAGGTTTCATCTGCCTGGATGTTCCGCCTTGCGAGAAGGATGCGGGGGTGGTGGAAATTCGCCTCGATTCTGCTGTCGGGGATTTTGACCTGATCGGCATACTGGGTGAACCGGTCACCTTGCCTTGCGACCTGATCTGCAACCAGGCGAGTAGCGAGTCCGATCAGGCTGCACTGCTGTCTGCATTGCGCTGCACGCGAACGCAATACCGCGCCTGTCTCAGATTACCCATCAACCATTGCGGCGTGATCATATTGCTGGCTGCCGAGAAACCGGCAACCAACTTGCCCCTGACCAGTATGTTGCAGCCTGTGCTGGCGCACTTGGCGAATGCAATCGTGCTGTGCCGCAGCAACGACAAGCTGATCGCGGAAACGGATGCGGTTCGGAAAAAAGCCGAGCATTCGCTAAGCCAGAGCGAACAAAGTCTGGCTGCGCTGATCGAATTGAGTCCGATCGGCGTGCTGTTCTCCAGCGACGGCACGACGGTGGGAGCGAATCAGGCCTTCCTGCACATGTTCGGCTATGAGCTTGATGAGATACGCGGCAGGTCCTTCCTTGAGAAGGTCGCCCCGCAAAGCCGCGAGGCGATGATCGAGCGCGTCAGGCGCCGTGCGCAGGGGGAGCAGGTTGAGCAAAGCTACGAGATCGTCGGGTTGCGCAAAGACGGGTCGGAGATCCCGTTGCTGGTCTCGGCTAATCGCATGGAGCTGGATGAGGGGCCGCGGACGACCGCTTTCGTGGTGGACCTGACCGAATTGAAACGCACCGAGACGAAGTTCCGCACCTTGTTCGACTCCACCTCGGATGCGGTGATGTTGCTGGACAAAAAAGGCTACTTTGATTGCAACAAAGCTACGCTCGAAATGTTCGGCTGTAGCACGCGGGAAGAGTTCTGTACCAAACATCCGGCAAATCTGTCTCCACCGCAGCAGCCCGACGGAAAAGTTTCAGCGATGCTTGCCGAGCAGCATATCGCCACTGCGCTGGAAATGGGCAACCATCGTTTTGAATGGATACACCGCCGTGCTGACAATGGCAAGGAATTCCCGGCTGAAGTACTGCTGTGCTCGATGGAGCTGGATGGGAAGCAGGTGTTGCAGGCGACGGTACGCGACATCACCGGGCGCAAACAGGCCGAGGCGCAGATATACCAACTGGCTTTTTACGACCCGCTCACCCATCTGCCCAATCGCCGCCTGCTGCTGGATCGTCTGCAACAGGCATTCTCGGCAGGTGCCCGCAATGGACAACAGGGCGCGTTGCTGTTCCTCGACCTGGATAATTTCAAGACGCTCAACGATACCAAGGGGCATGACATCGGCGACATGTTGTTGTCTGAAGTGGCGGAGCGACTCAATACCTGTGTGCGCGAAGGCGACACGGTCGCGCGTCTGGGGGGCGACGAGTTTGTGGTGGTGCTGGAATCGTTGGGTACCAATCAGGAAGCGGCGGCCAAACAAGCCGATGTGGTCGCCGAAAAGATTCGCGATATTTTGAGTCAGAAATACCACTTGGGTGAGCTTATCCACCACACCACGCCGAGTATCGGCGTCGTGCTTTTTCGCGGGCACCAGCAAAGTCTGGACGATGTGTTGCGTCATGCGGATACGGCGATGTATCAGGCCAAGTCCGCCGGGCGCAACGTTGTGCGTTTCTACGATCCGGTGATGCAGGCGACTATTGAGGAGCGTGCCGATCTGGAAGAAGAGTTGCGACATGCGCTTGATCGCCAGCAATTCCGCCTGCATTACCAGATTCAGGTGGACAGCCTGTATCGACCGCTGGGGGCGGAGATATTGCTGCGATGGCAGCATCCCGAACGCGGCCTGATCTCGCCCGCGCAATTCATCCCGCTGGCAGAAGAGAGCGGACTCATAGTCCCGATCGGGTCGTGGGTGTTGCAATCCGCTTGCGCTCAGCTCAAAGCGTGGCAGCACGACCCGTTGCTACGCGACCTGACGCTGGCGGTGAACGTGAGCGCCAAACAGTTCCGTAGTCCCGATTTCGTTTCGCAGGTTCAGCGCACGCTGGGGGCGACGGGAGCCAGACCCGCGTTGCTCAAGCTTGAATTGACGGAAAGTATCGTGTTGGAGAACGTCGAAGACACCATCTCCAAGATGCGCGAGATCAAGCTGTTGGGCGTGAGCTTCTCGATGGATGATTTCGGCACCGGCTATTCATCGCTGCAATATCTCAAACGCCTGCCGCTGGACCAGATCAAGATCGACCAGTCCTTCGTGCGCGACATCGTCAACGACCCCAACGATGCGGCGATCGTGCAGACCATCATCGCGATGGGCGACGTACTGGGCTTGAGGGTGATCGCGGAAGGCGTGGAGACCGAGGAGCAGCGCGAATTCCTCGATCTGCGCGGCTGTCACGCGTTCCAGGGGTATCTGTTCAGCAAGCCGGTGCCGTTGGCTGATTTTGAACATCTGCTGCGAAAGCGCTAGACAAGACTGAATACGGAGTGGGATCCGAAAAGGGATGCTGTAGGTGCTGGTGGCGGCAGCAAACCTGAAGCTGGCTTAGCCGCGCGTATTGGATTGCATCGAGAACTGTGTCAGATCGACCAGTGGCGCAGGCTGCCACCCCGGCTTGCGGTGCTCGGCCACCACGTTGGTGAAGATGCCGCCGCGTACGTAGAACTTGGCGGTGAGGCGCATGAAACGGGGCTGGGTGGCGGCGACTAGAACGTCCAGCACGCGATTGGTGACGTCTTCGTGGAAATGCCCTTCGTTGCGAAATCCCCAGATGTAGAGCTTGAGGCTCTTCAGCTCCACGCATCTCTCGTCGGCGATGTAATCCAGGATCAGGGTGGCGAAATCCGGCTGGCCGGTCTTGGGGCACAGACAGGTGAACTCCGGGATCTCCATGTGGATGTGGTAATCGCGCCCGGGTTGCGGGTTGGGAAAAGTCTCTAATGTCTTAGTGGGTTGAGTGGTCATTTGGTGAGGTGCCCGGGTTCAGTTAGAATGGCGCGTATTATATCGTCAAGCCTGAATCAAATTGCGTCTTGCTCATATCAAGTTAGCCGGTTTCAAGTCCTTCGTTGATCCCACTCATATCGCGCTGCCTGGGCAGCTGGTGGGCATCGTCGGGCCCAACGGCTGCGGCAAATCCAACGTCATCGACGCGTTGCGCTGGGTATTGGGCGAGTCCCGTGCCTCGGCCTTGCGCGGCGAATCCATGCAGGACGTGATTTTCAACGGTTCCGGCAACCGAAAGCCGGTGGCACGCGCCAGCGTAGAACTGGTATTCGACAACTCTTTAGGCAAGGTCGGCGGACAATGGGCGACCTATGCCGAGATATCCATCAAGCGCGTGCTGCAACGCGACGGCGATTCCAGCTACTACATCAACAATCAGAACGTACGGCGCAAGGACATTACCGACATCTTCCTCGGCACCGGGGTTGGCGCACGCGCGTATGCCATCATCGAACAGGGCATGATCTCGCGCATCATCGAGGCCAAGCCCGAAGAACTTAGAGTATTCCTGGAAGAAGCCGCAGGCGTTTCCAAATACCGTGATCGCCGTCGCGAGACCGAATTGCGCTTGGGCGATACCCGCGACAACCTGCTGCGCGTCTCCGACATCCTGCAGGAACTCGACAAGCAATTGACTCACCTGGGCGAGCAGGCCGAGGTGGCCAAGACCTACCGTGAGCTGGAAGCGCGGCGGGATACAACGCAAAAGTTACTGTGGCTGGTGAACAAGCAGGAGGCTGAAGTACGGCGTGCGCGTTTCGCGCAACAGGTCGAGAAGACCAAGAACGACCTTGAAGCCGAGATAGCCAAATTGCGAGAGGTCGAAGCCAAGCTTGAAAGTGCGCGCAGCGAGCATTTCGGTTTGTCGGATGCGTTGCATGCCAAACAGGGCGAGCTGTACGCGAGCAATGCCGAAGTGTTGCGACTGGAACAACAGATCGCATTCATCGTCGAACAGCGCAACCGCTTGTCGCAACAGATACAGAATGGTGAGCGTCAGATCGCTCAACAGCAGACGCAGTTGCAGGGCCTGCGGACTTTGCGCACGCATTGGCAGCAACAGCAGGAAGATGCGGCGGTGCGTGTGGGAGTGTGCGAAGGGCGCAGCGAGGCCGAAGCGCAAAGCCTGCCGCAGGTCGAGGAGGCCGCCCGGGTGGCGCAGGAACGCTTTAACTCGATGCAACGCGAGCTCATGCTGATTCAGCAACAATTGCAGATCGCCGAGACGCAGCGCGGTCATGTGCAGGGAAATGTGCAGCAACTGGATAGTCGCCGTTCGCGCCTGATGCTGGAGCGCGACAACCTGCCGCAAACAGACATCGCATTGCTGGAACAGAACCAGCAGCAACTTGTCGAGATGCAGACTGAGTTTGAGATGCAGCAACAGCAACTCGCGGAATTGCTGGAGCGTCTGCCGCTGGCCGATACTGAGCGACGCAAGCAACGCGATGCGGCGCAGGAACTGGAGCGGCAACTGGCGCAGACCGAGGCCAGGCTGAACGCGTTACAACAATTGCAGACGCAACTCGACAATGACAAGAATCTGAAGGCATGGCTTTCGCAGCATCGGCTGGATGATGCACCGCGCCTCTGGCAGTCCATCCGCATCGATCAAGGCTGGGAAGACGCACTGGAGGCGGTACTGCGCGAGCGTATCAACGCGCTGGCATTACCGCGTCTGGAAGATGCGGCGGGCTGGAGCGATGCGCCACCCGCCAAGCTTGCTGTTTATGCGGCGGATGGCGTGCATTCGAACAGGAGCGGCGCACATGCCGGTCTGACACCACTGGCAAACTATGTGCGATGTCAGGATGCACAAGCCTCGCCTGTTGTGGATGATTGGCTGGCGGGCGTGTATGCCGTGTCGAGTCTGAGCGAGGCGCTGAGTCAGCGCAACAACCTGCCGACGGGAGCATGGCTGGTGACAGCGCAAGGTCATCTGGTCGGGGCACACAGCGTACTGTTCCATGCGCCGGACAGCCAGTTGCACGGTGTACTGGCACGCCAGCGCGAGATCGAACAATTGCAGTTGGAAGCGCAGCAGCGCCGTGAAGCACTGGAGCAGGGCAAGCATCAATCCGTACTGGCAGAAGAGGCATACCATTCTGTTGAAGGGCGCATCGCGCCACTGCGCAATTCCAGTAGCGAACTGCAACAGCGCCAGCACAGCTTACAGATGCAGATACTGAAATTGACGCAGGCCAACGAGCGCACGCAGGAACGCAACGTACAGATCGCGCAGGAACTGGAAGAGCTGGCCGAGCGTGTGAACAACGAGCAGCGCCAGATGCAGGAGATCGCCGAACAGATGGCGATCCAGCGCGAGAAATTGGCGTCGCAACAGTCGGAGAGCGATCAGGCGCGGCAGCAGTCCACTACACAGGATAATCTGCTGCGGGAGCAACGCGACCGCGCGCAGAAGGCACAGCATGAGTTGCAGGAGGCGCGTTTCTTTGCCAAGACGTGTTCGGAAAAACTGGCCGATCTGGAGCAGAACCTCAAACAGCATGGCGAGACACTGACGCAACTTGAAGAAGCCCTGGCGCACAGTCGCAACGAACAGGCTGGTTTGAGTGAGGGCGATGCGGATCAGCTCTTGCAGGCTGCGTTGCAGCAACGTCAGGTGCATGAGCAGGTTTTGGCTGAAGCGCGCAACAATCTGGAAAATGCCACGTTGAATCTGAATCGCATGGAGCAGGAACGCATGGCCTGCGAGCAGAAGCTGCATCCGCTGCGCGAGAAAGTCGGCGAGATCACCCTGAAGGAACAGGAAGCACGGATCCAGTTCGAGCAATGGGCAGAGCAGTTGCAAGGCGTGGACGAGGAGCCGTTATTGCCTTTGATCGAGGGCGCCAAGGCGGGCGGGTTGCAGAACGAGCTCACCCGGCTGGCTAACGAGATCATCGCGTTGGGCGCTGTGAATCTGGCCGCCCTGGAGGAATTGCAGACGGCGCAGGAGCGCAAGACTTATCTGGATGCTCAGGCGAAAGACTTGAACGAGGCGATCACCACGCTGGAAGATGCGATACGCCGCATCGACAAGGAATCGCGCGATCTGTTGATGGCGACTTATGACGAAGTGAACCGCCATCTGTCCGAACTGTTCCCGGTGCTGTTCGGCGGCGGCGATGCGCGGCTGGTGCTGACCGGAGAGGAGATACTCGATAGCGGGGTGCAGGTGATGGCGCACCCGCCCGGCAAGAAGAATGCATCTATCCATCTGCTGTCCGGCGGCGAAAAGGCGCTCACCGCCATCGCGCTGGTGTTCTCGTTGTTCCAGTTGAATCCTGCGCCATTCTGTGTGCTGGACGAAGTGGATGCGCCGCTGGATGACACCAATACTGAGCGTTTGTGCAAATTGATCGCCAAGATGTCGGAGAAGACGCAGTTCGTGTTCATCAGCCATAACAAGATCACCATGGAGCTGGCTCAGCAGCTTGTCGGCGTGACCATGCAGGAGCGCGGGGTCTCCAAGGTGGTGTCGGTGGATATCGAAGAGGCGATGAAGCTGACCGAGGACGCGGGCGGCAAGGTTGCCGCCGTCAACTAGTTGCAGTTGGCGCTGACCGCTTTCTGCATGAGTTCTTTCTGTTTCGCGCGCTCGGCATCATCAATATAGGTGCGTTCGCCGTTCGGGGCGAAAGTGGAGATGCGAGCTCCCTCTTCCAGGGCGCGTAAACCGCCTTGAGCACTTTCACAATTGCGTTTTTTTGTTTCCAGATCGGCTTCCTTGAGTTCCTTCTTTTGCGCGGCTTCTTCTTTTGCCTGCTTTGTTTTTTTCATCTCGGCTTCACGTTCCGCGTAGCTCTTTGTGGAATTGCTGACTGGGGCGCTGACTTGTCCTTTTCCGCTGACACTGCGAACGGTTTCTGTTTTCTTCACTTCGGGAGGCACGATGTCCGAGTAGTGCACTGTGCCATCGGCATCCACCCATTTATTGAGGTCTGCTTGGGCATTCAGGCTGATCAGTATCAGCGCGATGATCGAAATAATGGGTTTCATGGCGACTCCCGGAGAATGAATATCGCAAAACTAGCTGTTAATTTGCCCCGCGTCAATTTATGATGGCGCCCGAATCGTTACGTTGCCGCCTGTTCTTGGTACGAAGCTCAATAGAAGTCATATGAAAATAGCGGATGGGAAATCGGGAATGTCAGATATGCAATTGCCGACAGGCATCAATCAAGAGTACTTCCTGGTCGAAAAAAACCAGGATCTGGTACTCAGGCTGTTCCGCTCCTATTACCGCGCCCATCAGAATTCGGGAAAATTGTTCGATGATTTCCCGGACTTCTTTCTGGTCAAGCCTATCGTTTTGAAGGGTGCTGAGATCGTGACGCGCGCTTCTGACCAGATGATATTGGACGATTGCATCAATCGCGCACAGGAGCGTCAGGGATATATCGGTGTAAGTAAAAGGCGCAATCCAAAGCTTAAATATTACTGGCTGGAGTTGACGGTATTGCCCTTCGTTCTGGGAGACCAGGTGACGGAGAACAACAAGAGCGAATTCTTCTACATATTGAGCGACTTCATCGAATACACTAAGCAGCATCCGAAGACCTACGGCGATATCACAGCCGAGATCGATTCCGACAAGGATCTGGCGCTGATGCTGAAAGAGATCAACAAGCAGGGTGATGATCTGCGCAATCTGCTGTCGATCTATCCGCTGGAGAAGTTGGCGCGGTTCAATTCCAACTGGCCGATCAGTGAGGTGAACAAGTTGCTGATGACGCTCAAGGACAACGACCAGAGTTGGTGTGATGTCTTCTTCGAGTATCTGATCTATGTGATGGGCAGGAAAGGCAAGAACGTGGGGTGAATGCCATGTGGGCGCTGCGCCAGTTTTGATATAATGCGCTCTTTGCAGAGGACGGTTCCCATGCGTATCACCCAAAAAGCTTTAACTTTCGACGATGTGCTGCTGCTTCCCGCACATTCCAACGTTTTGCCGCGCGATGTCAGTCTGTGCACCCAACTCACCCGCAACATCACCCTGAACATACCGCTATTGTCCGCCGCGATGGACACGGTCACCGAAGCGCGCTTGGCCATCGCTTTGGCACAGGAGGGCGGCATCGGCATCGTGCACAAGAACATGACCGCCAAGGAACAGGCGGTACAAGTCGCCAAGGTCAAGCGTTTCGAGAGCGGTGTGGTGAAAGATCCCATCACCATCGCGCCCAACATGACTGTGCGCGATGTGCTCAACCTGACGCGTCAGCATAAGATATCCGGCCTGCCTGTGCTGGAAGGAAAAAAAGTCGTTGGCATCGTGACCAACCGCGACCTGCGTTTCGAGAACAATCTCGACCAGTCCATCACCAACATCATGACGCCGCGCGAGCGGCTCATCGTGGTCAAAGAGAACGCCAATCGCGACGAAGCGCGCAATTTGATGCACAAGCACCGTATCGAGCGTGTGCTGGTGGTGAACGATGCATTCGAGTTATGCGGTCTGATCACGGTCAAGGATATCCTCAAATCCAGCGAACATCCTTTAGCGTGCAAGGACGATCTGGGACGTCTGAGGGTCGGAGCTGCAGTCGGCGTGGGTGAAGGCACTGAAGAGCGCGTGGCGTTGCTGGTCGAGGCTGGTGTGGACGTGCTGGTGGTGGATACCGCACACGGCCATTCGCAAGGCGTGCTGAGCCGTGTGCAATGGGTCAAGAAGAACTTTCCCAAAGTTGAAGTGATCGGCGGAAATATCGCCACAGCCGCCGCCGCCAAAGCGCTGGTAGATCACGGTGCGGACGGTGTCAAGGTGGGCATCGGCCCCGGCTCCATTTGCACAACGCGCATGGTGGCCGGCGTCGGCGTTCCGCAGATTTCTGCGATCCAGAATGTGGCAGATGCATTGGCGCATAGCGATGTGCCTTTGATCGCCGATGGAGGCGTGCGTTTTTCCGGCGATATCGCCAAGGCGATCGCGGCCGGCGCGCATTCCGTGATGTTGGGCGGTCTGTTCGCGGGAACCGAAGAAGCGCCGGGCGAGATCGAGTTGTATCAGGGGCGTTCCTACAAATCCTATCGCGGCATGGGCAGCTTGGGCGCGATGCAACAGGGGTCCAGCGACCGTTACTTTCAGGAAAATGAAGGCAACAAGGACAAGCTGGTGCCGGAAGGCGTCGAAGGCCGCGTACCCTACAAGGGCAGCGCGCTGGCCGTGATACATCAATTGCTGGGAGGTTTGCGTTCCAGCATGGGTTATCTCGGCTGTCAGGATATTCCGACCATCCACGCCAAAGCCGAGTTCGTAGAGATTACTTCTGCCGGCATCCGCGAATCGCATGTTCACGACGTGCAGATCACCAAGGAAGCACCGAACTATCACATCGATTAACCGTGAAACGTGAAATGTGAAAGGCAAGCTCCAGCCCACGTTTCACATTTCACATTTCACGTTCACCGACATGCACAAAAAAATCCTCATCCTCGATTTCGGTTCCCAATACACCCAGCTCATCGCGCGCCGTGTGCGCGAGACGCATGTCTACTGCGAATTGCATCCATGGGACATGAGCGATGCGGATATCCGTGCGTTCAATCCCGCAGGCATCATACTTTCCGGCGGACCGAACTCGGTCTACGAAGATGAGACCCCGAAGGCGCCGCAGGCGGTGTTCGAGCTTGGGGTGCCGGTGTTCGGCATCTGCTACGGCATGCAGACTATGGCCGCACAACTCGGCGGCAAGGTCGAGTCCGGCCATGTGCGCGAGTTCGGTTATGCCGAGATTCGTGCGCAGGGGCATTCGAAACTGTTCGACGGTATCCAGGACAAGTCCAACGCGCAAGGACACGGCCTGCTCGATGTGTGGATGAGCCACGGCGACAAAGTGACGGCGCTGCCCCCCGGATTTGCAGCCATCGCTTGCAATGAGGCGACGCCGTTCGCCGCGATGGCGGACGAGTCGCGCCATTATTACGCGGTGCAGTTCCACCCGGAAGTCACTCACACCTATCAGGGCAAAGCCATCATCGCTCGCTTCGTTCATGACATCTGCGGCTGCGGAGATGACTGGAACATGCCGGACTATATCAGCGAGGCAGTGGCCAGGATCAAGGCGCAGATCGGTGAAGAAGAAGTGATTCTCGGCCTGTCCGGCGGTGTGGATTCCTCTGTGGCGGCAGCATTGATCCACCGCGCCATCGGCGACCAGCTCACTTGCGTGTTTGTGGACAACGGCCTGCTGCGCCTGAATGAAGGTGCGCAAGTGATGGAGACCTTCGGCCATCACATGCACATGAAGATCATCCATGTGGATGCCAGTGGCGAATTCATGAAACACCTGACGGGTGTCACCGACCCCGAACAGAAGCGCAAGATCATCGGGCGCGAGTTCGTTGAAGTGTTCCAGCGCGAATCGGCCAAACTGAAACAGGCCAAGTGGCTGGCGCAGGGCACAATCTATCCCGACGTGATCGAATCGGCCAGCGCCAAGACCAAGAAGGCGCACACCATCAAATCGCACCACAACGTCGGCGGCCTGCCGGAATCCATGCACCTCAAGCTGCTGGAACCGTTGCGCGAACTGTTCAAGGATGAAGTGCGCGAACTGGGTGTGGCGCTTGGACTGCCCGCTGACATGGTGTATCGCCATCCTTTCCCCGGACCGGGTCTGGGGGTGCGCATACTGGGTGAGGTGAAACGCGAATATGCCGAGCTGCTGCGCCGTGCTGACGCCATCTTCATCGAAGAGCTGCGCAACACCAAAGACGCCAGCGGCAAGAGCTGGTATGACCTGACCAGTCAGGCGTTCACCGTGTTCCTGCCGGTCAAGAGCGTCGGTGTGATGGGCGACGGCCGAACTTACGAATGGGTCGTTTCCCTGCGTGCGGTCCAGACACAGGATTTCATGACTGCACATTGGGCGCATCTGCCCTATGAGCTGCTGGGCAAGGTCTCCAATCGCATCATCAACGAGGTGCGTGGCATAAACCGCGTGGTGTACGATGTCTCCGGCAAGCCGCCTGCGACCATAGAGTGGGAGTGATGCGGAACGCAGTTGTGGCTCGGATGAGAGGGTGAGGTCCGTGCAGGCATTCATGAGTTATCGTTGGTCGGACATTCCCAAGCTGCTCGGGCTGGCGTTGTTGTATGCGCTGCTCATCAAGCTCGACCTGACCTACCTGACCACGGACGGCAACATCTCGCCGGTCTGGATTCCCAGTGGCTTGGGGTTGGCGGCACTGTTGGTAGGCGGCAAGAGATTCTGGCCCGGCATCTTCATCGGGGCACTGGTTGCGTATCTGCTGGCAGGTCGCACCGTACCAGTCTCATTCTTCATCGCAGCCAGCAACGTCATCGAGCCGTTTCTAGCGGTCTGGTTGCTCTCCCGCATCAAGGCTTTCGATCCTGCATTACAACTTCCCGGAGACTACCTGCGGTTGATCGTCGTAGGCGCGTTGGTCGCCCTGCTGGCGGCGCTCATCGGCGTCGCCACATTGCTGTTCGCGGGCATCCTGCCGCCGGATGCCGTATTCCTGGGCTGTTCATTCTGGTGGATGGGCAATCTGTTTGGCATAGCTTTGGTCGCCCCGTTCCTGCTGATCTGGCGCACCTGGCCGGGCGGGTGGGTACGCGGCAGAGGCCGCTGGCTGGAACTATCCCTGTTCGTCGGCCTTTCCTTCATAGCCAGCATGATGGCATTCCATGGCTGGACGCCGGATATCATGTCAAAGTTTCCTCTGGGTTACCTGATGGTGGTGTTCATCATTTGGGCCGCACTCCGCTTCGGGCGTCACGGTGTGCTGTTGCTGCTTCTTCTGATCGCGATACAAGGTTTGCTGGGTGCTATTGAAGGGGTCGGTTTCTTTGCGATGGATATCACCGTCAGCGGGCTGATGAATTTCTGGCTCTACATGATGAACATGACGTTCGTCGGAATCGTGTTGGCGACTACCATCCAGCAGCATCGGCGCAATGCGGATGCCTTGCGAGAGAGTGAATCAAAGTTATTTGCCATCCTGGATCATGCTCCGGTCGGCATCTGGCTGGTGGGAACGGATGGACGCTATCGCTTTGTGAACAAGCGCTTCTGCGATGCGGTCGGCATCCCCGAGAGTGCATTCCTGTTGACGAACTATCTTCCAGAATTGCTGGGAGAGGAGATTGCGGCGAATTGCATCGCCTCGGATCGCGCCTGCCTGGCACAGGAAGAGCCTTTTGTTTCCATCGAGGCGCTCCCTCTGGTCGACGGCAAGGTGCATCAGTTAGAGATCACCAAGGCCAAACTGCGCGATTCCAAGGGGGTGGTGATTGGCGCTATCGGCATCTCGATGGATGTCACGGAGCGCAAACTTAACGAGGAGGCGTTGCGCGAAAGTGAAGCGCGCTGGAGTTTCGCGCTGGAGGGCGGTGGCGACAGCGTCTGGGACTGGAGTCTGGAAACCAACAGGGTCGCACTTTCCAAAGGCGGCAAGCAGATGTTCGGTTTCGCCGATGACGAGATCGGCAACAGCATGTCGGAATGGAATGCGCGCGTCCATCCGGAAGATATCGCGCGACTGCTGGTGGAGATCAGAGAGTTCTTTCACGAGAAGCGCGATAAATTCATCGCCGAATATCGTGTGCTGTGCAAGGAGGGCAGCTGGAAATGGATCCTTACTCGCGGCATGGTCGCACATCGCACGGCAGACGGCAGGGTGACGCGCATGATCGGCACACACACCGATCTGACCGAGCGCAAGCAGGCAGAAGAGACCATCCGGCGCCAGGCTCATTATGATTCACTAACCCAGCTTCCCAACCGGCGGCTGTTTCGGGATCGGCTGGAGCACACGATCAAGCTGGCCAAGCGTGAGCATTCATCGTTTGCGCTCATGCTCATCGACCTCGACCATTTCAAGGAGGTCAACGACACCATGGGGCATGATGCCGGAGACTTTCTTCTGGTGGATGCCGCGCAGCGCATTGCGCATTGCGTGCGCGAGTCCGATACCGTGGCGCGCATGGGGGGTGACGAGTTCGTGGTGATCCTGCCCGATATCGGCGACCCGGCCAGTATCGAACGCGTTGCGCAGAACATCATCAGCAAGCTTGCATCGCCGTTCCTGTTGGGTGAAGAGAGGGCATTCATCTCGGCCAGCATCGGCATCACGCTCTATCCCGCCGATGCCGATGACATGGAGGCGCTGTTGAAGAATGCAGACCAGGCCATGTACGTCGCCAAGAACCTCGGACGCAACCGCTTCAGTTACTTCACGCCCGCCTTGCAGGAGAATGCGCAGAAACGCATGCGGCTGGTCAACGATTTGCGCGATGCGCTGGATGGCAAGCAGTTCCGCGTGCATTACCAGCCCATCGTCGAATTGGCGACGGGACATATTCATAAGGCTGAAGCACTGATACGCTGGGAGCATCCGAAGCGCGGCATGGTCAGTCCGTCCGACTTTATCCCGCTGGCGGAAGAGACTGGCATGATCGTCGAGATCGGTGAATGGGTGCTGAGACAGGCGATGCATCAGGTGAAACACCTGCAGCAGACGTACCATGCAGGTTTCCAGATCAGCGTGAACAAGTCACCGGTGCAATTCCGCCATGACAACCCGTTGAAAGCTGCCGAGTGGCTGCGCGAACTGGAGCTGAACGGGCTGCAGGCGAACAGTCTCATCATCGAGATCACCGAAGGGGTATTGCTGGACAACGATGCGAACGTCAAGGAAAGCCTGTTGGCTTCGCGTGACGCGGGCATTCAGGTGGCGATCGACGATTTCGGCACCGGCTATTCTTCATTGGCCTATCTTAAGCGATTCGACATCGACTACCTGAAGATCGACCGCTCCTTCATCAGCAACCTTGGGCATCAGTCCGACGATATGGCACTGTGCGAAGCAATCATCGTCATGGCGCACAAGCTGGGCCTTAAGGTCGTGGCCGAAGGAGTGGAGACCGTACAGCAACGCGATCTGCTGTTGCTTGCCGGGTGCGATTATGCGCAGGGCTATCTGTTTTCAAAGGCAGTTACCGTCGCAGAACTCGATGAATTGTTGCGGAAACAAAAGCCCTAGTAATTTCCAGAAATATTTTATAGAATTCTCGGCGTTTGAGGGGGAGTGGTATTTACATGATTCGCCACGGGTGCCTTTCTGGGCATTCGCAAAGCGTGCAAAGCAGTCAGTTGTAGCGAACGTCAGATTCGCCGACTGTCTGTTTGACCGATGCCAGGTCTGTAGCACGAGCGAGATTAGTACCCAGAGAGGGTTTCATGGAATTCAGCCTCTGCGCTGTCGGCAGGCTTGTGTCTGCTGGCTTAAATTATCTGCAATTTGTACGCTCGCCGTTCGGAAGAGCGCTATCTCGTACCTTATTCACACTGGGTGCCATATTTGCACTTGGGCTGATTTCCATATCAGCGCATGCTGGAACGCACGCGGCAGGTAACAGCCCGAGTAACGGACAGACCATCTGGCACGTTGGTAATGGTTCGGACTATGCCTGTGATCAATGTCACAGCACCAATTTTGCGTCCGGCCCACCCTACACCCCCTATCCACCGACGAACTCCAATCTGGGCTCGGCCTTCGCGGCAAGTTACGGCGCCATTTGTGATCCCAGTTGCCCGAACAAAACACTAGCCTACTACGCCACCAATCCAGGGAACATCACTTCTTCCATGCAGGCGGTAGGATCAACAACGATCTATCCGTCGGCATCAGGCGATATGACCGCCACCCATACGAACCAGGCACTCAACAACCAGAATGACGTTTCCGCCTATTTTGCCTCATTGATGACGCCTTCCATAGCCAACCCCGGCGCTACGACAGTGTCCGCCGGAGCGGCTTACAGCTACCAGATCGTCGCCTCAGCAGCCACGTCCGATTATCTTGTTTCAACCACGACTTATAACGCCACGAATCTACCGACCGGTGTCACGCGCACGGGCGATACGATCTCCGGCAATGTGCCGACCTCGTCGGCGCCTTCCACCTACAGCATCACCCTGAGCGCGACCAATTCCGCCGCTTCACCCACGACCGGTTCCGCAACATTCACGCTGACAGTGAAAGGAACACAGACCATCACCTTGGGTGCTGCGCCGACGGTGGCGTATGGCGGAACCGGGACGGTGACGGTCACCGGGAGCGGCGGGTCGGGCAATGCAGTCACCTTTAGCAGCGCCAATACGGCGCAATGCACAGTCAACTCCAGTACCGGTGTCGTTACCGGTGTCACGGTAGGAACAGGCAACTGCACTATCAATGCCAATCAGGCCTTAAGCGCAACTTACGATGCTGCACCGCAGGCGTCGCGGACGTTCGATATCGTGAAGGCCAACCAGACCATCAATTTTGGTACGGCGCCGACGATGACCTACGGCGGAGCCACGGGTACGGTCAGTGCCACAGCGACATCTGGTTTGGGAATCACGTCTTACAGCATTCCAGTCACGACAAGTGTCTGCTCTATCTCCGGCACGACAGTCACAGCGCTTTCTGCAGGAACTTGCATCGTGCAAGCAGACCAGGCAGGGAACGGCAACTACAATTCTGCGACGCAGACCCAAAGCATCACCATCAGCAAGGCGAACCAGACCGTCAATTTTGGTACTGCACCGTCGATGACCTATGGCGGAGCCACGGGTACAGTGAGTGCCACAGCGACATCCGGATTGGGAATCACTTCTTATACTATTCCGGTCACGACCAGTGTCTGTTCAATCTCTGGTGCGACGGTGACTTCTATCACTGCGGGAACCTGTACCGTGCAGGCGAGTCAGGCAGGCGACGGCAACTACAATTCGGCAACTCAGACCCAGAACATCACTATCAACCAAGCTGCTCAAACGATCAGTTTTGGTACTGCGCCCACTGTACTGGTAGGTGCCACTGGCAATGTGAGCGCAACGGGAGGAGGGTCGGGTAACACAGTCACTTTCAGCATCCCTGTCACCACCAGTATCTGTTCCATCTCGGGTACCACAGTGACGGGTATCGCGGCGGGAACCTGTATCGTACAGGCCAGCCAGGCGGGTAACAGCAACTATCTTGCAGGCTCACAGACGCAGAACATCGCAGTGGGTCTCAATCCACAATCTATCGTCTTCGGTACCGCGCCGTCGATGACATATGGTGGCGGAACGGCTACGGTGAGTGCGTCAGGGGGGGCATCGGGCAATCCAGTGGTCTTCTCCGTGCCTGTCACAACCAGTGTGTGCTCTGTCTCCGGTAACGTAGTGACTGCTCTATCTGCGGGTACCTGCACAGTCGCGGCGAATCAGGCAGGCAATGGTACCTATGCTGCCGCCTCGCCGGTCACCCAAGACATCACGATCAGCAAGGCGAACCAGAGCATCAGTTTTGGCACTGCACCTTCAGTTGTGGTCGGCGGCACTGGAGCGGTGACAGCGAGTGCGACATCGGGATTGACGGTGACCCTGAGCAGCACTACTTCAGGCACCTGTTCCATCTCTGGTGGCACAGTCACAGGCCTTAACGTGGGGACATGTACCATTTCTGCTGTACAGACAGGTAACGGCAATTACAATGCGGCGACTACCGTAACGCAAAGTTTCAGCATCGGGCAGGGTGGACAGACCATCAGTTTCGGTGCCGCTCCCACCATCGTGGTTGGCGGGACGGGTTCGGTTTCGGCGACGGCGACTTCGACTCTGGCGGTCAGCCTGACCAGCACCACGACCGGTATCTGCACCATCTCCGGCACAACGGTCACTGGCGTCACGGCTGGTACTTGTACCATTGCCGCGAACCAGGCGGGTAATGCCAACTACACCGCCGCGACGCAAGTGACGCAGAACATCACGATCGGCAAAGGCGGTCAGACGGTCAGTTTTGGCACGGCACCCTCCATCGTGGTCGGCGGAACAGGATCGGTCTCAGCCACATCAACCTCGGGACTCGCCGTCGCGTTAACCAGCACGACGACCAGCATCTGTACCATTTCCGGCAATACGGTCACGGGTGTCGGCGTGGGGAGTTGCATCATCGCCGGGAATCAGTCAGGCAATGCCAACTACAACGCGGCGACACAGGTGACGCAAAGTTTCACAATCGGCCAGGGCAGCCAGACCATCACTTTTGGAACCGCACCTTCGATAACAGTCGGTGGAACCGGAACGGTCTCGGCCACTACCACTTCAGGACTCGCCGTCACGTTGGCTAGCACGACGACCGGTATCTGCACCATCTCCGGCAATACGGTCACCGGTGTCGCGGCTGGTACGTGCACGATAGCGGCCGATCAGGCAGGCAATGCCAACTACGCGGCTGCGACTCAAGTGACTCAGAGCTTTGCGGTATCCAATCTGCCGCCGACCGTGAGCGCGGCGAGCATGAGTACTACGCTGAACCAGGCAAAGACGCTTGATCTGTCTCCCTTCATCACCGGAACCGGGGTCACCGGAGTCAGCATTGCAACGCAACCCGCTCACGGCTCGGTGAGCACCTCCGGGACAAAAGTGACATATACACCGGCCAAGGATTATTTCGGTACCGATTCCTTCGCGTACCAGGCATATGGGGCAGTGGGTATCTCGGCCGGTTCGGCGACGGTTACCGTGACGATTACCGGTCGTCCGAATCCGCTGAAAGATCCGCGCGTGACGGGAATGGTCAATATCGAAACGGCGTCCATCATCCGGTTCGGCAAGGCGCAGCTGTCAAATTTCCAGCAGCGTCTGGAATCGCGCCATCACGCTGGGTATAACGGGGCCGCGGCTGCTTCACTGAATATCCGTGACAGCAATATCCCGCCGGCTGGAGATGCAACGTCGGCTCAGAATCGCGCCTACTTCAATAGCTGGCAACCCGGCACAGTGCTGACTTATGCGAACGACCCTAACGTATTGCTGCACACGCCGGATCGTCCTCAAGGCAGGAAGGATATCGCCTACAACCCGATGCTCGGGTCATTGATGGATGTTGTGACAGGCGCACTGAGCAATTCGACTCTTAACTTGACATCCATTTCCAATGCAGCTGGTGCAATGCAACAGAATGAGGAATTCGACCGGCTTGAAGTGTGGGCGGCGGGCAACTTGCGTTTCGGCACCCGTTCGCAGGAGGGGACCGAAACCGTGTTCAGTACTGACGGTGTCAGCGTCGGTGTTGATAAGCGCTTCGACCGCAAGCTGACCGCAGGCATTGGTATTGGCTATGCGCGCGACAACAGCAGTATCGGCACCGACGGCACGAACAGCGTCGCCAACGGCAACAGCATGGCTGCTTATGCGAGCTACCAGTCAGATGCAGGCACGTTCCTGGATGGGCTGCTTGGTTATGGCAAAGTCAATTTCGATACCAACCGTTACGTGACCTCGGTAAGCGATTTTGCAAGAGCTACACGCAGGGGCGACCAGATATTCGGCTCGCTCACCTTCGGCTACGAGTACCGCAAAGAAGGACTGTTGTGGTCGCCCTATGGCCGCTACGACTTCTCCTACAATCGATTGAATGAAGGAACAGAGACTGGTGCCGGATCGAATGCACTGACCTACGCGCAACAGATCGCACACACCTCGCAGATCGCCTTGGGCTTGCGTGCACAGTCAGCGCATCAGACCGAGTTCGGCCTGGTCCAGCCGCATGTGCGTTTTGAATACCAGCATGGTTTTGAAACTACGGGCCAGACCTCGGTTGCTTATGCCGATCTGCCGGGAGTGCAGTACTCAGTGCCGGGAGCTACGCAGAATTCAAATTCTATCGTGCTCGGGTTGGGCAGTGATTTCCTGCTGAGCGACACACTGCGGTTCATGCTCGACTATCAGCGCCTGCGTTCTGGTATCAGCGAGAATTCGCAGTCGATCACCTTCAAGCTGACCAAGACGCTGAAAGGCAAGAACGATCTGGCCGGATTGCTGGAAGAGAGTTACTCAACATCCATTGCGCACCCGACAGGGCTGCTGGTGGCAGCCGGATTTGCTTATGACGACAACGTCAGCCGCGCCAGCGACGCGCTGGACAAGTTGTCCGACACGATCTACAGCCTGACGTTGAGCAAGGCGTTCTCGTCGAACGTCTCTGAGCACACCAGATTGTCGGTGAGCGGTTTCGTCGATATCGAAAAGTTCCGCACCTATGCCGGGCTGGGCCACACGTCCGGCGGGGTGCAGGGCGAGTTTGCATACCGCCCCTCGGGCGAATTCGGCTCGCCGATCTTCGGCATCCTTGAGCGTCTCAGCGCAGACCAGTACGAATCGAAGTTGCGCGACGGTTCACACCGCACCACCGAGGTGAACGTGCGCAAGCCGCTCACCGACCGTATCAATCTGTTCGTGGCGGTGGCCGAGAATGTGCGTATCGGCAGGAGCGACGTGTTCAACACCTACGACATTTCAGGGCGCATGAATCTGGACTATGCGTTGGCTGCGGACAAGACGCTCTATCTGACCGGCGAATACCGCAAAGGCGACATCGTCTCTTCCGGCCAACCTTCGCTCAAGATCATGGATGTCTCCTATGTGTTCGTGCGCGACGACGTATTCAATGCGCCGGCGTTCTTTGACTACCGCATGAAAGGCAGGACGACCTTGTGGACCTTGGGCTACAACCAGTCACTTGGCACCAAGGATTCGCTGGACTTCTCCTGGCGTCGCGTGCAGTCGCACCCGGACAAGGCGCCTGCGTTTGGCTCGGCTATACACTATATCGATAACCTGTTCTCCATCAGTTATCTGATGGCATTCTAAGGAGCGGACGTGAACTTGAGATCTCTCCAATCTGGAATCATCGTGATCGCCGTGTCGCTGTTGCTGGGTGCGTGCGGCAAAGGCGGTTCCAACGCGGGTGACACCTATCCGGACGGCCCGGTGACAGCTGCCGCAGTCACCGGGCCCAACAGCTTCCTGTTGTTCCCCAATTCGATCAAGCAGGCCGATGGCAGTTATCAGGTCAACACACTGGCCTATGCCCAGGCGTATTACAAAGCGATCGACCCGAATAATGACAAAGATACATATGACAAATGGCGGGCCGCGAACCACTTCGCTCCAAATTCACCAACTAATTCATCAATAATTGATGCTTCAGGCTCTCAGTACACTGTTACGGTCGGTGACAAACGCGACCTTGGCTATGGACGCTACATCACCGCGCGCAAGAACACAGATGGCACGATCGCCATCAGCGTGAAGAACTATCTGATCCCAGCAGCGGCAGGCTACGGCTATTCGACGCTGAACATGGATGCGGCCGTGGCGCGTGACGACCGCTGGTACATCGGTGCCAGCAACCTCGAATTCAGTCCGGGGCCAGGATGCACCGCCACATCACTTCCTGATTCTGCTCGGGAATGCACCTATTTCGCAAAGTTCTATTTCTTTGCACCGGACGGTTCGCGCGTGTTGATGGTGAACTTGGACGGGCGCGGGGCCAAGGCCATGCCGGGGCCTTGCATCTCTTGTCATGGCGGACGGGCCGATCCGCTCACGGCGGCAGACGCACAGGGCGTCAAGCTGTTCCCGCTGGTGCAGAATTCCGCCTCGCTCACGCGCGGCGATGTGCAGGGTCATCCCCATCCGCTCGAGCCGGACTCCTTCGACTTCTCTGCACAACCGGGTTTCACGCGCGCCGAGCAGGAGAGTGCAATCAAGCAGATCAATATCTGGATACTGGGGACTTATCCATTGCCCTTCGGTACGACCATACCGACAGGTTTTCCTGAAGATGTTGGACGCCGCGTGGCGAACCAGTACGAGTGGCAGGGAACGGGAGCAGATCTGATCAAGGGCAGCTACGGTGGCGACGGCCTGCCCAATGGCATCTTTGCCGATACGACACCTCCGTCCTGGTCTTCGGCTGGACAGACCTCGCTCTTCCAGAACGTGTTTGTGCCGAGCTGTCGGGTATGCCACATCTTGCGCGGCATGGGCAAGCCGGCCGACGGGCAGGGCAGCGATATCGACTTGACGACTTATGCCAAGTTCAACGGTTATGCCGACCAGATCAAATCGCATGTGATCGATGAAGGAAACATGCCGCTGGCCAAAATACTCTACGAAAAGTTCTGGAGCACCAGCACCATCTTTGGTGAGCTGGCCGCCTATCTGGAGAACGCCGGATACACGGTGCGGGATGGAGCGGGCGCAGTGCTGGTTCCCGGCAGGCCAGTCGCCGATGCAGGACCAAACCGGATCGTGAAGGGAGCGACGGTGTTGTCGGCGGCAGCCAGCAAATATGCGACATCCTATAGCTGGAGCATCGTCACCGATCCGGTGGGCGGAGCGACGCTTACCAATCCGACCTTAGCAACGCCGACCTTTACCCCGGCTGGGAACGGCAGTTATGTGCTGAAACTGGTGGTGGGCAAGGATGGGGTGCTGAGTCCTGCGTCGCAGGTGACCATCGTGGTGGATAGTTCCCTGTCGCCGACTCCGGCCTCCATCACGTTCGCGACGGATATCAAGCCTGTCATCCAGACGTTGAGTACATGTGCGAACTTATGTCACAAGACCACCTCGCTGACCGCAGTTGCGCAGGCGCCGGTCGCCTATAACAATTTCGATCGCAACGGCGATGGCTCGACGGATGCCACGGACGATGCCTGGCTCAAGGCCGACATCTGCGGACGCATCAACTTCGACGATATAGGGGATAGTCCCTTGTTGCTCAAACCTTCCGGCCACCATCATGGCGGTTCGTTGCTGGCGGGATTCGACAGCACACTCACGCCGGGGGCAACGACAGGCGGGACTGGCAATTTGGGTCGCAGGTATTATGATTTATTCCTGAACTGGATATTGAATGCCGCCCCGCAGGAGTGTGCGCAATGATGCTGTATTATAAATACTCAACACAAAGGGAGTTCGTATGAGTCGTTTCGATGAAGCCGATGATCCGCGTCGCAGATTGCTTATAAAAGCACTCGCTGCCGGCGCTTTTGCAGCTGCACTACCAGATAAGGCAGCTCTTGCCGCCAGTATATTCGGCACGCCGCCGAGCAAACTGCCACCTGGGCAGTCCATCTATCGCCTGAACGGCGCGGTCACGGTGAACGGCAAGGATGCGAATCTTTCCACTGTCATCAAGCCGAACGATACCGTGGAGACCGGGCCAAAGAGCGAGATCGTGTTCGTAGTCGGCGGCAATTCCATGATCATGCGCGAGAACAGCCATCTGACACTGGAAGGCAAGGAAGAGCAAGAGTCCTTCCTTATCCACGGATTGCGCCTGCTTTCAGGAAAACTGCTTTCCGTCTCTCGCAGTCAGGGGACACGAATCCGCACCAGTACGGCGACCATCGGCATCCGTGGCACCGGGTATTACATTGAAGCCGACCCGCAGCAGACCTATTTCTGCACCTGCTACGGCATCACGGATGTCGAGTCGAACAACGATCCGACCAGCAAGGACACGGTGAAGGCGACACACCACGACAAGCCGTTGTACATTCTGGGTGGGGAATCTGCAGGCAATAACATTCGACGCGCCGGTTTCATCAACCACACCGATCAGGAGTTGATGCTGATCGAGACTCTGGTCGGGCGTACACCGCCTTTCGTCTTTGCCGGGGATCAATACAGCGCCCCGCGCCGCGGTTACTGATTCAGTCTCGCAAGCGCATTCGTCCGGCTGGTCGGATGCGCCTCGCTTGTCCTGTTTCCAAAATAGCCTGTTTTCCCCCCTTTATTCCCGGCTTTAGTCTGGCGGCCAACTGCTAACTTAGCGTCGAGCCGATGCCTCGGCATCACTACGCGAAAGAGGTGGAACATGTCAGCCCTGAAAAATATCCGTTTGGTTTCTTCACGCGGCGAAGAAAGTCCGCACGAGTCCGAAGCCATCCTTGAGACACGCGGTCGCATCGAGGCCGAGATCGAGGCACAACTCGCTGCCCAAGCCCGAGCCCGTGCAGAAGCCCATGCCCGTGCCATTGCGCAGGGCAAGGTGCGGCAGGAGAGCGATCTCACCGAACAGATCGAGATGCGCAGTCGCGCCGAAACCAGACTGGTCGAGGAAGTTCAGGGACGTTTGGGCCTCGAGCGCGAACTGGCAGCGGCCGCACATGCAAAATTGAAGGCCGAAGAGCGCCTGACCGAAGCTGTGCAGGAAAAACTGGCGGCCGAAAAGAAAGCGCAGGCAGAACTTGAGCAACGCCAGCTGGCCGAACAACGCCTGCGCGACGAATTGGAGCAACAGGCCCAGGCGGATCGCGAGGCGGCATTGCTGGCACAGGACAAGGCTCATATCGAAAGTTTGGTGACCCAGTCCGCGCTGGAGAAGGTCAAATCGGAAAAAGAAGCGGTGGCGATGGTCAATGCGCGCCTCGCAGCGGAAGCTTCCGCGCAGGAAACGATGAATGCACGGGTGCGTGCCGAATCACTGGCATTGGCGAAGACACAGGTGCGTGTGGCAGCGGAGCTGGAAGCCGAGCGCGCAGCGATGGTGCGCGCCGAAGAAGAACGCAAGGTCACCGAAGAGGTCGAATTGCGCATCCGGATCGAGCAACAGGCACAGGCTGAAGCCTGTGCGAGGGCCGCAGCCGAGTTAAAGGCAGTCGAAGTGGCCAGATCGGCCGCTGAGAAAGAACAGGAAGGACGGATCGAAGCCGAGCGCAAATTGCAAGCCGAGCAGGAGATGCTCAGGATGCTCGAAGAACGTATCGAGATCGAAAAGCAGGCCGCACGCGAGCGTGAAGAAGCAAATGTCATGCTGGGAAAACTCGAGCTTGAAGCACGCGATCTGCTGGCAGCCGAGGCCCAGGCCAAGCGTGCGGCAGAATCCAGATTGCAGGCGGAGCGTGAGCTGGTCGTGGCGGCGCAAACTCGTGCGGAAGCCGATATGCGCGCATCACATGCCGTCGAGTTGCAGTTGCAGGCTGAAGCTATCGCGGCCGAGCAGGCAAGGCAAAGAATGGAAATGGCGGAATATGCCACCTGTCTGGCCCGGGAAAAGGCCGCACAGGAAAGCGAGTTGCTGGCCGCAGGTGAGGCTCAAGTCAAGGCAGAGATGCTGGCTGCGAACGAATTGCAAAAGAAACTGGATGCGATCAATGTCTCTTTGAGCGTGGCAGAACAACGTGCGCAACTGATGGTTGAGGCGTGTCTAACCGAAGAAGAGCGTTTGGCAGCGGAAAGTGCAGCTAATATCGTGTTGCAGCAACGTGTTGAAGCTGACCGCATCGCAACTGAAGCAGCCCAACAGCGCCAAGTGCTGGACGAAGAAGCGGCTCTTGTCGCCCAGGCCAGACTGCGCGCAGAAAATGAAGCCATCAAAAATATTTCTTCGCGTATGGATACCGAATTACGTGCCATTGAAGCGGATAACGAATGCATCGCGGCAGAAGCGCGTGCGCAGGAGATCGCCGCTGCCAAGGCGGTATTGGCGGAAGAGATGCTCGCTGCCTCCAGGGCGAAAGAAGAGATCGAGATGCGTGCGTTGAACATGGCCAAGTTGCAAGCGGAATCACTGGCCAGAGCCATCAAGTCGGAACAAGAGGCCATGCAGGCCGATGCGCGTGCCACCGTGCAGGCACGTCAGCGTATCGCCGTCGCCGAAAAAGCACAGCTCCTGGCACAGGAACGCGAGCGCGAAGAGATTGTACGGTTAGAGTTGGAACAGCAAAATCTGGAACTGGAAGAACAGGTCGCAGTCGCACGCAATGAACGCATGCAAGCGGAACGTCTGAGCATGGAGGCTGCGGAAGCGCGTATCGCCGCCGAGCAGGCCGCTGCCGAAGCAGCCCATCAGCGTGAAGTGGCAGAACTGGTGGCGCGCCAGGCGGCCAATGAGACGATCACTGCCCAAGAGCAGGTCATCGCCTTGTTGCGTGCCAACGAAGAGATGGAACTCGGTATGACTGAAGAAGCGCGCGCGGAATTCCACCGTGCCCATGCCGAGATGGAAACGGGGCATCTGCTGCAAAAGCTGCGCAGGACACATCGCACCAGCCGCTTCTCGCAGTTTGCGCTGGCAGCTTCGTTGATATTGAGTGTGGGGTTGTGGATCGGCGGTGCGTATACGAGTGCCGATACGGTCAATACAGCGAAAGTCGGCGGAACCATCGCAGTTGCGAACCTCTCTCCCGAACTGCACGTTAATGAACCCGTCGTGCTGGCAAGTCTCAAGCTCACTACCGAACTGGGTTCGGTGGCTACAGTGCCAAAGATGCAAGGGCAGGTAGAAAAAGAGTTCTGAGCAGTTAGCTGTTTTTCAGCAGTACCCACACCGCTCCGCCGCCACCAGAATTCGGCGGAGCTTCGCAGAATGCCAGCACCTGTGCATACTGAGTCAGCCAGTGGCGGGTGTGGACCTTCAATATCCCGTCACGTCCTTCACTGCGCCAACCCTTGCCATGGATCACGCAGACACAGCGTGAACCCTGCTGCATCGCTCCCTCTAAAAAGCCAACCAGTGATCTTCTTGCGGCATCAATGTCGAGGCCGTGCAGATCGAGTTCATCCTGTATCGGCCATGCGCCGTGGCGCAGCTTGCGCAAGGTCATACGGTTCAGGCCGGGACGCAGGAATTCGGTGATCGCGATATCACCGGCAGCGTGGTCGGACAGGTTGTCGGCAACGATAACGGAGGAGGGCGAGGTACGCGGGAGCGCTTTGCGCGGTTTCGGATTCGGGGTGATGCGATCGGAAGGCGCAAGCGGAGTCACGCCTTCCACAGTTTGCCGGAACAGATCTGCCTCGGTTTGTTCCGGTTTTTCTTTCACTGCATTCAGTGCGAGGCCAGGTATTTGTCGGCATCCAGCGCGGCCATACAGCCGGTGGCAGCGCTGGTGCAGGCTTGGCGATAGACATAATCCTGCACATCGCCCGCCGCAAATACACCGTCGATGCTGGTGGCTGTGGCGTTGCCGTTGCGCCCGCCGTGTGTGGTGATGTAGCCGTTTTCCATCTCCAGTTGTCCGGCGAAGATATCGGTGTTGGGCTTGTGGCCGATGGCGATAAACACGCCGTTGACCTTGATGTCTTGGGTTGCGCCGCCTTGCACCTGCTTGATCCGCGCCCCGGTCACGCCGCTGTCATCGCCCAGCACTTCATCCAGAACTTGATTCAGTTGCAACGTGATCTTGCCTTCTTTCACTTTTTCCATCAAATGATCGATCATGATGCGCTCGGCACGGAAGGTGTCGCGGCGATGTACCAGCGTGACATGTTTCGCGATGTTGGCGAGATACAGCGCTTCTTCGACTGCCGTGTTGCCGCCGCCGATCACGGCGACATCCTGGTTGCGATAGAAGAAGCCGTCGCAAGTGGCACAGCCGGAGACGCCACGGCCCATGAAAGCTTCTTCCGAAGGCAGGCCGATATACTGTGCCGATGCGCCGGTACAGATGATCAAGGCATCGCAAGTGTAGTCGCCGGAATCTCCCGAGAGGAGGAATGGCTTCTGCTGCAGTTTTGCAGTGTGGATGTGATCGAAGATCATCTGTGTCTGGAAACGTTCGGCGTGCTGCTGGAAGCGTTGCATCAGTTCCGGTCCTTGCACGCCGTTCACATCGGCTGGCCAGTTATCCACGTCGGTCGTGGTCATCAATTGGCCACCTTGCGCCAGACCGGTGATGAGTACAGGTTTAAGATTGGCACGTGCGGCATAGATGGCGGCGGTGTAGCCGGCAGGACCGGAGCCGAGGATGATGAGGCGGTGATGTTGGGTGGTTTTTTCCATATCGATGATGAGGCTATTCCAAGAGTAAGAGCGGGGCGAAATTTAACAGTGGCGCGGCTTGCTGTCGAGTAAAATGCGCCAACTAGTCCCCCTGCCGCGTCATGAAGAAACGTTTGTTCCTGCTCCTGTTGCTCCTCGATTGTTCCGCACAAGCGGCAGATCTGCCGGGTATTTCCGATTTCATCGACAGTATGGTGAACAAGCACCAGTTCAAGCGCGAGGAATTGCAAAAGGCATTCCGCAAAGCCGAACGGCGGCAGGATGTGATCGACTCCATCAGCATGCCCGCCACCATCAAGCCCTGGGTGGAGTACCGCCCCAACTTCATCAATCCGCAACGCATCAAAGGTGGCGTGCAATTCTGGGCAAGATATGGCGATGCCCTGCAACGCGCCGAAAAACAATATGGCGTGCCGCAAGAGATTATCGTCGGCGTCATCGGCGTGGAGACGATGTATGGTCGCAATGCAGGCCGTTATCGCGGGTTGGATGCGTTGACCACTTTGGCTTTCGACTTTCCTCGACGTGCGGACTTCTTCCGCGACGAGTTGGAACAATATCTGCTGCTGGCGCGCGAACAGGGCTTCGACCTGTTTTCCATCCAGTCGTCCTATGCGGGCGCGCTGGGCATCCCTCAATTCATGCCGAGCAACTATCGCCGTTATGCGGTCGATTACAACGGCAACGGCAAGATCGACATCATGAACGAAGCAGAAGATGCGATAGGCAGCGTCGCCAATTATCTGAGGCACTACGGTTGGCGCAGCGGAGAGCCGGTCGCGTTGCTGAGCCGGGTCGAAGATGCCAGCCGTCTGGGCGGCACAGGCGATTCGCGCCCCGTCGTTGCCTGGAAAGAGGCGGGGGTGACACCGCTGGAAACACAGAAAGACATCCTGCCCCCGGCATGGCTGCTTGATTTCACGGTGGAGTCCGGCAAGGAATACTGGCTGGTGTTCAACAACTTCAGCGTCATCACGCGCTACAACACCAGCAATTTCTATGCGATGTCGGTCTATCAACTGGCCGAAGCAGTGCGCCGGGAGCGGCACTAACGGACGATGCGTCGCGCCCCGTCAAATCTGGTCTGCCAGTAGCGTATCTGCATCTGTTCCGTTCTGACGCTTTCACCGCTCCTTGGCGCATGCACGAACTTGTCCTCGCCGATGTAGATACCCACATGCGAATAGGAAGCGTTCTGCGTGTTGTAGAACACCAGGTCGCCGGGACGCAATTCGCTTCGGGCAACCGGCTCGCCGACACGGCTGAGCTCGCGGCTGGTGCGCGGCAATGAGATGTCCAGCACATGCCGGTAGACGTGGTCGACGTAGCCGCTGCAATCGAAACCGCTATTGAGGGAATTGCCGCCACGGCGGTAGGGCGTGTCCGCCAGGCTCACTGCGTACATCACCAGATCGTTCATGCGGTCGACAGAAACGGTTTGAAGCCGGTTGGCGGGGGAACTGCACGCGGAGAGCAGTAAAAGTACCAGCAGTCGTTTCATGGGTGCGCACTGTAAGGCCGGGTGACGCGCATTGTCAAAGAACCTGCCCGGTGCTTCCGCTGCCGGAGCGCTTCGCTTACCATGTCCGTCATACAACAGCATTTGGGAGAAGCATGACGCAAGCCCTTTATCAGTCGGCCATCGCCGCCTTCGACCAGGCCAATGCCGAGGACCCGAACAAAGTGACGGCAAGCGGCAAGGAATATCCGAAAGAGCTGCTGTATGCGCAGCGCATGACCGAGATGCAGGAACGCTTCGCGCCTGATGCGTCAGAAGCGGTGAAGCTCGCCTGCCGTGCACAGCACATCCAGCGCTGGAAGAGTCCTCGCAGCGACTATCCGATGGACAAGAAGGGCTACATGCTGTGGCGCACCAACTTGTACAAGTTCCACGCCGAGACCGCTGGCGCTTTGATGAAGTCAGTTGGCTACGACGACGAGATGATCGCCTGCGTGAAGATCATCATCGGCAAGAAGGATCTCAAGACCAATTCCGAGACGCAGATGATGGAAGACGTGGTGGACCTGGTATTCATCGAACACTACATGCTGCATTTCGCCTTGCAGAAGCCGGACTACGACGAAGCGAAGTGGATCATGATCATCAAGAAGACCTGGGACAAGATGTCCGAAAGCGCACATGATTTCGCACTGGGCGGCAAGATCAGGCTGCCGGAAGCGCTGGTGCCGCTGATCCTGAAAGCAGTGAAAGGCTGACGTGGATTTTTTTCCGATATTCGTGAATGTCAAAGGCAAGCCATGCCTCGTGGTCGGCGGCGGACAGGTGGCTGCGCGCAAGGCGGGGGCATTGCTGGAGGCGGGGGCCATCGTGCGGGTGGTTGCGCCGGAGATCGATGCGGATCTGGCCAAACTGAAAGGTGTCGAGCCTGTCGCCGCGCGCTTCGAGGCCAAACATCTTGACGGCATGACGCTGGTCATCGCCGCCACCGATGACCGGGATGTGAACAGGCAAGTTTCCGAACAGGCACAGACGTACAACATCCCGGTGAACGTGGTGGACGATCCCGAGCTGTGCAGTTTCATCATGCCAGCCATCCTCGACCGCTCGCCCTTGATGGTGGCGTTCTCCAGCGGTGGCTCCTCGCCGGTGCTGACGCGCATGCTGCGCGCCAGGCTGGAAAGCCTGATCCCGCACAACTACAGCCGCCTCGCCGCATTCGCCGAGCGTTTCCGCGAGGCGGTCAAGCAGCGCGTCTCCGACCCGGCCAAACGCCGCATCTTCTGGGAGAATATGTTCGAGAGCGTAGTCGCCGAGAAAGTGCTGAGCGGCGATGAAGCGAGCGCCGAGACCTTGCTGCAACAGATGCTGTCGAACGAGGACAGCACCCTGCGCGGCGAGGTGTATCTGGTCGGTGCCGGACCGGGCGATCCCGATCTGCTCACCTTCCGTGCGCTACGCCTGATGCAGAAGGCCGACGTGGTGGTATATGACAATCTGGTATCCAAACCCATCGTCGACATGACGCGGCGCGATGCAGATCGCATCTATGCAGGAAAAAAACGCGCCGAGCACACGATGCGACAGGAAGAGATCAACGCACTGCTGGTGCGTCTGGCCAGGGAAGGCAAACGCGTGTTGCGCCTCAAAGGCGGCGACCCGTTCATCTTCGGGCGCGGCGGGGAAGAGATAGAGACCCTGACGGCGGAAGGTATCCCGTTTCAGGTCGTACCCGGCATCACTGCTGCATCCGGTGTGGCAGCGTATGCCGGCATCCCGCTGACACACCGCGATCATGCGCACTCGTGCATATTCGTCACCGGCCACCTGAAAGACGGTACGATGAACCTCGACTGGGATGCGCTGGCGCGGCCGATGCAGACCGTCGTGGTGTACATGGGGCTGCACGGGCTCGATATCCTGTGTGCCAAGCTGGTCGAGCACAACATGCCGGATTCCACCCCCATCGCCATCGTGCAGCAGGGTACCACGCCGAACCAACGCGTCATCACCGGCACGCTGGCGACGCTGCCAGGCATCGCCGAGCGCGAGAAGCCGCAGGCGCCCACGCTCATCATCGTCGGCGGCGTGGTCACGCTGCGCGAGAAACTGGCCTGGTTCCATCCGCAACCCGACGCAGGAAGCCTGTGGAATGGCTAGCGCTGGTTTACAATCCTAATAAGTACCGTCACCTCAGGAGTTGAAGATGAGTTTTACAGATACCGACGTGCAGGCCGCCTTGAAAAGCCTGATCGATCCCAATACCAAAAAAGACTTCGTCAGCGGCAAGTCCGTCAAGAACGTCAAGGTCAGCGGCAACGACGTGTCGTTGGACATCCTGCTGGGTTATCCGGCAAAGAGCGTGTGGCATGAGATCAAGGCGCTGGTCGAAAGCCATCTCAGTTCCGCGTTGCCGGGTGCAGGCAAGATCGAAGCGAACGTCAGCAGCAAGGTCGTGCCGCATGCGGTGCAGCGCGGAGTGAAACTGGTAGAAGGCGTGAAGAACATCATTGCCGTAGCCAGCGGCAAAGGCGGCGTGGGCAAGAGCACGACCGCCGTGAATCTGGCGCTGGCACTGGCTGCCGAAGGTGCACGTGTCGGCATGCTGGACGCCGACATCTACGGCCCGTCACAGCCGACCATGCTGGGCATCAGCGGACAGCCGCAATCGCCCGACGGCAAGTCCATGCAGCCGATGATGAACCACGGTCTGCAGGCGATGTCCATCGGCTTCCTCATCGACCAGGATACGCCGATGATCTGGCGCGGCCCGATGGTGACGCAGGCGCTGGACCAATTGCTGAACCAGACCAAGTGGGACAACCTTGATTATCTGGTAGTGGATCTGCCACCGGGTACCGGCGACATCCAGCTCACGCTGGCGCAAAAAGTGCCGGTCACCGGCGCGGTGATCGTCACCACGCCGCAGGATATCGCCTTGCTGGATGCACGCAAGGGACTCAAGATGTTCGAGAAAGTCGGCATCAAGATCGTCGGCATCGTGGAGAACATGAGTACGCATATCTGCTCCAAGTGCGGGCATGAGGAGCATATTTTCGGTGCGGGCGGTGGCGGGAAGATGTGTGCAGACTACGACACCGAATTGCTCGGCAGCCTGCCGCTGGATATTCGCATCCGCGAACAGGCTGATTCCGGCAATCCGACGGTCGTGGCCGACCCGGATGGCAAGCTTGCCAGGGATTACAAGCAGATCGCCCGCCGCATCGCGGTGAAAGTGGCGGAAATGGCGCAGGATCACAGCGCAGCGTTCCCCAAGATCGTGGTGCAGAACACCTGAGTCGTGGAATGAAGGTCGCAGTCCAGCTTACCTTCGCCCTGGTGTCGTTTGCGCTGCTGCAACCGGCATGGTGCAGTGATGCGATCTTCGCGGCCCATGAGGAATGTATCGAAGAGCCTGTTTTCAAGGGCAAAGTCTGCACCGTGCAGGCCAACCTCAACTCCAGAAACGGCGTGATCCTGATCCACGGTCTGGGCGGTTCCATCGACGACTGGAGGCACACTATCCCCGCGCTGGCAACGGATTTTCATGTGGTCGCTTTCGATCTGCCGGGGTTCGGCAGATCCGACAAAGGCAGCCAGGTCTATTCCCCTGTTCGCTATGCACACCTGGTGCAATTTCTTGCAGACCGGTATTTTCAGAACAAATCATACGATGTGGTGGGGCATTCGATGGGCGGAGCCATCGCCTTGCGTTACGCCTCACTGCGCCCACAGCGTTTCAGACGTCTGGTGCTGATCGATGCGGCAGGCATTTTGCATCCGCAGGCGATCTCGAAGTTCCAGGCCGGTTCCATGCTGGAGCGCAATAGCGGTGTGCCGCAGACGCGTGGATTTGCCGAACGTTTGTCCGGCAAGTTGCTGGAGCAGGTCGCCAAACTGCCGGTCTCGCCCTCCGACATCGTCAATTCATCATTGGGGCGGGACTACGTGCTGCAAGGTGGCCCGGATAGGATCGCGGCACTGCAGTTGGCCGGAGAGGACTTCACCGATGCAATCGCGGCGGTGACCGAACCCACCCTGATCGTGTGGGGGGATCATGATCTGGTCGCGCCGCTGCGTACCGGGAAGGTGCTGGCCGCCCGCATGCCGCATGCACGGTTGGTGATCATCGACGGCTCCGGCCATGAACCCATGCAGGACCAGACGGAGCAGCTGAACGCTCTGGTGATGAGCCATCTGCTGATAGACGATGGCGCTCTCTCCGGGCAATTCCAGACCGCGCCGCGCAGACAAGCACTCATCAGTGAGCGGGTGGGAACCTGTTCCGGTGAATCGGGCAAGGTGTTCGAGGGCGATTACTACGCCATCAAACTGCGTGACTGTAGCGATGCCGTCATCCGTAACGCGCGCGTGGTTCAGTTGACCGTACTCAACTCGCGGCTGGATATGACCGATACCGATGTCATGGGAAAAGAGGAAGGTCTGAGTGCCGACAATTCCGAAGTCACGATCACCAATGGCAGCATCTCGGGCGTGGTCGCGATCAAGGCGGTGCGCAGCCGTCTCGATCTCGCCGGAGTGCACCTGCAAGGCAGCCAGGATGCGGTCAGGGGTGTGAACAGCAAGTTCGTTTTCTCTGTGAGCCGGGTGAGCAGCCCGCAAACGGAAGGTTCTTTGCATACGTTCAAAAGCATGGTCGATGCGACGTTATGAAGGTGCTGCGGCTCTCTGCACTGAAGATCTTTTGCATCCTGAATATAATGTCATCTCACGCACGTTCGGGAAAATAGAACCATGTTCAGTTTGTTTGAAGGCAAGCCGGATCATCCCCTGTTCGACCTGGAAGAGGCCGGACGCCTGATCGCCGAATTGCCGGAGGATGATCACGCCAAGGCGCTGGAAGACATCACTTTCTGGCTGGACTCGATCAAGAGCACCAAAGGTTTCCATCCGGAAGTGCGTGCCGCCATCATCCTGCTTCTGGACGAGACGGCTTTACCGTTGCATACCGACCTGCTGCACCAGTATCTGAGTGCGCCGCACTTGCAGGATTTCGCCGGGGTGCATCAGTGGCAGGGCATCCATGCCTATGCCAAGGCATTGGCCGCAGCATATGCGGCCAGCGTCGAGGAATACCGGGTCGCAGCCAAGAGACCGATCGAGTTCAGGCAGCAGATACCCCTGTTCACTGTCAGATGGGCGCGCGCCATTGGTGAACAGATGAAGATGGAACTGATGCGCTATCTCGATATCGAGCCGCCGGTCTGGAAGCAGGTAGCGGCGTGCCAGCGCTTCATCGAGACCGAGCAGATCGCCGAGAACATGGTGCTGGCCTATCCGGGCAACGTCATCCACACCAGTCCTCAACGTGAATTGTTGCGTGCGTTGCTGATGTATATCGCGGCACCCGACGAGCTCGCACCGGACCAGATAGAGGTCAGCTTCCGCATCGCCGGGCGCATGACCAGTTTCTTTGACATCAGTATCGAGGTCGATCCTGGTTGTCCCCATCGTTTCGATATCTCTGACGAGGTCTCGCCGCATCTTGCAAACGGTACTACCTCCGCCGACACCCGCTATTTCGGAGCGGTGCGGGCTTTGTCTGCGCTGGCGAAGATCGAGAAGCAGAACGAAGACGATCCGGTCTGGCAGGAGCGCCGCTTCGGCAGCGAGTTCACCCCGTCCGGCAAGCTCACCGTACTCAAACATCTGCTGACCTGGTGGGCAGCGCAACCGCCGTTGCGGCATCAGGATCATCGCAGCATCGATTCCACGGTCGAGGTGATACACGGCTTCCGTCTTGCCACCCAACTGGTGACGCGCATCGAGTTGGGGCGCGAGGAGGACGCGACACGCAAGATGGGCTTGGCGGCAGAAGAGGAACTCGATTACAGCGCCGAGGTGTGGACAGTCACCGATATCAGTCTCGACGAGATCGGCATCAAGCTCACCAAGGGGGGCGGGGCGTGGGTCAAGATTGGCGACCTGTGCGGCATCAAGACGCAGAACAATCCACTGTGGTGGATAGGCGCGATCCGGCGTATCCATACCGATACCGAGAACGTCGTGCATCTCGTCATCGGTATCCTGGCCAAGAAACCGCTTTCCATCTGGTTGCGCGCGCTGGGCAAGGGCGCGGAGAAAGCCTCCAACTGGGAGACCAGTTCCGGCTCGTTCAAATACACCTATCTGCCGGTCATCTTGATGCCGGACGCGCAGAACAGCTTCCTTCACGCCCGGCTGCTCATGGAATCCGGCGCCTTCGTGGCGGGCAACTTCTATCAGGCGATGATGGGAGAGAATAGTCGCGACCTGAAGCTGACGAGCCTGGTCGCCGAGGGCGAGGACTATGAACAGGTCTGCTTCGAGTGGGTGAAGTGAGCTGTGCCACTGGAAGCAAACGGAAAAGGCGGATAACATCCGCTCCTGCGATCCGCCTTTGATACGTTTTAACGGTCGCCAACGAACATGACAGCTATTTTGCATCCTTCAATCTTTCTCCGATCCCGGTCGCATGCGCATCCTCATCAGTAACGACGACGGCTATTTCGCGCCGGGATTGGCTTGCCTGGCTCGACATCTTTCGGCTATCGCCGAGGTGACGGTGGTCGCACCGGAACGCGACCGCAGCGGCGCCAGCAATTCGCTGACCCTGAGTCGCCCGCTCAATCTGCGCAAGGCACCGAACGGTTTCTTCTTTGTGGACGGCACGCCGACCGATTGCGTGCATCTGGCAGTGACCGGCATGCTGGATACGCAGCCTGACATCGTGGTATCCGGTATCAACTCCGGTGCCAACATGGGCGATGACACCATTTACTCCGGCACGGTGGCGGCGGCGACCGAGGGTTTTCTGCTCGGTATTCCGGCCATCGCCATCTCGATGGCCAGGCATGAGCCGATTCATTACGACACGGCAGGCAAGGTGGCAGTGGAGCTGGTGCAGCGCTTCATGACACAGACACATTCACATCCCTGGCTGTTGAACGTAAATGTGCCGGATGTGCCCTACGAGCAACTACAAGGCATGGAAGTCACGCGTCTGGGCAAGCGACACAAGGCCGAGCCCGTGATCAAAAGCAGCAACCCTCATGGTCAGCCGGTGTATTGGGTCGGCGCAGCAGGCAAGGCACAGGACGCAGGAGAAGGCACGGACTTCCATGCGATCTTGCGACATCGCGTTTCCATCACTCCTCTCCAGATAGACCTGACGCAATACACGCAACTGGATGCGGTGCGCACCTGGCTGGACGGAGAAGCACCATGAACCAGCGCCACGCCGGCATAGGCATGACTTCGGCACGCACTCGCGTTCGCCTGATCGAACGGTTGCGCGCCGAGGGTGTCGCGGACGAAACCGTACTGGCGGCGATGGTCGAAGTGCCGCGCCATATCTTTATCGACGAAGCGCTGTCGACCCGCGCATACGACGATGTGTCACTGCCGATCGGGCATGGACAGACCATCTCGCAACCCTATATCGTTGCGCGAATGATCGAAGTGCTGCGCAATGGCAAGCAACTCAACCGCGTGCTCGAGATCGGCACCGGTTGCGGCTACCAGGCGGCGATATTGTCCAAGGTGGCAAAGGAGGTCTACTCCGTCGAGCGAATCCAGCCCCTGTACGAGCGCGCCAGGAAAACTCTGCGTGAACTCAAGATAAGCAATGTCCATCTGCGCTATGTGGATGGCACGGCGGGCTTGCCGGATGCCGCGCCGTTCGATGGCATCATCATGGCCTGTGCTGCACCGGCACTATCTGCCGTGCTGCGGGAGCAACTCGCGGTCGGTGGTAGAATGGTGTTGCCGATGGGGACGCAGGAGCAATTTCTTTATCTCATCGAGCGCGACGAGAACGGCTTTCGCGAAAGTCGTCTGGAAGCCGTGAGATTCGTACCATTATTGATGGGGAAAGCATGATCAGACCGATTTTGCAGTGGGCGACCTTGATGCTGGCTGCGCTTGTGCTGGCAGGTTGTTCCACTGCGCCCAGCGGTCGGCGGGCACCCGTCATGGAGTATGGCGCGGAAAAGAAACCAGTGCCCAAGCCGACGACTCAAGCCGCTCCAAAGCCACAACCAGTCGAAGTAGTGCAGGATACGGTCACGCAGACCTATGTGGTGCAGAAGGGCGACACGCTGTACAGCATCGCTTTCATCCACGGCGTGGATTACCGCGATGTGGCTGAGTGGAACAAGCTGAAAGACCCGACCGCGATCCAGATCGGCCAGCAGTTGCAATTGCATATCCCGGTAGCGACATCAGTTCGGCCCGAACCCAGGCCGGTGATGGCTTCGCAAGTGCCGGAGCAGGGAGGTGTGAAGAGCTATCCCAAGGTCGGCAAGCTGAATTACACCGACCAGGCGCTGGCGCAAGCTGAGCGTCTGCAGAATGGGTCGGTAGAGGCAGCCGCCGCTCCTGTGGCCGTCGCACCCGCTCCGGTCAAACCCTCCACCTCGGCAACGGCGCGTGACACAGACGATGAGCCGCTGGAGTGGGGTATGCCGACCAGCGGCAAGGTGGTCGCCGGATTCTCCGAAAGTGACAATCGCAAGGGCGTGGATATCGCGGGCAAGCAGGGGCAGGCCATCGTGGCGAGCGCAGCAGGCAAAGTGGTGTACAGCGGCAGCGGATTGCGCGGTTACGGCAAGCTCATCATCATCAAACACAACAAGACCTACCTCAGCGCCTATGCGCACAATGACCAGATACTGGTGAAAGAGGGCCAAAGCGTCAGCAAGGGCCAGAAGATCGCCGAGATGGGCAACAGCGATGCCGATCAAGTCAAGCTGCATTTCGAGATACGCAAACTGGGCAAGCCGGTCGACCCGGCGAAATATCTGCCCTTGGTCAAATCTTGAGTGAAGACTCTCTAAGCGTCACCGACCACAGCCGCGACAGCGCAGGATTGCGTTATGTGTACCCGGTCGTCTCGCGCCGCGCGGGCGGCGTCTCCATCGGTATCAACCTCAATCCCAACAATGCCTGCAACTGGCGCTGCATCTACTGCCAGGTGCCGAATCTCACGCGAGGCACCGCGCCGCCTGTCGATCTGCCGCTGCTGGAAAAGGAATTGGGCGGTTTTCTGCACGAGTTGCAACATGGCGATTTCATGCAGCGTGTGCCGCCCGAAGCGCGTCGCATCAATGACATCGCCATCTCTGGCAACGGCGAACCGACCAGCGCGGATGAGTTCGTTGAGGTCATCGAACTCATCGGCAGGCTGAAACCCGCCGAGCTCAAACTTGTGCTCATCACCAACGGTAGCCTGATGCAGCGTGACAATGTTCAGCAAGGTCTGCGCCTCATGGCGCAACTCAACGGCGAGGTCTGGTTCAAGCTGGATCGAGCCAGTGAAGCTGGCATGGCGCTCATCAACGACACAAAGATGACGATGGAGAAGGTGCAGCAGAATCTGGAGACCGCAATCAGCTGCTGTCCAGACACTTGGCTGCAAACCTGCTGGTTCGCGCTGGACGGGATCGAACCGAGTGCACACGATGAAGATGATTATCTTGTCTTCCTGAGCGCGCTGATGAGTAGCGGTGTCGAGCCCAAAGGCGTACTGCTCTACGGTTTGGCAAGACCCTCTTTGCAGCTGGAAGCGCCGCGACTGAGCGCGTTATCCGGCACGAGAATAGAAAGTTTTTCTTCCCGTATCAGACAGTTGGGATTGAATGTGAAGGTTGCGCCGTAGTTGGAGAGGTTGCTACGCAGGCGTTTCCGTCTCTCTTGAATGACCACTCTCCAGCCTGAAATCGACCGGCCGGACACCGGTTTCTCACTTCAAACGGGTTGTGTCATTTCCGAACCGGCTGGTGACGGTTCCTCCTGATCGGGTACGGGTTCACCCGGTCGCCACTGTCTCAGCAGCAGTGCATTGCTGACTACCGATACGGAACTCATCGCCATTGCACCCCCCGCGAGCATCGGATTGAGCAGCCCGATCGCAGCCAACGGGATGCCCAGCACGTTGTAAGCGAAGGCGAAAAACAGGTTCTGGCGGATCTTGCTCAAGGTCACATGCGACAGATCGATGGCATCTGCCACGCTGTTCAGATCATTGCGCATCAGTGTGATGTCCGCCGCTTCGATGGCGATGTCGCTGCCGCTCTTCATGGCGAAACTCACATCGGCGGCCGCCAGCGCAGGCGCGTCGTTGATACCGTCGCCGACCATGCCGACCAGAGTTTTTGCATTCTTGAGCGAAGTGACATATCTGGCCTTGTCCTGAGGCGAGACTTCAGCGATGAATTCCTCGATGCCTGCTTGGCGGGCGATAGCTTGAGCGGTGGCTTGATTGTCGCCGCTCAGCATCACCACGCGCATCCCCATCTCGCGCAGCCGTGCCACGGCGATGCGGCTACTGGGGCGTATCCTGTCCGCGATAGCGATATAACCGAGCAGCTTCTGTTCGCGCGCGACCGCGACCACGGTTTTGCCCTGCTGTTGCAGAGCCAATACCGACGGCTCATCCAGTGCGACACCTTCTTGTACGAGAAAGGCGGGCGAACCGAGCCGGTAGGCGTTGCCATCAAGTCTTGCGAATAAACCGCTGCCGGGAGATTCGTTGAAATCGTTGACGGATTGAGGTGTCGTCGCCTGTGACTGCGCATATTCCATGACCGCGACGGACAACGGATGGGTGGAGTGTTGAGCGAGGCTGGCTGCGATGCGCAGCAGTTCGTCGGGATCGCTGTCCGTATCCGGGAGCAGATCGGTGAGCGCTGGTTTGCCTTCGGTCAGGGTGCCGGTCTTGTCCAGCACCAGCACGGAAAGCTTGTGTGCGCGTTCCAGCGCGGCCGCATCCTTCACCAATATGCCTTCACGTGCAGCTAGACCGCTGGCGACGACGATGGTGATCGGTGTCGCCAGACCCAGCGCGCACGGGCAGGCGATGACCAGCACCGAGATGGCGTTGATGAGTGCGTAGGAAAAATCACCTTCGATCTTGAACCAGACAAAGAAAGTGATGGCCGCGAGCAGCAGCACTATGGGCACGAAAATGCCTGAGATCTTGTCCGCCAGGCGCTGGATGGGTGCTTTGGAACCCTGTGCTTGCTCGACCAAGCGGATCACTGCGGCCAGTTGGGTATGACTGCCGACGGCTGTGGCACGGCATTTGAGCACGCCCTGATGGTTGAGCGTGGCGGCGTAGACCTTGTCGGCAGCCTGTTTCGGCTGAGGCATGCTCTCGCCGGTTAACATGCTCTCATTCAGGGTGGACGCGCCTTCCAGCACCACGCCATCGACCGGCACATTCTCGCCGGGGCGCACTATGAAGATATCGTCAGGCCGCAGCGAGCCTACCGAGACATCCAGTATTTCGCCGTTGCGTTCCACGTGCGCCATCTTCGGCTGGAGTTGGATCAGTTTTTCGATGGCGTCCGTGGCTTTTGCTTTGGCGCGGATCTCCAGCAGTTTTCCCATCAACACCAGCGTAATGAGCACCGCGCTGGATTCAAAATAGACCGGCTGGTGGATACCAAATAGAATGATGGCGCAACTCAGGAAATACGCCGCACTGGTGCCCAGCGCCACCAGCAAGTCCATGTTGCCGCTGCCGTGTTTGACGCTGGCCCATGCACCGCGATAGAAGCGGGCGCCGATCCAGAATTGTACCGGCGTCGCCAGTAGCCACTGCGCCCAGGTCGGTATCGTGATATGGATCTCGAACACCATGAGCGCCATCTCCAGCACCATGGGCGTGATGAGTCCCAGCGAGATGAAGAAGCGCAGCTTTTCCTGCTCATATGCCTTGAGGCGGTCCGTCTTTTCGGCGGAGAAATCGCGCGCCACATGGGCGTCGAAGCCGGTGTCGCGCACCGCCTTGATAAGTGCGTCAATATCGGTGACAGCCGGGTCGAAGCTCAGACTGGCCTTCTCGGTCGCCAGATTCACCACGGCGGTGACTTCAGGTAGTTGATTCAATGCCTTTTCCAGACGGCTGGAACAGGATGCGCAACGCATGCCGACGATCTGAAGGTCGGCGTGATTTTCAGCTTGGGACATGGGGTAACGGCTCGATGGAAAGAACAGCCCAAAAGATACCCCCGAGCGCCTGCATTGTCTATCTTGACCTTGAGCAATTCATGGTTTCCTGTTTCAATCCCTGCCTATCACGAACAGGGGGAAACATGGGGCAGGCGAGCATCGGCATCATCGGGGGCAGCGGCGTATACGACATCGCCGGACTGGAAAACAAGCGCTGGGAAAAGGTGGAATCGTCTTTTGGTGAGCCGTCTGATGAATTGCTGTTCGGCGAACTCAATGGTGTGAAACTGGCCTTCCTCCCGCGCCACGGCCGCGGCCACAAGATTCCGCCGTCCGAGATCAACTTTCGCGCCAATATCGACGTGCTCAAGCGCGTCGGCGTCAGCGATGTCATCTCGGTCAGCGCCGTCGGTTCTCTGCGTGAACACCTGCCTCCCGGCACCTTCGTCATCGTCGATCAATTCATCGACCGTACTTTTGCGAGGAACAAGTCCTTCTTCGGCAGCGGCCTGGTGGCGCACGTATCCATGGCGCATCCTGTCTGCAAACGCCTCGGCGACCACATCGAAGCGGCAGCCAAAGAGGCGGGCATCAGCGCGTTGCGCGGCGGCACTTATCTGGTCATGGAAGGCCCGCAGTTTTCCAGCCTCGCCGAATCCGAGCTCTACCGCAGTTGGGGCTGCGACGTGATCGGCATGACCAACATGCCCGAAGCCAAACTCGCCCGCGAAGCCGAGCTGTGCTATGCCACCGTGGCCATGGTCACCGACTACGACTGCTGGCATCCCGACCACGACGATGTCACTGTGGAGCAGATCATCAAGGTGCTGCTGGAAAATGCCGACAAGGCCAAGACGCTGGTGAAGCATGTGGTGCCGCGCGTCGGTACAGATGCCAAGGCCTGCGATTGCGGCTGCCGCACTGCGCTGCAATATGCACTCATTACGGCGCCTGAAGCACGTGATGCCGAGATGAAGAAGAGGCTGCAAGCGATAGCAGGGCGGGTTCTGTAGGATTGTGAAATAGCAGCTGCAAGTAATCTCCGTTCGTGGTGAGCCTGTCGAACCATGAACGGACAACCCAAACACAGCCCTTCGACAGGCTCAGGGCGAACGGCATATTTTGAGATGACCGAACACCAATTACGCACATCTTTGCTGCAAACCTCCCGCCGCATGGTCGACCTCGGCCTCAACCGCGGCACGGCAGGCAATGCCTCGGTGCGTTGCGACGAAAACATCCTCATCACCCCATCCGCTTTGCCGGTGGCCGAGATGACGGACCAAGACCTGGTGCTGATCGCCAACGACGGCAAGATACTGCAAGGCCGCAAGCCCTCCAGCGAGTGGCGTTTCCACTGCGACATCCTTAATGCCCGCCCCGAGATCGGCGCCGTGCTGCACATGCACTCCACCTATGCCACCACCATGGCCTGTCTCGGCAAGGATGTGCCCGCCGTTCACTACCACATCGCCATTGCAGGCGGCGACACCATCCGCTGCACGCCATACACCATCTTCGGCGAACAGAACCTGTCCGATCTTGCGCTGGAAGCACTGCATGACCGCAAGGCCTGCCTGCTCGGCAACCACGGCATGATCGCGCTGGGCAAGGACCTGAACGATGCGCTGTCTGTTGCGCAGGAAGTCGAATACCTGTGCGAGATTTACTGGCGCGCGTTGTCGGTGGGAGAGCCGAAGATACTCACCGCGCAGCAGATGCACGAGGTGAAGGCGAAATTCGTGGAGTACAAGAAACGCGATTAGCAAAGTCCCTCCGTTTGTCTTGAGCTCTACAAATCCGTTCGTCCAGAGCCTGTCGAAGGAACGAACGGCGCGCAGAACAGACTTGGCGAAGTGCGAAGCATTAAGAACAGATTAAGAGAACTTTAAACAAAGGAAATACCATGCCCATCAAATCCCGAGTCCGTACCGTCCCCCATTACCCCAAGCAAGGCATCATGTTCCGCGACATCACCACGGTGCTCAAAGACCCCATCGGCCTTCGCGCCACCATCGACGAGTTGGTGCGCCGCTACAAGGACGTGAAGATCGACAAGATCGCCGGCATCGAATCGCGCGGCTTCATCATCGGCACGCCGCTGGCCTACGCACTCGGCGTCGGCTTCGTGCCCATCCGCAAGAAAGGCAAACTGCCCGCCGAAACCATCGGCCACGACTACGCACTCGAATACGGCACCGACCGCATCGAGATCCACACTGACGCCATCTCCAAAGGGGAGAAGGTGCTGCTGGTGGACGATCTCATTGCCACCGGCGGCACGGCAGAAGCCGCCGTCATCCTCATCGAGAAGATGGGCGGCAAGATCATCGAATGCTGTTTCATGATCGACCTGCCGGACATCGGCGGCCGCGCGCGACTGGAGAAGCGCGGGCACAAGGTGTTTGCGTTGTGTGAGTTTGAGGGGGATTAGGGTGCTGTGGAATTAAGCTCAGTTTTGTTTTTTGGAAATGAAGGGATATGGACATGAGTACATCTTGTTCGCGCAGCATCCGCCTCTATGCATGTCTTCTGTTTGCAATGGGCTTCACAAATCTTGCCATTGCTACTGAGCAAACCTATGTGCGTGAGTACACCTACCAAGCCAGCGAAGCCGACAGCAAAATATCGGCTCGTGCCATTGCCTTGCAGGAAGTTAAGCGTGAGCTATTAGCCGAGCTGGGCACGCATGTCACCGCGCTGGTGAAAATACAAGCATCATCTGACGGCCACCAACTTGGCAAGGAAGAGATAGAGACCTTGTCTGCCGGGGTCACCAAGGTCGAGATACTGGATGAGAAATGGAACGGCGTGGTGTATGTACTCAAGGCGCAGATCAAGGCCGACCCGGAAGATGTGTTGAAATCGCTGAACAAGATGCTGGATGCAGACAAAAAGCAAAAGCAGATATCGCAACTCAGTAATGATCTCTCAAAAACACAAGCCGAAAAGATTCAGGTCGCCGAATCACTTACCCAGTCCAAGAAAGAAGCCACTACAGCACTGGAAGAGATCGCTCGCTTGAAGAAGTTGCTGGAGGAAAAACAAACCGATACCTCCCGGCAAACCATTCAAGCTGCCTATCAGCAACAAGTCGATCAATTGTCAGCAAATGAATTATTTAACTCGGCAGTGCAGTATTACGGCAAAGGAAATTTTTCGGAAGCTGCGCGCTTGTTTCAAAAAGCCGCCGAGCAAGGGGACGTTCGTGCTCAATTCAATTTAGGGTTGATGTATAACGGTGGTGATGGCGTTGCGCGCGATGCAAAACAGGCGGTGTATTGGTTTCAGAAAGCTGCCGAACAAGGTTATGCAGATGCGCAATACTACCTTGGTCTGAAGTATTTCTATGAACAAGGTGAACGCGATACCAAACAAGCTCTGTATTGGTATCAGAAAGCCGCCGAGCAAGGGCATGCCGAGGCGCAAATCTCTCTCGGGCTGGCGTATGGCGCAAATGGTCTCGAGATGTATCCTGGCAGAGGAGCTGTATGGATAGATGCAAAAAAAGCGGAGTATTGGTTGAATAAAGCCGCTGAGCAAGGAGAGGTTAGTGCTCAAGTCATTCTCGGTGAGATGTATAGCTCCGGCAAAGGGGTGAACAGAGATGCTGAGAAGACTGTGTATTGGTTTCAGAAAGCCGCTGAGCAAGGGGATGCTCAAGCACAATTTAATCTCGGCGTGAGCTATGACATTGGCTCCGGTGTAGCACGCGATCTAAACCAAGCGGTGTACTGGTATCAGAAAGCTGCCGAGCAAGGGTTAGCCAAGGCGCAAGTTAGACTAGGTGTGAGAACCAGCGATGCTAAACAAGCCGTATATTGGTGGCAGAAAGCTGCCGAGCAAGGCGATACGGAGGCGCAATACAATCTCGGGGAGAGATATGCCAAGGGTGATGGGGTTAGTCAGGATTACGTTCGCGCGTACATGTGGTTTAATCTTAGCGGCGATTCTAGTGCTTTGGTTTCATTCAATGAAAAACGAATGACAATAAAGCAAATTGTTCAAGCAAAAAGGATGGCACAAGATTGCCGGCAGCGTAATTTCAAAAATTGCGGCTAAGAGTTGAGTTGTGTATTCGGGAGTTTTCGATAATCGTCAAAGGCCAATACGATATGCCGCAAATACAAAGAACAGTTGAATTGCAATTCAAGAACGGTAGTAAATCGTGGGCGATCGCAACTGGAAACAATGCAGCATGGTTATGTTGTCGTGCTGATCCTCTCTTGGGTAGGTCAGGCGGCATTAAGGGTGTTTCCGATGCATTTCGCATTGACTGCCCATATTGTGGAAAGAAGTACTTCGTCGAACCAAACTGCAAGAATCAGGGAGCAGTGCTAAGAGTCATTGAGGTCTAATATTCTTTGAGGAGCCTTGTGAACAGGGCGCTTTGTTAGGTTGATTGATAGATTTATTTTTTTGGAAAGAAAGTTTTTTATGAAAGTCGAAACCTTGCGCTGGTTCAAAAATCGGCTGGAAATGATAGATCAGCGCATTCTTCCGGCAGCTTTTGAATACCTGAGTTACTACACGGCGTCTTCGGTAGCCGAGGGCATACGCAGCATGGTGGTGCGCGGTGCGCCTGCGATCGGCGTGGCGGCGGCGTATGGTGTGGCATTGGAGGCACTGCATTTGTCTGAGGAGCCGTCCACCCTTCGATCCTTCGACAAGCTCAGGACAGGCGGAGCTCAGGGCGAACGGATTGAGTTTGATAAGGGCATGGAAGCAGGCTTTGCAGTGCTCGCTGCCAGCCGCCCTACGGCGGTGAACCTGTTCTGGGCGTTGCAGCGCATGCGCAAGGTTTGGGAAAGCTTTGCCGCCCAGACTCCGCAGCAGGTAGCGCAGCGTCTGCTGGCTGAGGCGCATGAGATTCTGGCGGAGGACATCCGCATCAACAAGGCGATGGGCGCGCATGGTGCGGCGTTGCTGAAAGACGGCGCTCGGGTGCTGACGCATTGTAACGCGGGTGCGCTGGCGACGGCGGGTTGGGGCACGGCGCTGGGGGTGTTCCGTTCGGCGGTGGAGGCGGGCAAGAAGATATCGGTGATCGCCGACGAGACTCGTCCTTTTCTACAAGGTGCTCGTCTGACAGCCTGGGAGATGGTGCAGGAGAACATTCCGGTGACGCTGATCACCGACAACATGGCCGGTCACCTGATGGCGCACGGCGAGATCGATGCGGTGGTGGTGGGGACGGATCGCGTGGCGGCGAATGGCGACGTGGCGAACAAGATCGGCACTTACATGGTGGCGGTGCTGGCGAAGCGGCACAACATTCCGTTCTTCGTGGCGTGCCCGCTTTCGACCATCGACCTTAATATCGCCTCGGGCAAGGACATTCCCATTGAGGAGCGCTCAGTGGATGAGGTGAAAGGTTTCCGTGATTATCATTGGGCAGCCGAAGGTGTGAAGATACGCAATCCGGCTTTTGACGTGACGCCGGCAGAACTGGTGACAGGTTTGATAACTGAACGCGGGGTGGTTTTTCAGCCGGATGTTGAAAGCCTTATAAAGTTGATGTCATCATGAAATCAATGCGATATGAGATTTCCCCCTCATTCTGGATTCTTGAAACTTGCGCATAATGCCGAGTTATGGAAAACACAGGAGAACCAGACCGCAGAAGCTTGACAGACACACCAGAACCGCCGAAAGGCGGTTTTTTTATGGGTGTTGGGGGTATGGGTGCGGCCTGTCCACTCCGG
>Ga0265324_10000128_pt1 | contig 59923 bp, 51 predicted proteins | sample 41419metaG_FD_198634 | JGI IMG/M metagenome (GOLD analysis project Ga0265324, IMG submission 198634) | Rhizosphere microbial communities from Carex aquatilis grown in University of Washington, Seatle, WA, United States - 4-14-19 metaG | ecosystem: Host-associated > Plants > Roots > Rhizosphere...
AGGGGATTGGGAGGCGTTTCATCGAATTCAACGAACAGGCCGGCCGCTTTTTTGAAGATGTTTTCCACGGGTGCTCCTCGCTATCAGGGCATCATACTTCTATCGGACAGGTATGGGCTATTAATGTCACGGTCAGGCGACATCCAAGTTAGTATCCCTGCCCGGAATTTAAAGGTGGTCAAAAAGCCGAAGGGCCGAATAGGGGGCCGCCACGGCCGACTAAGTCACCCCATTACTTTCATATACCGTGAAATGGCGAAGCAGAACGGAATCGGTTGCGGAAACGGGAAATGCGATGCATTGCGAAAGTTGAGGGAAACCCATTGCAATCGCCCGGTCCGCCAAGCTTGGAAGCGATCATGATTAACAAATTTAGTGGTTCTCGCTTGTCGCGGAAGCGACCCCGGGGAAATGGTTCAGCCGCAAATGGATCTGGGCGGAATTCACGGAATCCACTACTGTGGCGGGCGGTCTTCCCGATCCACGGGTTCCAGGCCGTGCAGGTATAAATAGATCGACTCCAGATCGAAATCGGTCATCCGGCTGAACGGCCCCCAGGGCATGGGAGACCAGGGCCTCACGTTGCCGCGGCGGAAGCGGGCCACGAACTGCTCGCGGCTCCAACCGGTGATGATGCCCGTACGCGGATCGGGGGTGAGGTTCGGGCTGATGAGCACTTGGGCCGGATCGTCGGCCTTGCGGAGGACGAGCCCGCCCGCGAAACGGGGTCCCGTGAATTCGCCCGTCTTCATGTTCCGGGCCGTATGGCAGGAGGCGCAGGTGGCCACGGAATTCGCCAGATAGCCGCCCCATTCCGCCGAAGGTTCGGCCGTCGGGCCCGCCGGGGCGGGTCGCTCCCGGGAGAATGGGCCCAGGAACCAGGCCTTGGTGATCCATCCCATGGCGTTGTAGCGGCTTGGGGGTACCGCATGGGTTACGGGGGGCAAGGTGCGCAGGTAGGAAACGATGGCCAGGAGATCGGCGTCGGAAAGATCCGGGTATTGCATAATGGGGAGGCCCACGTGGCCGCGGTGGTCGATGCCGGTGCGGAAGAAGCGCGCCAAGAGCGGATCGGGAACCGCGCCCAACCCCGTCGCCACGTCGGCGGTGAGATTGGGCGCGCGCATTTCCCCCAGGAAGGTCCGCAAAACGTACCCGCCGGTCAGAGGCGCTTCGCCGCCCGGCTTTCCGCCGCCCCCATCGACAACCGCTTTGGCCTCGGGCGCGGCATGGCAGTCGGCGCAATGCCCGGGTCCGTAGACGAGATAATGCCCGCGGGCGATCACCGCCGAGTCCCGGGTGGCCATAAAGGACGGGGCCGGAGCCTCGAACACGCGATCTTTCCGCAGATACGAAAGGCCCAGGCCCCCGGCGCACAAGAGCGCCAAGGCGGCAGCCCCGTACGCGAGGGCGCGCAGCCAGCGCCGCGGCCTCCGGCGTTTAAGCGGGCGCGAAGGCATATCCTCTTTCCGGACGTTCCGGTTTGCCTAGTCCAGGATCAGTCGCAGCCTCGGCCGCAGCCTCCGGCGAAGACTCACCCAATGCGAAGCCTTGCCAGGTGCCCCGGCGCATTAATTCGGTTTCCAAGGCGGCGCGGAGCGCATCCTTGTCCCGGCACCATAAGGGCGCGAGCAGCATCCCCGGCGGCGCGTCCCCGGATAAGCGCTGTACGCCGACGTTGGCCGGGATACGCTCCAGGACATCGGCGAGGCCCGCAACGTAATCGTCGGAGCCCAGGGGCGACCAGGCGCCGGCCATATAGTCCGCGCCCAAGGCCGTCCCGCGTACGGCATGCAAGGGATGGATCTTGACCGATTCGAAGCGCCAGGGCCGTAGGGCCTCGGCGGTGGCGCGGAACTGATCCGGGCCTTCGCCCGGGAGCCCCAGGATCAGGTGCACGCAAAGATCGAATCCGCGGCCGGAGCAGAGTTCCATGGCCTGGACGAACTCCGCGAAGCCATGCCCGCGGTTGATACGGCGCAGGCTGGCGTCATGGGCCGATTGCAGGCCCAACTCCAAGGTCAAAAAGGTCTCCGCGCTTAGGCGGGCCAGCAGGTCGGCGACCTTGGCGTCCACGCAATCGGGACGCGTGCCGATGGACAGGCCAACCACGTCGGGATGGGCCAGCGCCTGGCGGTACAGGCTTTCCAGGCGCTCCACCGGGGCGTAGGTGCCCGAGAAGGGCTGGAAATAGGCGATGAAGCCGTCGACGCGGGAACGGTCGCGATGGAAGGCGATGCCGGAGCGCAATTGCTCGGCGATGGGAATGCCGCGGCTGCCGGCCACCGGCGAGAAAGCGCGGTTATCGCAAAAGGTACAACCGCCCCGGCCCTTGGTCCCGTCCAGGTTGGGGCAGGTAAAGCCGCCGTTGAGGGTAACCTTCCGGATACGTCGGCCTGCGAATCCCTTGCGCGCCAAGACGGACGCGTACGACGTATGGCGCATTCCCCAGGGGATAAAGCAAAAAACCGACCGTGCAGAAAGGGCTTTTTCCCCGCGCCAGCAGGGGTAAAGCGGGACGCGGGAGGGTCAGCGCGCCAATCCGGCAAGCCAAAATGGCGCGGAACGCCCTCGCGACGGGCATTTTCGGGGCGCCGACCGCATATGCGCATTGGCGCGGACCTTGCATTCGGTAAGCTCATACCCATGGACTCCACGCGCCTGACGGGCGCCCGCATCGCCGTCCTTTTCCTGCAGCCGCAATGCAATATGACCTGCCGCTTCTGCATCACGCAAGACGGCTTCTCCGCCATGAATCCGGAGGAGGTATTCGCCATGCTGGATGGATTGGCGCGCTCGGGAATCGGGAACGTCATTTTCGGCGGCGGCGAGCCGCTGGCTTGGCCCCACGATCTTCTCGGCCCGGCCCGCTACGCGAAACGGCTGGGCATGACCGTCCAGGTCGGCACCAACGGCATCGCGCTCAGGCCTCGCATCATGCAGTCCCCCGTCCTGGACCGCTTTATCCTGCCCTTGGAGTCGGCCCACGCGCAAGTCCACGATCGCTTGCGCCACGCCCGCGGCGGCCACCACGCGCTGATCCTCGATCGCTTGGAAGCCTTGGCGGACCTCGGCCGCGAGGTAACCTTATCCACGGTGATCACCCGCGTGAACCGGGCCGGATTGATGGACTTGGCCGAATGGATCGCGGGCTATCGGGCGCGCGGCGGCCGGGTGCATGCCTGGCATCTATACCGCTTTCTGGCGCGGGGCCGGGGCGGCGCGGTTTCCGGGAAGGAGCTGGGGACGACGCGGGAGGAGTACCGCCGTGATTGCGAGACGGTGAAGTCGGGCCATCCCGACCTGCCGATCCTCAAGCGTCCGGATATGACCCGTTCGCGCACGGTCGGTTTCTATTGGATGGAAAACGGCCAAATTCGTTGGTCGGGTCCGCATGGGGCGCCCGCCATGGAAACGCCCGCGATGCGGAAGGACGCGCAGCGGGCCGTTGCCTGACGACGGCCTTCGGGCCTATCTTCACTCCCCGCGATCCTTGCGCGATGCCGCTTCCAGGATGCGGGCCGGGATCAGTTCGAGAGACGCGATCTTCTCGGCCGCGCCCAAGGCAATCGCCTCTTTAGGCATCCCGAATACCACGCAACTGGCCTCGTCTTGCGCCAGGGTCGCGGCGCCGGCCTGCCGCATGGCGAGCAAACCTTCGGCCCCGTCGTGGCCCATGCCGGTGAGGATGACGCCTACCGCGTTGCGGCCGGCATAGCGCGATACGGAATGGAAAAGCACGTCGACGGAAGGGCGATGGCGGCTGACCAATGGACCGCCCCGTACGATGGCGCGGTAGGCCGCCCCGTCCCGGATCAGTTCCATATGGTGGTTGCCCGGCGCGATGAGGACGCGCCCCGGAACCACCGAATCCCCGTCTTCCGCTTCCTTCACCTCCATCGCGCAGAGCGTATCGAGACGGGCCGCGAAAGAGCGCGTGAAATGTTCGGGCATATGCTGCACGATAAGGATGCCGGGCGCGTTGGCGGGCAAGGCCGTGAGTACGGCTTGCAGCGCTTGCGTACCGCCCGTCGAGGCGCCGATGGCGACGACGGAATGGGTGGTGCGCGACAAGGACAAACGGCCCAGAGGGGAAGCGGAGGGGACCGCCTTCGCTTCCTCGCGACGGGACACCCGTACCCGCGCGGCCGCGCGTACCTTGTCGCGCAATTCTACGGCCATCTCGCCGACGGCATAGGCCGCCCCCGGCTTGCAAACCACTTCCACGGCGCCCGCGTCCATGGCTTCCAAGGCGATTTCCCCGCCGCGCGGCGTTAGCGAGGAGACGACTACGACCGGCATGGGGCGGAACTGCATGAGCCGCCGCAGGAAGGTGAGGCCGTCCATGCGCGGCATCTCGATGTCCAAAGTAATGACGTCCGGTTCGAGTTGGACGATCAGATCCCGGGCCACGAACGGATCCGGGGCCGCGCCCACGACCTCGATATCGCCTTCCCGGCCCAGCTCTTGGGTCAGGACCTTGCGGACGATGGCCGAATCGTCGACGACGAGGACCTTGATGGGCCGGGATGGAACGGGTTGGTTAAGCATGCAGCACTTCTTCCGGATCGAAGGGCGCGCAGAAGCAGGCCTGGAAGAGGATGGGTACGCCGTCTATCTCGAAGGCGAGCACGTCGGATTTGCGCGCCAGCAGATCGGCGACGGCCGAAGGGAAGCCGAAGGTACGCGGTGCCCCGAGATTGAAGGCAGGGCCCGTGCCGAACAAGGTCGTCAGGAGATGCCCGCAGGCCACGTTCAGGAATTCGCCCAAGGCATCGGCGGCATGCTTGGCCGCCTTTTCATCCCCGGGCTCGGCGCCCAACAGGTTGGCGGCCAGTTCCCGGGCCAAGGATTCCGGGAAAGCCGCCAAAGCCCCGCCGCGCGAAGGGCCATCGAAGACCAGGGTCGCCGCCAGGTATTCTTCGCCTTGGGCCTTAAACTTGCCCGGGGAAACCGCATCGGCGAATAGGAAGGCCTGCTGCTCTAGTATAGCGGGGACCGTGCTCAAGACCGCTGTGCGTTGACGATCATCCATTTTCGACTCCCAGTATCTGGGCCACGAGCGCCTTGATGGCCTCGGGCCGGAAAGGCTTCCGCAAGAAGGCGGCGATGCCGCGCTCCTTGAGCCCGCCGATGCGTTCTTCGCTGCCCTCGGTGGAGATGACCACGATGGGCACGTCCCGCAGGGAGGCGTCGTCCTTCAGGGCCGCGATCATTTCCAATCCGCCCATCACGGGCATGTTGAGGTCGGCGAAGATGAGATCGGGCTTCTTTTCCCGGGCCAAGTCCAATCCCTCCTTGCCGTTTCCCGCCTCGCGCAATGAGGCGATGGCGATGCCCGACAAGGTAAGGCACTTGGTGATCACGCTTTTCACCGTGCGGCTATCATCCACCATCAGGATTTCGTATCCGGCGCTCATAGCTCCACCTCCCGCCCGGCGATCTTAAGTACGGTCTGGCCCGTGGCCATCCTGAGGCTCATGGTGCGGGGCACGCTGCCTCCCGTGTCCTCCCCCGAAACCAGGATATCGTTCTTCCAAAGCAGCTTGCGCAGCACCGTGCAATTGCGCTCGCCGATGTTGAAAATGCCCTTTTCGTCCATGATGGCCGAGCCTCCGGCGACCTTGGCCACCAGGCTGCCTTTGCGCGCGCCCAGGTCGAAGAGCGCTTGCAGCAAAGCGGGCACGCCCGTATCCACGAACATGGGGGGATTGGCCGCGGCCTTGGCCGGATCGATCTTGGACAGTGGCAGCATGCTATGGATGAGCCCGCCCACGCCCGCCTTGGCGTCGTAGAGGGACAGACCCACGCAGGAGCCGAGGGAATAGGTGATCAAGGTTTCTTCGGGGGAATGGGAAATGGCCATTTCCGATATGCCTACCGTACGCATCATCTTACCTGGCCTTTCCGTAGATGGACGGCCTCAGGCAGGCGAATCCGGTGTTCAGCCCGTTCAGGCTTTCGGCATGCCCCACGAGCAGAAAGCCGCCCGGGCGCAGCAGGCGATAACATTCGCGTATCAGCGCTTCGCGGGTGGGGGCGTCGAAATAGATCATGACGTTACGAACGAGAATGAGGTCGAAAGGCCCCTTCATGGGAAAGGGCGGCTGCGACAGGTTCAGGCGCTGGAAGGAGATCAGGGATTTGAGCGGGGCGCGCACGGCCACGGACGGGACGTCGGCCTCGGGCGCGGATTCGAACCAACGGTTGAGATAGCCCCGCGGAATCCCTGCGAGCTTCGAGAGAGGATAGATTCCGGCGTGGGCGGCGCTGAGGATGCGGGTAGAGATGTCGGTGGCCAGGATGCGCGTATCGGTTCCGGGCCCGAGCCCGCATTCGGCCAGGGTCATCGCCAGGGTGTAGGGCTCTTCGCCCGAAGAGCTCGCCGCCGACCAGATGCGGAACCGGGTCTGCCCTTCGGCCCGCCAGCGGGTAACCTGTTCCGTGATGAACTCGAAATGCTCGGGCTCGCGGAAAAAGCTGGTGGTGTTGGTGGAGATGGCGTCCAACATGTGGATCATCTCTTCGCCGGCGGCGTCCTCTTTCAGGAGTTCCAGGTAGGTCCCGAATTCCTCCAACCCCAACTGCCGCATCCGTTTGCCGATGCGGGCGCTGACCAGGGACTCTTTGCCTTCGCTTAAGGCGATCCCGCAAGCGTCGTAGACGATGTCCCGGAAGCGCGCGAATTCGCGGGGCTTGAGTTGCATGGATCCCTCCCGGACTTGGGATCCGGATGCGAACCGGACCCCGTAACGGGGAGGATACCTAGGCAATCGCCATGCCATCGCGGAAGCGACCGTCCGGGAGCCCGCGCGAAGCCCTCGCATGGTCCCCGGAAGGGAAGGAACGAGGCCTTATGGGCGGTATCCGCGCCGGAGGTAGCCGGGTTCCCGACTGGTTTGGGGTTCTAAGGGGCGGCCAATTCCTGGCCGCCGGCGGGGCCGGGGAGGGTCAAAGTCCGGGTGGGGGCGAGGTTACGGGGGTTTCCGGAATTGGCCGCGGGCCGTTTCTAGCCGCGCGTTCCGGCGCGGGAAGGTATCGTGTCCTCGGAGTCCTCTTTCGCCGCTTCGGCCGACTTCCGCTCTTCGCTGATCGCATAAGAGGAGAATAAACTCAAGAAAGCGAAAAGCAGGAGACCGATGACGACCTGCCCGTAGGTGCGGCTGCGTACGGCCATCGCGGCGCCGGCCTCCGCCACTTTGTTCTGGGATTTGGCCTGCTCCACCACGGCGTCGATGCGCTCACGATGCCGCTGGTACTCCGGGCGGATCTCCCGATCGAGCACGGCGCGGGCCGCCGCCTTGTCGCCCGCGCGGATGGCGGGGAGGAATCGTTTGTCCAAGGCCTCCAGGATGCGCTGGGCCGGCGGGAAGGAAGAATCCACCAGGGCCGAGCGCAAATGCCCGGGTGGCAAGGCGCGTTCCCAGTAAGCATGGCGAATGAAATACTCCGATTGCAGGCGTTCCGCCCGATCGCTCAACCTTTCGATTTCGGCCGCATCGCCGGCTTCAAGCAATTGATAGGCGATGAGCACGGTCTCAACCAGGTATTCCGGGGGCGGCAACACGTCGGCGATGACGTCCTGGCTGCGCTCGATGTCCTGGTAGATGGGGCCGTTCACCTTTACTTCGTTAACCGTGCTGATGCAATAAAGTCCGTAGAGCGAAAAGGAGAGCAGGAAAACCGCGGCGAAGGTAGTCACCTTGGCTTGGGAGCGGATGTTGCGCAGAAGGGGCGCCATAACAAGCCTCGCTGTCCGGGTGATTAATGCGACGAACTGGGTCAATGATACCATTATCGGTTGCCCGGCCGATCGGTTAAATATTAGTATTCATCGAGATCCGGCCCGGATCTCGAGGCCATCCGAAACATGGACGTTTCCCCTCTCCATCCGCCGCGGGAACGCGGCAGGGGCGAGAAATCCGGTTTGCCCTGGTGGACGTGGTTCCTACCCTTCCTCCTGTTCCAGCTCTGCACCGGCTTATCCCTGCGGTTCCAGATCGGCCATGGCATGTCCCTATGGTACTTGCCATTGCCTTTGGCCTTGGCCCTGGCGCAATGGTGGGGCCCGCGCGTCTTTCTGGGGATGTACGTCAACGCCGCCCTGAGCGCCGGGTACTGGGGGCTTTACCGCTGGTGGCTTTGGCCCTTGTACGGGATCCCCGCCACTCTCGCGGTCGTCCTCTCCTGGTTCCTCTTCGCGCGTCTGCTTAAGGCCAAGCCCTGGATGCCGGATCTCCCCGATCTGATCCGCTTCCTGGCCCTGGGAGCCGGGCTGCCGTGCCTCCTCGGATCCTTCCTCGGCCAAACGCTCTTCGTGGTCGTGGGCGATGCGCCCTGGCAGGGGTTCTGGCATCGCATCCACGCCCAATTCGTCTTGGACGCGCTTAGCCTATTCGCGCTCACCATCCCGCTCTTGCTTTTCGCATCTTCCGCGATGGAACGCATGGGGCTTTCCATCACCCGCGGCGCATACCCGCGGCCGCCGTTGTTCCCCCTGCGTATGTCGGTAATCAAACGTTGGGAAATGTCCCTCCTGTTCCTGGCCCTCTTGTGCCTCAACCTGGGTCTTTCCATCGAAAGGTTTTGGTTCGCCTACGGGTTCTTCCTCATGTGGGCGGCCGTGCGTTTCGGGATCGGGCTCTCTTCCGTGGCCTGCGTGTGGGCCATCCTGCTGGCCGTGCCTTTGCGCGCCGCGGTTTCCCCCGGGCACGCTTCCGATTGGATCGATCAAAACCTCATGGTGCAGATGAACCTGTACCTTGCCACCCTTTGCTTCGCGTCCCTGTTCGTGGGGCGGGCCTTGAGCGATCTGACCCAGCAAATCGAGGTTCGCGCCCGCGCGGAAGAGGAATTGCGGAAAAGCCGAGCCTTGCTCGAGCACGCCCAGGATATCGCCAAGATCGGGTACGTATACGTGGAGCCCGAAACCGGAGTGCGCATCTGGTCGCGTAACCTTAAGCGATTCTACGGCCTCGACCCCGACGGCCCCGATCCCGATCGCGAAGAGCATTTCCGCATTCTCGGGGGCGCGACGGGCGGGTTCCAGGCCGGCGAAAAGGCCCTGCAGGAGCAGGGTACCTTCGTCAACGAGGCCCTCGAGTTGACCCGTCCCGACGGGGAAAAACGCATCTTGCGGGTGGTGGCGAAACGGGAAGGCGCCAGCGCGGATCGGCCCGCGTCCACTGTCGCCGTTTTCCAGGACGTCACCGAATGGGAGGCATTGCAACGTAAGGCGCGCGAAGAGGAAGGCCGCTACCGGACCCTGTTCGAATCGGCCGCGGACGCCATTCTGCTGGCCGAGAAGGGCCAGATCCTGGCCTGCAATCCCGAAGCCTTGCGGATGTTCCGGTGCGATCAGAGCTTCCTGATCGGCAGCTCCCCCATCGCCTTCTCCCCGCCCAAGCAACCCAGCGGGGCCGACTCGGCGCAAATAATCGCCGCCGCCCGCGACGCCGCATTATCCGGACAGCCGCAGCGCGTCGAATGGCTCTACTGCCGCGCCGACGGGACCCTTTTCGAAGCGGACACCACGTTGAACACGGTTGAGTACGGAGGTAAGGCCCGCCTCCTGGTGGTGATCCGCGACATCTCGGCGCGCAAGCGGATGGAGCGCGCCCTGATCGAGAGCGAAGAGCGATTCCGGCAAATGGCCGAGAATATCGAAGAAGTCTTTTTCCTGCTGGACTGCGCCGCGGGCGCCTTCCTGTACGTGAGCCCCATCGCCAAGGACATGCTGGGCCTTGGCGTGGCCGGCCTCGCCGAACAACCCGCGCTTTTCCTAGACCGCATCGACGCGGCGGATCGGGAACGTCTCGGACTCGAGACCGCGGCCGATCTGTGCCGGCGCCCCCGCAACGAGGAGTTCCGCTACTCCCGTCCCGACGGCGTAACCCGCTGGCTACGTTTGCGTTCTTTCCTGGTACCCGGCAGCGCCGGAGGCCTGGCCTACCGGGCGGCGGGAGTCATCGCCGATATCACGGAATATAAGGATGCCCAGGAAGAAGCCCGGCGCCACCAGCAGCGCCTCATCCAGTCAGACAAAATGAACTCCCTGGGGCTCATGGTTTCGGGCGTGGCGCATGAGATCAACAATCCCAACAATCTCATCATGCTCAACGCCGACGTGATGGACACTTTCTGGAAGCATATGAAGCCGGTGCTGCGCGAGCATGCCGGGGCCAATCCCGATTGGAAGCTGGCCGGCTTGCCTTATGGGATCGCCGAAGGGAAGTACGAGACCTTGCTGGGCGGCGTCTCCGGCGGCTCCAAACGCATCAAGCGCATCGTGGAGAGCCTGAAGGATTTCGCCCGCGTCGATCGCGCCGATCTTTCCGAGGAAGTGGATCTGGATCGGGTGGTGGACGCTTCGGCGGGCATCATCGGGAACGTCATCCGCAAGTCCACGGACCGTTTCACGTTCGAACGCGCCGATGGCCTTCCCAAGGTCCGCGGCAGCTTCCAGAAGCTGGAGCAAGTCGTGATCAACCTGATCACCAACGCCTGCCAGGCCCTGGAATCCCGGACCAAGGCCATCCGCATCTCGACCTGGCACGATAGCGCGGGAGGCTGGGTGGGGGTGCGCGTGGAGGACGAAGGCAAGGGCATTCCCCCCGAGCAGCTCCCCAACGTCACCGATCCCTTTTTCACGACCAAGCGGGATCTCGGGGGCACGGGACTGGGGCTCTCGGTGAGCTATGGGATCATCCGCGAACACCGCGGACGTATGGAAATCACGTCGGAAGTGGCGCGGGGAACGCGGGTGGAAATCCGCATCCCGGCCTTGGCCGATAGCAAGGAACGCGGAGGCGCGGCCGTCGCCGTGAATCCGGAAAGGCGAGGCACCGATGGATAACGCCGTACCCGTCCTGATCGTGGACGACGAAGAGGAGATGCTGGGATCGGAGGCGCTGGCCTTGCAGATCAACGGGATCGAACCTGTGCTCACCTGCGCCGATCCGCGCGAAGCCATGGGTATCATCGCGCGGCATCCCGAATGCGTGGCGGTGCTCGACGTAACCATGCCGCACCTGGACGGGCTGGAGTTGCTCAAGCGCATCGGCGAAACCTACCCGGACGTGACCGTGGTGATGATGACGGGCCTGAACGACGTCGGCACCGCGGTCAAATGCGTCAAGCTGGGAGCCTTCGACTATATGCTGAAGCCCATCGATCAGCAGCGCTTCTTGGCCACCGTGCGCAAGGCCCTGGACCACCGCGCCGGCCAGAGCGAAACGGCCCGGCTGGCCCGCGGCCTTTTGGAAGATACGGTGGCCCATCCGGAAAGCTTCGAGGCCGTCGTGACCACCGAGAGGCGCATCCTCAATATCTTCAAGTACATCGAGGCCGTGGCCCCCACCGGCCTCCCCATCCTCCTGACCGGCGAAACGGGCGTCGGCAAGGAACTCTTCGCCGGGGCCGTGCATAAGGCCAGCGGGCGCAAGGGGGAATTCGTGTGCGTCAACAGCGCCGGCATCGACGACACCATGTTCAGCGATGCGCTCTTCGGCCATGCGGCAGGGGCCTATACGGGAGCCCACAAGGAACGGCGCGGACTCATCGACAAGGCCAAGGACGGCACCTTGTTCCTGGACGAGATCGGGGACATGAAGCCCGAGTCCCAGGTGAAGTTGCTCCGCTTGCTGCAAGAAGGAACCTTCTATCGCCTGGGCCATGACGCCGAAGAGCGAACCAACGCGCGCATCGTGGCCGCCACCAACCGATCGCTGCCGGAGTTGCAGGCCGATCCCCGCTTCCGCAAGGATCTCTTCTACCGCCTCAAGGCCCATCACGTGCATATCCCGCCCTTGCGCGAACGCATGGGGGACGTGCCGGTGCTGACGCAATGGTTCCTGGCGCGCTGCGCGGAGGAGCAGGGCAAGCCCAAGCCTACGGCGCCCCCCGAGTTGGCGGTCATCCTGGGCAATTACCCCTTTCCCGGCAACGTGCGGGAACTGCGCGGTATGGTCTATGATGCGGTGAGCCGCCATCAGGGCGGCGTCCTGTCCTGCGCCTCCTTCAAGGAGGCCATCGCCGGAAGGGACGGCGCGGAACCCCCCCGGGCGGCCCGCCCTCCCGAAGCCGACTCCGGAATCGCTTTTCCTTTTCCCCTGCCAAACGCCCATGAGGCCGAACTAGCCCTTATCCGCGAGGCGCTCGCGCGTACGGGGGGCAACAAGACCCTCGCCGCGGAGATGATCGGCATGGCGCGCCAGACCTTCCGCACCAAGCTCAAAGAACTGGATCCGGCGGGCCCCGCCTAATTCCGGATCGCGGTCAAATCCTGGTCAGACGCTAACCCGCGCCGGGGCCGCGAGTTGCATTCCTTTCCCGCCCGGCCCGGCTGGAATTCATCCACCCCTTCGCGAGCCCCGAACCCCCCGAAACCGGGCCGAATGCGGCCGGATCGGCGCCGGATCGGGGGGTAACGCCGAAGTAACCTCCGTGGCACGGGTCTTGCCATAGTCCTCCCCGAAACGCGTCGGCTCCGCAGGCCTACGCGGCGGTTAACGGGGGACAAATGGCCACTTCAGCGCTGCTCGGCACCGACGATACGACCACCCAAGTCACCCGATCGGGAGAAAAGGAGATGGCGGACCTCGCCGACCTGGCCGATCTGGCGCGCGGCCTGTGCGGCCTTGCCGATGTAGCCGATCGCTTTCCCGCGGCCCTGCCCCAAGTCGAACGCGGCTTCCGGGAACTGGCCGACCTCGCGAATGAATGCGGGGAGAAACGCATCTATCGCATCGCCATCGCCTTCGCGGCCATTCTCGGAAATGCCTATCGCGCGCCCCGGGAAGATTTGCCGTTCATACTGGAAACCGCAGCCGCCTATCTAGAGGCCTTGCCGGGGAAATTGGCCCGCGCCCGCGGAAAGAAGGCCGCATGAACCCGACCATGGTTACGGGCCCGTCCTTCATCCTTCCCGCCGATGCCGACACCAGCATCCTGTCCGATTTCATCATCGAAGCCTGCGAGCATCTCGAGGCTTCCGATCAGCACCTTTTGACCCTCGAATCCGATCCCGGTGAACGCAGCAGCCTGGACGCGGTCTTCCGGGCCTTCCACAGCATCAAAGGCGTGGCAGGGTTCCTGGCGCTGGAAGGCATCAAGGTCCTGGCCCATGAGGCGGAGAACCTGTTGGATCAAATCCGCACGGGAGCGGTAAAGCTGTCGCCCCGGGTCATGGACTGCGTCTTCGATTGCGTGGCCTTCCTGAAAGGGGCGGTGGCGGATCTCAAGCGAGGCGTGGGCGAAGAGGACGATCGCCGCTGCCAAGCGGATTCGATCGCCTTACGCGAGCGCATCTCCGCGATTCTGCAGGGCGATACCGGATCTGAATCCTGGACTGCGGCAGCCCAGCAAGACGCAAACGCGGCAATCCCCGAAACCCTCGTCCCCCAGGCCGAAGGGCCGGAACCGGAAGATGCCGGATCGTTGCCCCAACCGGGTAAGCCGGAACAGCGCGGCGGGATGCCAGTGGATGCCGCCGTGAAAACCGCCCCTCCCGCCACGGCCATTGCGCTTAAGGAAACCGTCAAGGTGGACGCCACCCGCCTCGATCGCCTGCTGGACGCCATCGGGGAGCTGGTCATCGCCGAGTCGATGGTGTTGGGCTCCCCCGAGCTGAAGCGTTCCCTCTCCCCCGCCTTGGTCCAGAAGATCGGGCAGCTCGATAAGATCACCCGCGAATTGCAGGAGATGGGAACCTCGCTGCGCATGGTGCCCGTCCGCCCCACCTTCCAGAAGATGCAACGCCTGGTTCGCGACCTCTCCAAGAACAGCGGCAAAGCCGTGGACTTCGTGGTGGAAGGCGAGGAGACCGAGCTGGACAAGACGGTGGTGGAAAAAATCGGCGATCCGCTGGTCCACATGCTGCGCAATTCCCTCGACCACGGCATCGAATCGGACCCCGAGGAGCGCGTGCGCGCCGGCAAGCCCCGTACCGCGAAGGTGCGCCTATCCGCCTTCCAAAAGGGAGGCAACGTCTGCATCGAGATCACCGACGACGGGCGCGGCCTGAACCGCGACGCCATCTTGGCCAAAGCCCGCGAACGCGGCCTATGGCGCGAGGAAGCGCCCCCTTCGGACAAGGAGATCTTCGGCTTCATCTTCGAGGCGGGCTTCTCGACGGCCAAGCAGGTCACCGAGCTTTCAGGCCGGGGCGTGGGCATGGATGTGGTCAAGCGCAACATCGAATCCCTGCGCGGCCGCATCGACATCCAGAGCCGACCGGGCCAAGGCACCACTTTCAGCATCTGGCTGCCGCTCACCTTGGCCATCATCGACGGCATGGTGGTGCGCATCGGCGGGGACCGTTTCATATTCCCGACCCTGTCCATCGTCTGCATCGCCACTCCCGCGCCGGATGCCATCCATACCGTGCAGGGCCAGGGCGAGATGTTGCGATTGCAGGAAGAACTTATCCCCGTCTATCCCTTGCACGGGTTGCTCTGCGGCGATCGCTCCGGCGAGCGGCGCCTTCTGGTCGTCGCCGAAGGCGAGGGCCGCAAGGCGGCCTTTCCCGTGGACGAACTGCTCGATCAGCAGCAGATCGTCATCAAGAAGCTGGAAGAATCGTTCCCGCCCATCCCCGGCATCTCCGGGGGAGCCATCCTGACGGATGGCCGGGTGGGCCTTATCCTCGACGTCGATGCCCTGATGAAATTCGGATTTCAACCTTGAAAGGAACCCCCATGGCCGCCGGTAAATATCTCACCTTCCAATTAGGCAAGGAAGCCTACGGGATCGGGATCATGAAGGTCCAGGAAATCGTAGGCGTCATGCCCGTCACGCGCATGCCAAAGTTGCCTGCATTCGTGCGAGGGCTCGTCAACCTGCGAGGCAAGGTCATTCCCGTTTTCGATCTGCGCCTCAAATTCGGGCTCGAAAAGAAAGAGGATACCGACCGCACCTGCATTATCGTGGTGCGGCTGTCCCTGGACGGCAATAGCGCGGATGCCTCCGAGGTTACCCTCGGCATCATCGTGGACGAAGTTGCCGAGGTGGTTAACGTGCCCGCCGAAGCCATCGAGCCCGCTCCCGCCTTCGGGTCGTCAGTGGATGTTTCCTTCCTGCTGGGCGTGGGCAAGATGGGGAACAAGGTCGTGATGTTGTTGGACGCGGACCGTATTTTGCCGCGCGAAGAATTACAGTCCGTCACCCAAGAAGCCGCGGTCGCGGCGTAAAGAAAGGCATATAAAGATGTTCTCCAAAATGGGCCTTCGCGCCAAACTGTACTTCGGATTCGGAACCGTCCTCGCCATCATTTTGATGCTAGGCGCGTTCATTTTCGTGAAATTGGGCTCCGTGAAAGAGCTGGAAAAGCTGATCACCGGCGACTGCCTGCCGGGCATGGCCGCCATGGCCGATATCGAGACCCTGGCCCGGCAGCAGCAGGACCTGATCCCCCAATTCCTGCTCGCCAAGGACGCCGATACGAGAAAGAAGATCGAGTCCGACATGGCCGATCTCAATGTCCAATTGGACAAGGGGCTCAAGGATTACGAAACCACCATCACCCAACCGGAGGATCGGGAACAGTATTCCCGCATCGGATCCACGCGCCAAGACTACCAAACCGCCGTCAATGATAAGGTCTTGAACATCGCCAAGGCCGGTAAGGTCCCCGAGGCCACTTCCAACTACCTGAATGAGGTCCGCTCGAAATTCGCCGCCTACGTGGACGTGGTGGGGAAACTCTCGGATTGGAACGCCAATCACGGCAAGGATGCCGGTGACCGCATCAAGGCCGCCGTGGCTGCCTGCGTCCGCGGCCTGTCCATCGGCCTCCTGATCGCCATCTTCGCCGCCGCCGCCCTGGGCTTCTTCCTCAGCCAGTCCATCACCACGGCCCTCAAGGCCATTATCGACGGGCTTTCCGCCGGCAGCAAACAGATCTCCTCGGCTTCCAGCCAGGTGAGCCAATCGAGCCAGAGCCTGGCCGAAGGCGCCAGCGTGCAGGCTTCCTCCCTGGAAGAGACCTCCGCCTCGTTGGAAGAATTGTCCTCCATGACCAAGCAGAACAGCGACAACGCCCGCCAGGCCAACGCCATGGCCGGCGAAGCCAGCGCCTCGGCGGTGGAAAGCCGTCAGGCGATGGACCGCATGGGCGATGCCATCGGCAAGATCAAGGCTTCCGCCGACGAGACCGCCAAGATCATCAAGACCATCGATGAGATCGCTTTCCAGACCAACCTGCTGGCCTTGAACGCCGCGGTGGAAGCCGCCCGCGCCGGCGACGCCGGCAAGGGATTCGCAGTCGTAGCCGAAGAGGTACGCAACCTGGCGCGCCGCAGCGCCGAGGCCGCCAAAACGACCGCCAGCCTCATCGAAGGCTCCCAGAAGAACGCGGATAACGGCGTGGCCGTGTCCGGGGACGTGGGCCGGTTCCTGGGGCAGATCGCCGACAAGGTGCAGAAGCTGTCCGGGCTGGTGGGCGAAGTCTCGGCGGCGAGCGAGGAGCAGACCAAGGGCATTTCCCAGATCAGCATCGCCGTAACGGAAATGGACAAGGTAACCCAGACCAATGCCGCCAACGCCGAAGAATCGGCCTCGGCCAGCGAAGAGCTGTTCGCCCAGGCCAAAGAATTGGGCGACATGGTATCGTCCTTGGTCGGGCTGGTGAACGGAGCCTCCTCCGCCGCCCTGTCCGCCATGTCTTCTCCCGAACCCACGTCCCCGAGCCGCGCCTCTGCGCCCATTCGCAGCGCGGCGAAGAAAGCCGACTGGTCTCCCAAGCCCGCCGTGATCGGCAGCCGCAAACTCGGGTCCGCGCCGCGAGCCCTTTCCCTCACCACCGAGGAATTCTAGCCGTGACCTTTCCCACTTCGGTTTTCCGCGCGGCGCGTTTCGCCGCCTGCATCCTGGCCTTGGCCGGACTCGCCTCCGCCCAGGAACCTTCGGTAATCCTGAAGAGCCTGGACCAGCTGGAAAAGCGCGTCTCCCGCGTGGATGCCGATTTGGCACGCTTCCGCAAAACTGGCACCCTGGCGGATTCCGCCGCCAAGGCCCTCACCGCGGACTTGAAATCCAGCCCCTTGGCAGAGACACCTGCCCTGGCCTACAATGCTCCAGTGTCCCAAAAATCCGCCACGCTGACGGGAACCCCGCCGAAAGGACGATCATGGCAACGCATTCAATGAGCATCAAGAGCAAACTCGTATTTGGATTCGTTTTCCTGTCCGCCCTCATCGCGGTCGTTGGCTGGGGAGGCGTCCGCGCTACCGGGCAATTGAACGAGAAGATCCGGACCATCGGGAACCGGGAGTTCGCCCAGGCGAAACTGGTGCAGGACATCAAGGAGATCGAGAACAACTGGCAACGGGCCGTCATCGAGCACATCCTGTTCGTAAAGCAGGAACAGATGGACGAGCAGGATCGGAAAATGAAGCTTCGCAACGACACCCTGATCGCCCAGCTTGAGACTTTGGATGCGTATTTGCGGGGCGGAGAAAACGCCCAATTGACCGCCGAATTAAAGGGCTACTGGCAGGCATTGCAAAAGGAAAAGGATGCATCCGTAAACCTCTCGAATACCGGCCACAAGCCTGATGCGCGTGAATACTGGATCCAGAATGGACGCCCTCTCATCAAGAAATTCGACGCCGACATCAACGAATTGAAAAAAATCCAGCAGGCGGCCGTGGATGGCGCGCTGGCCGACTCCCAAAAACTCTACAACCGCACCAAATTAATCCTGCTGCTGGCCTCCCTGGCTTCGGTCGTTTGCGGATTGGCGCTCGGATTTTCCATCTCCCAGCGAATCAGCCGCGCCTTAACCGCCGTCATTACCACCTTGTCCTCTGGCAGCGAACAGATCTCCTCGGCCTCGGGCCAGGTGAGCGATTCCAGCCAGAGCCTGGCCGAAGGCGCCAGCGTGCAAGCCTCTTCCCTGGAAGAGACCTCGGCTTCCCTGGAGGAATTGTCCTCCATGACCAAACAAAATAGCGACAATGCGCGCCAAGCCAACGCCATGGCCGGCGAAGCCAGCGCCTCGGCCCAGGAAAGCCGCGCGGCCATGGAGCGTATGGGCCAGGCCATCGGCAAGATCAAAGCCTCCGCCGACGAGACCGCCAAGATCATCAAGACCATCGACGAGATCGCTTTCCAGACCAACCTGCTGGCCTTGAACGCCGCGGTGGAAGCCGCCCGCGCCGGCGACGCCGGCAAAGGCTTCGCGGTGGTGGCCGAAGAGGTCCGCAACCTGGCGCGCCGCAGCGCCGAGGCCGCCAAATCTACCGCTTCCCTGATCGAAGGCGCGCAGAAGAACGCGGACAACGGCGTGGCCGTGTCCGGCGAAGTGGGCCGCTTCCTGGTGCAGATCGCCGACAAGGTGCAGAAGCTATCGGGGCTGGTAGGCGAAGTTTCGGTGGCGAGCGAGGAGCAGACCAAGGGTCTTTCCCAGATCACCAATGCGGTAACGGAGATGGACAAGGTAACCCAGGGCAATGCCGCCAGCGCCGAAGAATCGGCCTCGGCCAGCGAGGAGCTGTTCGCCCAGGCCAAAGAGCTGAGCGACATGGTCTCCACCTTGGTGGGCATCGTGCACGGCTCGGGCGCCAAGCAATCCGCCGAAGGGCGCCAGACCGACTCCCGTTCGCTCCCTGGCGCCGGGTCGAAGCCCCGCTCCGTATCCCCGCATCCCACCGCCGTTAAGGCCCCTTCCGCCGGGAAGGCCCTTTCCTCAGGGAAGGCGGTACGCTCCCAGATCGCCCTTCCCGCGGCGCCTGCCGTAGCCAAAGCGACGGGCCGCGATTGGGAACCCGCGCAACGTAACGGGAAGAGCAACGGAAAAAGCCACCGGCCCGAAGCCGTCCTGCCTTTAACCGACGAAGAACTGCGGGATTTCTGACCTAGTCGGCCATTAGCCAAGCGAGGAGGTCGTCCGGCCGCTCCCCGACCCGCACTTGGCCGGAACGATTGACCACGACGGTTTCGAACAGCCGGTTCACGCGCTGCCGCGCCGCATCCACCTGGATCGCGGCGCGTCGCTTCGCGCCCCAGTGCCGCGCGAACGCTTCCGCCAAGGTAAATCGATCGAAATCCGGCAATTCGCCCGTCATGTGGGTGATATCGATATAAGCCCGATCGAATCCCCGCTGCACCACTTCTTCGAGCATCGCCAATACCATGCGCTCCAAGTCCTGGGCATCATATTCGCCCTCGATCCGGAAGCGTACATGGCCTTCCGCGGTTTCCGCGTCCAGGATCAGCGACCGGGTGTGCAACGGCACGCGCATGTAGGCTCCTTGGATTGGCCTGCCTCAAGTTCCTTGGTGGGGCCGAGAACCTGGGTCAATCCGCAAATATAGTTCTCGGGTATTCCAGCTTGTCCGAACCGTCGCGATTGCTAGGAGATGTTTTATTTCCGCCCTAATCAGCCAGAACCCAGGGCGGGAACCCCCGGCCAATTTCGGACCGGAACGAATCCGGTCATCCTTCAGAAACGCTTTTCTGCCAACAGGTTATGTAAAAACCGCCGCCCCTCCGCCCGGATTCGACCGCCTTTTCCAACGGTGGAAAACCCCAGGCACGGCCTGGAATCGGCCTATGCGGGGCGAAAGCGACCTCGTAACGCGCCTGGCACGTCTCTTGCCATATACCCCGTCATGCTCATGACCTTGGCCGCAATCCTTCTCTTCCGCCTCGGACGCCGGTTCCTCCCGCGCCGCACGGAAGCAAACCCAGCCGCTAACCGGATGTCGACATGAGCGCCCTGCACGCCTTGCTCGTCGACGACGATGCCCAGACCCTGGAGACCATGGGACTCATCCTGGAGATGGACAATTACCGCGTTTCCACCGCCGCCGACGGACTGCAGGCCCTGCTTTGCATGGAGAAATGCGAAGAAAGGCTCGCGGAAGTGGACTTCGCGGTGATCGACCTCGACATGCAAAACCTGTCCGGCATCGAGCTCTTGGCCGAGCTTCGCAAACGCGGCTACGAATTGCCGGTGATGGTGGTAACGGGATATGCCTCGAAGGGCACGGTGGTGGAATTGCTGCGCAAGGGAGTCATCGATTTCCTGGACAAGCCCATCCACGTCGACGAGTTCCGCATGCGCGTGAACCGGTTGGCCGACGAGGCCTTGCGGCGACGCGCTTCGCGCCCGCGCGACCGCGAACGCGTCCGCTCGGCCCCGGCTTTCCGGGCTTCGGCGGTCCTGGACCTGGCCCGCATCGGGCTTCCGTACACGGTGCGGCGCCGCTTCGGGGCCCCGGGCAAAAGCAGGCATATTCTGGCCGAGCGCAAGCCGCACGGCGCGGACGTGCTGATCGCGGAGGTTGACGGGTCGGACCCGGAAAGCTTCTACACATCGGTACTGGTGAAATCCTGCTTCGACCGTTGGCGCAAAGAATCCATCGGGGGCCGGGACTTCATGTCTTCCCTCCACGAAGCGGTGTTGGGGGGCAGCCTGGAACGCAAGGAAGTGCGCGCCATGCTCATACGGATCCACTCCGCCGAAAAACGCGTGGATGCGTATCTCGGAGGTTACCCCTGCTGGGCCTTCGCCGGCCTGGGGAGCCGCGCGCCGAAATCCGCCAGCTTGGGGGGCGAGGCCCTCGGCGTCGGAAATAAGCCCGGGCAATACGTGATCGAGTTCCCCTATGTCGCGGGGGAACGCATCTTCATCGTGCCGGGACGGGAACCCGATGATTCGCCGGAAACCGGTTGGGTTTGGGCCCGCACCCGCGAGAACATCCTGTGCCTGCGCGGCGACGACCTGGACGGGCTTGCGGACGATATCTGGATGGAGCTCGGCGGCGCCGACACTGGCTCCGCGCCGGGCCTGGCCCCGGGAGGGGATTTTCTGCTCGGATTGGAGTTACCATGAATAACCCGACCTTCACCGCCGATTGCCGCGCCCACGGGCGCGATCCGGATTGCGAATGGCGCCTGGAAACCCTCGGGATGGTGGCCGAAGGCGTGGCCCATGACTTCAACAACATCCTAGCCGCCATCTCCGGCTTCGCCGAGTTGATCCTGGCGGGAGAATCCGGGGATAAGCGCCCGGAAAGGGCGGATAGATTGGGCGCGGACGCAATCGAGTTCGCGCGCCATATCCTGGACGCGGCGATGGCGGGACGGACCAGCGTGCAGGAATTGCGCGCCTTCTCCCGGCCCGAAAGGAACGCGACGGAATCCCTGGATCTGAACGAAGTACTCAAACAGTCCATCGCCTTGGGGCGGGGCGTGCTGGGCGGAATCATACGCGTACGCGCCGAGCTCACCTCCGCTCCCGCGCGCCTACACGGCTGCCGGGGCCTGCTTCAGAACGCATTCTTGAACCTTTTCATCAACGCGCGGGATGCCATGCCCAAGGGCGGCCTGCTCACCGTACGCAGCCGGCTGCGCGAACCCGCCGATTCCTACGGGCAGCCCGAATGGGTGGTATCCATCCGGGATACGGGAATCGGAATGGGGCCCGAAGCGCGGTCGCACCTCTTCGAACGGTATTTCACGACCAAGGGTGAAAAGGGTTCGGGACTGGGCTTGGCCCAGGTGCGGGACACCGTGGCGAGGTACAGCGGACGGATTACGGTGGATTCGGAGCCCGGGGCCGGCAGCGAGTTCCACCTCTACTTCCCGGTCGATCGTCTGGATTAGGGTAGGGCTTTGGTGGCCCTGATTCCAGGCGCCGGGAGGCTTCCGGAGGTCAATCCCCCAGCAACCACCCGAGCAGTTCATCCGACTGGTTCCCGATGCGTACCTGGCCGGAACGATTGACGGCCACCGTCTCGAACAAGCGGCTCCCTTGCAGCTTCGCCGCGTCGCACTCGATGACGATGCGGCGCTGGGTGCCCCAATGCTTCACGAAGGATTCCGCCAGGGAATACCGATCGAAGTCCTGGAGCTCGCCGATCATGGGCGACGTATCGATATAGGCCCTCTCGAAGCCGTTCTTCTCGGTCACCTCCAGCAGGACCGGGATCATCCGCTGCAAATCCAGCGCGTTGCATTCGCCGGCGACGCGGAAGCGCATGAAGCGCTCCGCAGCCTCGGCATCGACGGAAAGGGAACGGGTAAGCAGGGGCAGACGCATGGGATTCCTCGCCCGACGATTATAGTACCCGGTGATTGGCCTTCGCTAGCATTATGCCGCAGGCCCAGCGATCTCCCGCGCCCGATCAAGCAAGGTCGCCGCCGCCCGCGCGTAGGCGTCCGATAAGGCCTGGGCATCGGCGAGTTCGCCCTCGCCCACCACTTCGAAGTAGTAACGGAACTTGGGCTCGGTGCCCGAGGGGCGCAACAACATCCAACTGCGGTCGGTGAAGACGATTTTGAGGCCGTCGGCGTTATTCAAGCGCGCGACTTCCTTGCGGGCGGCGCCCACTTCCAACCGATCCCCGATTTTGACCATCCCGCCTTCCAAGGCGCGCATCACCGCATCCTTGTAACGCTGCCAGGCCTCGACCGAAACGCCTTTGACATCGGCGCCGCCTTTGCCGGGATAGAACCAGCCGTATTCGCGGCGCAGCTCGCGGTATTGTTCCGACAGGTTGCCGCCGGCGGCCAGGCAGGAAAGGGCCGAGAGGAATCCCGCCAAGGCGCACTTCTCCAGGGTATGGCCCGTAAAAGAGATGCCGTCGCTTTCTTCGAAGGCCATCACGGCCTCGCCCGAGGAAAGCGGTCCGCGGAAATTCTTGAAGCCCACCTCGGTCTCGAACACCTTCATGCCTTGCTTCTTCGCGATCTCGGAAGCGAAGCCCGACGAGGGTACGGTGGTCGCGAGGCCGCCCTTGATGCCGCGCTTCAGCAGGTTGGCGTAGCCGATGGCGCCGAAGCGATTCATGTCGACGTCCAGATCCTTGTCCGCGAAGCGGATGCGATCGGCGTCCGGGTCCAGGGCCACGGCTAGGGTGCGAGGCCGCCCCGACTTGGCCAATTCGGTGATGAGGATCGCCTGGTTCTTGGCGTTGGGCTCCGGCTTCACCCCGTGGAAAGCGTAATCATCCTCGGTATTATAAAAGCGGATGGCTTGGGCGGCTTCCAAGGCTTCCATGGTTTCGGGGCCGAGCAGATTCTGGATGTATCCGCGCGACGAGCCGTGCATGTTGTCGATGGCGATGAAGAGTTCGCGGGCATGTTCGCGCAGCCAGGCGCGCAGGGCCTTGAGGTCGAAGACCTTGCTCTTGTTCTCGACGAAAGCGGTGAAGATGGCGGCGGCATCCACGCGCGTGCGCAAGGATCGGAAATCGGCGTCGGCGCGCCGGAAAGGGACGCCCGGTCGCATCAGGGCGTTGGCATGTTTCTCGATCAGGGAGGTCAGGTTCACGTCCGCTGGGCCGCCATCGGCGGGATTGAACTTGATGCCCGCGTATTCCATGGGGTTGTGGGAAGGCGTGAAGTTGATGGAGCCCGCCGCCTTCAGTTCGGTCAGGACCGCCGAACCCACGCCCGTGGGGCATTCGCCTGCGTCGTGGATGCGGATGCCTTCCGCCGCCAGTTCGCGCATGGCGCAGGCCATGAACTCGTCGCCCATGAAGCGGTTGTCGCGCAGCAGCAGGATGCCGGCGCCCTTGACCTTTTCGAAGGCATCGTAACCGTTGGCGTTCAGGAAGGCGGGATCCTTCATCATGGCGATGATGCCGCGCACGACCTTATGGACGTTCTCGACGGTGAAGCCTTCGCCAATGGCCTCGCGCCAGCCGGAGGTCCCGAACACGACCGTCGTGGCCGTGTCGGACTCGCGCGCCAAGCGGCCCATGAAATCCCGGATGCGGGCGATGAAGCCGAAACAGGCTTCGCGCACCGGGCCCGGCAAGGGCTTGTCGTTGCAGGCCGCGCCCAAGGTGTTGGCGGCATCCCATAGGGCCGGGCCGCGATCGCCGCGGGGCTCGAGGCAGGCCTTGATTTTGGCGCCCCAATCGCCCGGCAGCGCCGCCAACGTGCTGACGACGTCCTCGGACAAGGCGCGCGCGAAATCCCGCCTCGCCTTCACGATGGCCTCCTGAGCCTTATTTCCGGTTCCCGCGCCGTCCGTTGCCATAGCGAATCCTTTCCCCGAGTGCGGATCAAAAATTAACTTATCGGCCATGGAACCGCGTGTGGTCATCGTCGGCGGAGGCTTCGGCGGGCTCAAGGCCGCCCTGGCCCTGGGTCATCCGGGACGCGCGCAGGTCCTCCTCCTCGACAAGCGGAACTATCATCTCTTCCAGCCCTTGCTCTACCAGGTCGCGACGGCGACGCTGAACCCATCCGACATCGCCGTGCCTATCCGGCAGGTGTTGGCCCGGCATCGCAATGTTTCCGTGCTGATGGAGACCGTTCTCTCCGTCGATCTCGCGGGCAAGGCCGTCCTCACGGATACGGGAAGCCACGCTTACGATTACCTCATCCTGGCCGCCGGCGCTTCGCACAGTTACTTCGGGCATCCGGAATGGGAAGAGCTGGCCCCGGGCCTCAAGACGATTGAGCAGGCCCTGGAGATCCGCCGGCGCGTGCTGACCGCCTTCGAGCAGGCCGAGAAGGAAACCGATCCGGCCGCGCAGGCGCGCCTATTGACCTTCGTGGTGATCGGCGGGGGACCGACCGGCGTGGAAATGGCCGGGGCCTTGGCGGAGTTGGCCCATGCCATCGTGGCCAGCGATTTCCGCCACCTCAAATCGGAATTGTTACGGGTGATTCTGCTGCAAGGCGGCAATCGCGTGCTTCCGCAATTCGCGCCGGAGCTTTCCATCAAGGCCAAGGCCGCCCTGGAGAAGAAGGGCGTCGAGGTGCGCCTGGACAAGCTGGCCAAGGAGATTACGCCCATCGGGGTGAGGCTGGACGAAGGCATGGTCCCCTCGGCGAATATCATCTGGGCCGCAGGCGTGAAGCCCGCCCCTGTCAACAAGACCCTGGGCCTTCCGCTGGATCGCGAAGGACGCGTCATCGTCGCCCCCGATCTGTCCCTGCCCGGCCACCCCGAGGTCTTCGCCATCGGCGATCAGGCGCATTTCGATACGCCCCAGGGGCCGCTGCCGGGCCTGGCTCCGGTAGCCATGCAGCAAGGCGTACACGCGGCCCGCAACATCATAGCCGAGGCCGCCGGACGGCCGCGGCGTCCCTTCAAGTACCTCGACAAAGGGACCATGGCCGTGATCGGACGTAACTACGCGGTTACGGACTTCCATGGGCTGCGCATCGGGGGCTATATCGCCTGGCTGATGTGGCTCTTCGTCCACATCCTCTACCTGGTGGGCTTCCGCAACCGCATCGCGGTGGTCTTCAATTGGGCCTGGTCGTACCTGACCTTCAAGCGGGGAGCCCGGTTGATCACGGGGCGGGGCTGGAAGGAAAACGAAAGCGCGCCGCCTGTCGCACCCAAGCCGGTCGAGGCGGAGGGAGCGGTGGCGCGAGCGTAGCCTCCCGCCGCCATATTGCTTCGGATATCCTTAACTCAGATATCCTTGACGAGGATGGCGAGATCCTTCCCGCCGTATTGCACCGTCTGATTCACCTTCCAACCCAGCTTCTCGAACACGCCTTGGCTGATGGGATTGAACACGTACAGCTTGGCATAACCCAATTGGCGGGCCAGTTTTTCGATTTCGGCCGCCAACGTCGAGGCTACGCCCTGGCCGCGGTAATCGGGATGCACGTACACGGAGGATAGCCAAGGAGTCAAATCCGGCAGGATCTCCATATCCGAAGCCTTGAGGGAGGCCGTTCCCAAGACCCCGCGCTCGTCATGCGCGATGAGGGTGATGGGCAATTCATTCTCGTTCACGCGCCCGAACAATCCCTTTTGGATGTCTTGCAGGCTGCGCATGGGAAAGGCGTACGCCCATTCCTCGTAAATCCATTTCGCGATGATGGGGATCCAGTTCTGGAAATATTTGATATGGCTGATCTGCATCCACCACGCTCCCGGCCGCCGGCCCCACCACTTAGAAGATAACTATCGGTTCCGGGCCGTAAGCATGACGTACCGGCGGTTCCCGGAGGCAAAGGGTTCCGACACGGGAACGCAATATCCCGGCGCCACGACGAGGCCCGGGGATAAGCCCGGAAAAGAGGAGCTCTACTCCCGCCCGAACAAGGCCCGCAATTCGCCCTTGGCTTTTTCGAGGCGCGCTTTCTGCGCCTCGGTCAGATTCTTCCCGCCCCGGTTGATGTAGAAGTTCAGCATCGACATGGCCGATTGGAAGGGGCCGGCTTTCCGCCGGCGGCTGCGTTCCGCCGAAGGCTGCGTATGCGGAGTATGATGGATGGCCATGGGAAGACCTCCTTCCTGTAAGATATCTTCCCTGGGAAGAGGGCGCCACGGAAGCGCGCGGCCCGTTAATGGGCCTTCAGGCAGGCCTGCACGAAGGTGCGATAATGGCACTCGGCCAGGGATTCGCCTTCGGCTTGTTCCTGCGCCCGCCCACCTTGGGTGACGAGAGTGCTTATGGTATCCATCAGAATGCGGTCCCGGCGTTTGTCGTAAAGGATGGCCCGAAAAGAGCGCCCCACTTCCACGGTGTGCCGGAAATCCATGCCATGCAATAGGCTCCCGCCCACGCTGCCGATTACCTCGCCGGCATTATGCGCGAAGTCGGCGGCCAGGGTCGCGGCGGATGGGCGTCCGCCGCCTTCCCCCGGAGGCACGTATACGACGAGCAATAGCCGGGCGGGACCATAATGCAATGCGCGCAGGGAACGGAGACGTGAGGATGGCTTCCCCAGGACGGAATCCGCGCCCAAGCCCAGTAAGGCGGGGAAACTCTCCGCTCCGATTTCCTCCGTAGCGAAATCGCTTTGCCGCAGGACGAAATCCAGGCTATTGATTTCGTAAACCACGTCCTCGCTTTCGCGATAGGTCCGGTAATCCTTATTGCGGGATTCCTTGCGCGGGAGATAAGCGATGGCGATGGAATCGATCGGAAGGGCCTGGGAGCCGGCTTTTTCGGATCCGGTGGGCGCGCAATCCGAAAAGCCGGCCAAGCAGGCCGCGAACGCGGCGAATCGCTTGAAGGGGATCATCGGAATACCTTTCCCGTCGAGGACGCCGGCGGAAGCCGGAGACAAACGCCAGGAAAAGTAGTCTTTTAAGTCAATCCGGTTGCACCAGATTGATGAGGTTGCCGCAGGTATCTTCGAACAAAACCGATTGGATTGGCCCGGTCCGTTTGGGCTCGCCCCGGAAGGTGACCCCGTTCTCCCGCAGACGGCGCACTTCGGCGGCGATATCCTTGGTCACGAAGGCGGTGGCGGGAATCCCGGCCTTATACATGGCCTTCTGGAAATCCTTGGCCGCGGCAAAGCTCATGGGCTCGAGCACCAGCTCCATGCCCGCGACGCCTTCCGTAGAAGCCACGGTAAGCCAGCGGAATTGGCCCATGGGGATGTCGGCCATCTTCCGGAAGCCGGCTTTTTCAACGTAGAACTGCAAGGCGGATTCCTGATCGGCGACCATGAGGCTTGCAAACTTGAGTTGCATCGGAGGCTCCTGTCTGGGGTGAAATCGTCAGGCGGACATCGGCCCGTTCAGCAGCATCGCGCCTGGGTGAATCGACGTTCCTCTTTGGCGGCCCACGCCGCGCCGGCGGACGAGGACGAACCGGCGGCGAGGGCTTCGATGGCGCAACCGTCATGGGCCGGATGCGAAGTCGAATGCGAGGCCACAAGCGGGGCCGGAGGCAAAGCTAAGCGCGCTGGGCCTTCCCCCGCCAGATGGCGCAACACGGCGGCCACGAGCAGCAAAGCCGCCCACATCCATCCCAAGAAACCGGAGGCCCGTTCCACCGCGAGGATCTCCGCTTCCAGCCAGACCGGGGCCGTCTCGCGCAAATCCTTTTCCGACCCGCCGAAGGCAAGGCCCACCCAGCGTAACACCGAAGTTACCAGGATGCCGCCCACCAGGAGCAGGAAGGCGGCCGCCACCGCCGCGTCCAGCCTTTGATTGAAAATCAGGCGATGGGTCAGGGCGATTTTTTCCGCTGGCACCGTTCCCGCGGCGAGGTCATCGGCCAATTTCCGCGCCGCCGCCAGGAAGCCGATCTTCGGGCTGGGGGAGAAGATTTTCTGGATGCCGGCGGTAAAGGTGACCACGGACAGCCACGCCAGCGGCAGAACCGTAGCCAGGGCGTGGCGCGGGCGCGCCATCTTGAGGATGACCGTGGTGGCCAGGCACAACGCGACAACCGCCAGCAATTGGTTGGCGATCCCGAATAAGGGCCACAGGCTATTGATGCCGCCCTGGGGGTCGAGCACGCCTTGGTAGAGGAAATAGCCCCAGGCCGCCACCAGCAGGCCGCTGGCCAGAAGGTTGGCGGCATAGGAACGCATGTCCGCCAGGGGTTTCCAGAATTGGCCCAGGAAGGCTTGCAGCAGAAAGCGGCCCACGCGCGTTCCCGCGTCCACCGTGGTCAGGATGAACAAGGCCTCGAACATAATGGCGAAGTGGTACCAGAGCCCCATCAAGGCATCCCCGCCCAAGGCGGAGGAAAAGATCTTGGCCATGCCCAAGGCCAAGGTGGGCGCGCCGCCGGCGCGTCCGAACAAGGTCGGTTCCCCCACCGCATGCGCCAGGGCGGCCATGCTTTCCGTCGTAACCGGGAACCCCCAATCGGAGATGGTCCTGACGGCGGTTTCCGGGGATGCCCCCACCGCGGCGGCCGGCGCGTTGATGGCGAAATAGGCTCCGGGCTCCAAGGTGGCGGCGGCAATCAAGGCCATGATCGCCACGGACGACTCCAGCAGCATGCAGCCGTAACCCACGGGCCGCGCATAGGTCTCGCGGGTGATCAGCTTGGGGGTGGTCCCGCTCGCGATCAGGGCGTGGAATCCGCTGATGGCGCCGCAGGCGATGGTGATGAAACAGAAGGGGAAGATCTTCCCGGCGAAGACCGGGCCGGTGCCATCGATGAAGCGGGTGAGGGGCGGGAGCTGCAAGACGGGCAACACCACCAGGATGCCCAGAGCCAAAGCGGCGATGGTGCCCAGCTTCATGAAGGTGCTCAGGTAATCCCGGGGCGCGAGCAAAAGCCATACGGGCAGGATGGAGGCCGCCAGCCCGTATCCGATGATGATCCAGGCCAGGGTCGGCCCCGTGAAATTGAAAGCCGCGGAGAGCGATGGGGACGCGTACACGTATTTGCCGCCCCATACCGAAAGCAAAAGCAGGACGACCCCGATGACGGAAACCTCCAGCACCTTGCCGGGGCGCAGGAAGCGGAGGTACACGCCCATAGCCAAGGCGATGGGGATGGTGGCCGCGATGGTGAAGGTCCCCCAAGGGCTGCCGGCCAGGGCTTTGACCACCACCAATCCGAGCACGGCGATGAGAATGATCATGATGGACAGGATGGCCAGCATGGCGATGGCGCCCGCGGGCTTGCCGATTTCTTCCTGCACCATTTCGCCCAGGGACTTGCCGCCGCGGCGGATGGAGCAGAACAGGATCAGGAAATCCTGGACCGCGCCTCCCAATACGACGCCGATCATCAACCAAAGCGCCCCGGGCAGATAGCCGAATTGGGCCGCCAACACGGGGCCCACCAGGGGCCCGGGCCCGCTGATGGCGGCGAAGTGATGCCCGAATACGATCCATTTGTTGGTGCGGACGAAATCCTTGCCGTCCTCGTGGACCATGGCCGGAGTGGCCCGGCGTTCGTCCAGGAGCAGCACCTTGGCGGCCAGCCATTTGGAATAAAAGCGGTAGCCGATGGCATAGCTGCACGCGGCGGCGGCCAAAAGCCAGATGGCGTTGAGAGGTTCGCCGCGATGGATGGCCAGGACGGCATAGGCGGATGCGCCCAAGAGAGCGACGCCGATCCAGACCGCGGCCGAGAAGAAGCGTTTCGGGCCGGACATGGGGTAACAAGGTAATTATTGAAGCGTGAGCGCGGCCACAGGGGCGCTTGCTCGGGATCGGCGACGGATACACCTTTCCGATCGGTTCCATTTTCCGCAAAGGAGCATTCGATCATGAACCGACCCCTCATCCTACTCGCTTGGGTTTTCGCCACGGTCGGCACGCTCTGCCTGATCGGCTTCGCCTATTCGATAGTATCCGAAATCCGATTCCTGCGGCATGCCGTGGCGACGGAAGGGCGCGTCGTCGGCCTTCCGAACCGTTCTACCGATCAGCCCATCTATCTTTACGAATTCCCCGCGGGAACGGTTCGGCGCGGCCGCAGCCTCGGCGGTTCGAGTTCGGATCAGTACCTGAACGGCGATCGCCTTCCGCTCTACGTGGACGCGCGCAATCCCGACTCGGCCCAGATCCGCAGGTTCGATCACCAATGGCTGCTTCCCATCGCGCTCGGGACGTTCGCCGCCGTCTTCGGAGGCATCGGATACGGGATCCTCGGGTATCGCGGACGCCGCCGCGATCTGGAACGGCGGATCCGGGACCGTGGCGTCCGGGTCCGGGCCGACATCGTGGGCATCCTCCCCGTTTCCAACATCATGATCAACGGCATCAACCCTTGGCGCATCCAGGCCCAGGCCCTGATCGACGGGAAGGTCCATCGCTTCGCCAGCGGAAACCTTTGGTTTGATCCCTCGCCTTACCTCGATCGCAATCAGGTGGACGTGCAATACCTGGCGGAGGATCCGGAAAAGCATTGGATGGACCTGACCTTCCTTCCGGAATACGCCGGATAAATACGCAGGCTAAGCGAGGATTCCCTTGGCCGCGAGGAAACCATCTAACCAATCGGTGAACTCCCGGTTCGGTCCTGGCCCCGGCCTTCCCCGCCACTTCCCTTCCGCCCTGCCGAAGTCCCTGAGGATGCGGATCCCGTCCCGCAAGGCCTCGCCTTTCTTCGCGTCCCGTTCCGGCCCGGCCATCTCCGGGATCGGGATCGCGGATACGTATCGCAGGACCCATTTCAATTTATGATCCGGCGAAACCCGCACCGCCGTTCCCTCCGTAGGCGCGCATGAGCCCAGGATATAGCGGATGCCCTGGAAATCGCCCGCTTCCCTGGACTCCATCAAGGTCGCCAGCAACCTCCCCAAGGCCTCGGGCGGAGTCCGCCGCAAACGGGAACGCTCGCCGATGCGGGAAAGGATGTCCCCCTTGATCCGGCCCAGGTCCTCCGCGCGCCCGCCAAGCCAATTCGGGAAATCCCCCGCCTCATGCCTGGCCCAATCGAGCCGGGTCGCGGCCGCCGACTCTAACCGCAACCCGTCTTCCAGATGGCGTTCGGCGGTGAAGATGGCGAAGGCATAATTCCGGTACGCCGCGAAAGCGTCCTTCGCGATGACCGCGACGAAATGGAAATCCACGCAATCGCAAAGGTGCCCCAACATCGCCCAACCCTCCCGGACTTCCACTTCGATGAGGGAACTTCCCTTCAACCCCAAGCCCAGGCAGAGGGCCGCCCCCATCTTGAAGCGGAAGACCCCGTCTTGGTATTCGACCCGCAACCCGGCTTCGCCACCGACCCCGGCCGAAACGCCGACGCCGCCCGACAAGGTCGCCAAGGCCGCGAAGGGCCCGGTCCGCGCGGCGGCCCACTGGAGCGAGCCTTCGCATTCCGCGCGGGCTTGCGCGCCCGCGAAGGCATAGGCTTCGCCTCCGACCCGGGCTTCCGGGACTTTCGCGAAGGCGCCGGTCAGGGTCAGCGCCCCCTGCGCCGTTCCGCCCACGAAGGCGGACAAGGATCCCGCTACCCGCAACTTAAGTTGGCAAGCGCGCCGCGGGTCCGCCAGGTACGCATCGCGGAATTTCACCGCGCCCAGCCAGGAGAGGAGGTTCAAGCCGCCGGGATCGGGCAATTCCACTGCCAAGGTGACCTTGCCTTCGAACAAAGCGAAAGAGGCCGAACCGGCGACGCCTAATCGCAGTTGCTTCTTGCCCGGCTCGTAGGACGCCTCTCCCCCGTTCCAACCGGCGAAGTAGCGGCCCAAGGCGGCTTCGGGCGTGAAGGTGAATCGCGAAGGTTCGCGTTGCGAAACGGTTCCGCCCTGGGATGCGCCGGCTTGCTTCGGGGCCCAACGCCACATCTCGCCCGCCTTCGGTTCGGTGGCGAACAGATGCGCCTTGAACCTGGATTTCAGGAAAGGGGAGAGACGCTTTCCGCCCGCGGGCGAAAGCAGCCGATCCAATTCCTTGCGCACCTGCTTATCGGCCGCCTTGCGCCAATACGCGTCGACGCAGGTAGCGCCGCCGTTACGGTCATGGGCCCTCACGCGCGTCCAGGCCGCCGCATCTCCCCACCTGCGGTTCCCGCCCACCCTGATCAATTCGAGGAGGGCGGTCCTGGCGCGGCCATTGCCCGTCCCTCCGAAGAGGGCCTCCGATTCCTTATCCAGATCGCGTAGATCCGCGCCGCGCCTGCCGGGATCGGGATTCTCCCAAGCCAGCATGGCCCGATCGCGCAGGCCATCGATGCGCTGCGACTCCGCGAACAGCTTCCGGGCATCGTCCTCCGCCGGGAGCAGCAGATACTCCTCCCGCGCCGGGCAATAATAGATGAGGCCGTCGAAGGGCGGTTGCGCCGCGGGCCCGGCCGGCAAAGGCCCGCTCGTCACCGGGCCGGAAAGGGAATGTTTGGCAGTGAACCGATAGCGGCAAGCGGCCACCCGGGCCCCGTTCTCGTAAGGAGGCTCCAGGACGAATCCGACCCGCACCTCGCCGCCTTCCTTCGGGATATGGCCTTCGCCATCGGGCAGCTCCATCCGTTGCCCACGGCCCCATTCCGCCCAGGCCTTGAAGATCACCCGGGTGGCCGCCGTGGGCGGGGCTTCCGCATCGACGCAGGCGAAAGCGCTTTCGCCATATTCCCCGCGGGTCTCGATCCAGCGCGGGTTCGACAGATGCAATCCCGGTTTGGCTTCCATCGAATGCGATCGCGGCGGTTCGATCTCAGGGTGGATCAATACCGGGATCTCCGGTGCAGGCGAAGAATCCGGACGCACGCCCCTGCCGCCGGAAATCGGTTTGGGCCATTTCCGGAAATCGCCGACGCGCACATCGTTGGGACGGATCATAAGGACTCCTCTTCGGGTGGGAGCGAAAGGGAACCCAAAGGGGCGGTCCCGGAAGTGCGGGGAGGCACGCGTCCGGTGCGGAAGTGATCGACGTCGCCGGAGGATGCCGATGCCGGTGACGCTCATTGCCGGGCCTGGCCGCGATGGCGGCGGCTTTGGCGCTCGTCCCGGCCGCCCGCGCCGCCGATGAAAAAGGCCCGTGGATTCCCGCCTCCCTGCAAATCGGATTCGACGCCAAGCTTTCCGCCGAGGTCGGCGCGGACGATGGCATCGCCCTGGATTATGCGGAAGGACGCCTGGAGGATCGATTCCTCAAGCCGAGCCTTTGGTCCGAGGAGAGGTTCTGGCCCCATCTGGCCGGGTTCGGATACCGGGCCGCCCGCTCGTTCCTGCTGGATGATCCCGTGGCCGCATGGTTGACGGTCGCGCAGCACGAGGTTTTCGGCCATGGGTACCGTGGCCGCGAAAACGGCTACCGTAACATCGGGTACGAGCTTCCGCTGCCTCAACCGTACGGTCGGGGAGGCGGACTTACGCGTTGGGTGAACCAGCCCGACACCATCACGTTCGATCGCATCGTGGTGATGTCCATGGCCGGGGTAGAAGCCCAGATGGTGCAGTCCGAAAGGCAAAAGCTCTATTGGACCCAATCGGGTTCCCTGGACACCCGCGGCGCCCGTTTATACCTGGAGGGCGTCACCAGCATTATCAATTACCTGTCCGTCACGCACGAATCCGATCTCGGCAAACCCAATCCCGATTTATCCAACGACATGCTCGAGTACATCTGGTTCCTGAACGAAAAGGAGGATAACCGCCCCTTCGCGGACTGGCGCCTGCACCTGAAACGAATCCAGGATAAGGCCGGGTTGATGGCCATCATTGACCCTTTTTTTTGGTACTCCGCCTGGGGGCTTGTCGCGAAGGAATATTGGCAAGGCCGGGCGTTCTTCCGCTACCCATCCGCCCCCCTCGGCCCGGTTCGCATGCTTCCGTCCTTCGGCTATGGGCTGGGCCCCTGGGGCCCGGAGTACGTGTTCGAAGGTCTCTTCGCCACCGAAGGGCGCGCGCTCTCCCTGGCCTACCGGCTGGGCGATGACACCTTTAGGCGTTCGTTCGGATGGGATGCGGTCTCGCTGGGCCTGCTGCAAGCGGGCGAATGCGTTCTGGACGGGGATATCCATTTCTGGATGCAGCCGCGCCTGCTCGAAGCTTCCGTAGCCGACCTCCGCTCGGCCGGCCGACGCCCCGGATTCGCGGGCGGATTGAATGCGATGTCCCCGATCCTCCCGGGCGGATTCCCGATACGGGCGACGGCGGGCGCAGGTTGGAAATCCTCCGGCTACCTTCCCGGCAAGGATTTAGGGGAAGGCGCGTACTGGCGGATAGGTATGGCCTGGACTCCCAACGCCGGCGAGGCCGAGTAATCGGTCCGTCCGGGGCTTAATCCCCGTTCAGGGGATCGATCAATCCGAAACGGCAAAAAAAATCCGCGCCTCTTGGGGAGGCGCGGAAGGAAGAGAGATCGGAAGCGGGCTTGAATCCCGCCGGAGTTCGGTCGGCGCTTAGGCGCCTACCATGGCCTGCAAATAGCCCTGATACTTATTGGTCAAGCGGCCGAAAGCGTTGCTGGCGCGCATGCGGCGCAGAGCCTGATCCCGCAATTGGCGCACGCGCTCATGCGAGATATTCAGGCCAACGCCCACTTCCCGCAAGGTCTGCGGCGCGTTCTGGTCCATGCCGAACAGGCCGGTGATCACTTGCGCTTCGCGCTCGGGCAGCTCGGAGAGGATTTCGCGCACCAGCTCGCCGGTGGCGTTCTTCTCCAGTTCGTCCTCGGGATTTTGCGCGCGCTCGTCGCGCAGCACTTCCTGGAACGAGGTAGTGGTATCCGGGCCCATGGGCGCGTCGAAGGATAAGCCGCGGCCCGCGGTCTGGATCAGGCCCCGCACCTCTTCCTCCATCTCCTTGCCCTGCCCCTGCTCCTTCAGGGCCTTGCGCACGCGCAGGCACTGGTTCGCCGGCAAGCGGATCATGGATCCGGTCTCGTTGATGGCTTTGGTGATATAGGCCTTCATCCACCACACCGCGTAGGAGATGAACTTGATGCCGCGGGAATTGTCGAAGCTTTCGACCGCGCGGATGAGGCCCATGGAGCCTTCGTTCACGAGGTCGGAAAGCGGGATCGGGCAGCCGCGGTATTGCAAGGCCACCTTAAGTACAAAGCGCATATTGGCTTTGATGATCCGGTTGCGCGCGGTGAGATCACCCTTGCGACAGCGATCGAACAGCTTCTGTTCCTCTTCGCGGGAGATGGGGCGCGTCTTACGGATATCTTCCATATAACGCTTCAGAGATTCGTCATGGGAGGTATAAGACATGGGATTCTTTCGTTGCGGGCCACCGGGCCCTGCGGGAATTCATTTCTCTTTTGGACGACACAAATTACAAATTCATTGCGTGAAAAACCCGTTAAATCTGCGTACCGCAAATTGGCCCAATCCAGGCATTCCTGGCCTTTCCTGGGTTTTTTGGGGTATGCCCGAAGTTACCGGGGCGCCGGACCCCGACCCATGGCCGCCAAATCGGCGTCCTCAAGGTATTGATAGACCTCCAAGATGCGGGAAGGGGACCATCCGGTGGCCAAAAGGCCTTGCAGGAATTCCACCGAAAGGCGGGTATCCCGGATAAAGGGCTTTCCCCCCAGAATTGATGGATTGGACTGGATTCGGCTGGATGCGGGAGATGCAGAAGTCATAGGGTCCTTATTCTATCCCAGTAATGTACGCTTTGCAAACCCCCGGTGTTCGCCCGTCACGGTCTGGCGGCCGCCTCCTGAAAAACCTTCATTCTGGGGGAGGTAAGCATGCCATCTTCCCAAGATTGGTTTCCGGTTAAGCAAAAGGAAAAATCTCCCGAAGGCTGGGAAGAAAGCAAGCCTGAGAGGCGCAAGCGCCCAGGCAGCCGGAACCCGACATCGGGCCAAACCGGCAACCGCTTCCTCATCTGGTATCTGCTTGGCATGGCCGGCATCATGCTGGCCGCGCATTCCCTGGCGCCGCGCGCGGGCGACGGAATGATCCCGTATAGCGCTTTTAAGGAGAAGCTGCGGGCGGGAGAGTTCACCAAGGTGGAAATCGGGCCCGATCTCATCGTCGGCATCCCCAAGCTGAAAGGCACCGATCCAAAATCCCTGGCCAAAGCCGCTCCGGTGCGGGCGGTGATGCCCGGTGAAGATGCCAGCCTCATTCCAGTGCTCGACTCCCTTAAGATGGAATACTCGGCCCGCCCGGAGGAGGGCAAGGGCTTCCTCTCCATGCTTTTGACTTGGGTGTTCCCTGCCCTATTCTTCCTGGGGATTTGGAGTTTCATCTCCAAGCGCGCGGGAGGAGCCGCGGGCGCGGGCCTGTTCTCCTTGGGTAAATCCCGCGCCCAAATCGTCGAAGAAGGCGAGGTCACCACCACTTTCGAGGACGCCGCGGGCGTGGATGAAGCCAAGGAAGAGTTGATGGAAGTGATCGATTTCCTGAAGGCGCCGGCCAAATACCTCGCCATCGGCGGACGCGTGCCCAAAGGCGTATTGCTGGTGGGCCCGCCCGGTACCGGCAAGACCTTGCTGGCCCGCGCAGCGGCGGGCGAAGCCAAGGTCCCGTTTTTCCGCATCAGCGGATCGGATTTCGTCGAGATGATCGTGGGCGTAGGCGCGGCGCGCGTGCGCGATCTATTCAAGCAAGCGCGCGAAAAGGCCCCGTGCATCGTCTTCATCGACGAATTGGATGCCATCGGCAAAAGCCGCAGCAACACCTTCGGCGGGCACGATGAGCGCGAGCAGACCCTGAACCAGTTGTTGGTGGAAATGGACGGATTCGATCCGCGCGTGGGCGTCATCATCCTGGCGGCCACCAACCGTCCCGAGACTTTGGATTCGGCCCTGTTGCGGCCGGGCCGATTCGATCGGCACATCCTGGTGGATAAGCCCGATCTGGCGGGGCGCGAAGCCATCCTGAAGCGGCACGCGCGCGGGGTGAAGACCGAGGAGAAGATCGATCTGGCCGTCATCGCGCGTAAGACGCCGGGATTCGTGGGGGCGGATCTGTCCAACGTCATCAATGAGGCGGCCCTTTTGGCCGTGAAGGCCAAGCGCGATAAAGTGGCCCAGGAGGATCTCGACGAGGCCATCGAAAAGGTGATGGCGGGCCTTAAGAAAAAGAACAGCCTGATGACCCCAAAGGAGAAGGAGCGGGTCGCGCATCATGAGACAGGCCACGCCCTGGTGGCCGCATTCACCCCGGGAGCCGATCCGGTGGAGAAGATCTCCATCATCCCGCGCGGGCTGGGGGCTTTGGGTTTCACCTGGCAATTGCCCACCGAAGAACGCTTCCTGATGACGGAAAGCCAGCTCTTGGCGCGCATCGACGTGCTCTTGGGCGGGCGCGCCGCGGAGGAGATCTCCTACGGGGACGTCTCTACGGGAGCCGCCAACGATTTGGGGCGGGCCACCGAAATCGCCCGCCAGATGATCATGGAACATGGCATGAACGAGCGTTTCCGGAACATGGTGCTGCGCGGCCCCAAAGTCGGGGTGGGCGGCGGGGCTTTGCCCGAAAACTTTGGGCCGCGGGAATTTTCCGAATCCACCCAACGCTACGTGGACGAATCCATCGCCGACATTCTGCGGGAACGCTACGCGCATGCGCATGAGATCCTGCGCGCCCGCCCGGAGCTGCTCGAAAAGGTATCGCGGGCGCTGCTTGAGAAGGAATCCTTGACCCAGGCGGAGTTCCAGTTTCTCCTAAAGGGAAGCCTCGACCCGGACCGGGCCTCCGATCCGGCCCGAGAAGCCGAGGTCGCGGAGGCCGGCTGGCGCTCCAGACATTGAGCGCCGGCTGCCCCCGGGGTTAAACCTTGGTCTAACCTCTTTCCATCCAATCCGGAACGCCGATGGAATCGCGGGGAGCGGCGCCGCCATTGCCCGGTACGGCGGGCCGGGTCCCTTTACCAGGCGTACCGTAGGAGGAATCAACCCCCATCCCGGAACCTCCGGCGCCGGTGCCACCGTTGCCCGAAGAGCCTGGGCTGCCGGTTCCCGGTAAGCCCGACCCCGGCGAATTCGGCAGGCCGGTGCCGGGCGTGGCAGGCTGACTATAGGGGCTGGACCACAAGGTATCTCGGCCATAGGCGCTGTCCATGGACGATCCGCCGCGCCCGGGTTGCGTTCTCGTGCCGGTGCCGCCCGCGGTAGAGTCCCCATATGGGCGGCTATAAGACGTATCCGTGCCGGGAGTATTTGCGGTATTGCCGCGGGCGGACGTGGAGGCCCATTTGGCTCTCGAAGGGGCTTGAGTGGCCTTCGAGAAGGCGGCCTGCGGGGCGCAGGCCAAAGCGGCCGCCGCCAAGGAGGACAGGATTGAGTTCCGTTTATGCGGGATTCGATTTGACATGGTTCACCTCTTTTTCCCATTTGGCGAAGGAGAGTAACATTGAAGATACCTTCCCCGGGGGCGCGGAAAAATCTTGCTTCGGCCCCGTGCGAACCTATCTTCAAAGGACCGCGCAACGGAGCGGCCACGGGCAAAAGGCCCGCGGCCGCCACTCCTCGAAACACGGGGATTCGCCCCTTCGGGAAAGACCCGGCTGCCGACAAGCGGCCGGGCCCCTCCGACTTCAGGCTCCCGGAACATTCCAGGTCACGCCCACGCCGATCTTCGTACCGAGGTAATCGGTCCGATCGCCGTTGATGAACCACGTCGGGGTCACCAAGGCATTGAGGCCCACGTGAGGCGTGAACAGCAGGGAGGCCATTACGTCAGGCCCCACATCGAGGAAGTTGGCCTGCTCCTCGCGGGCATAGCCGATGTGGCCGCCAATCCGGGGCTGGAAGCGGGAGGTATTCGGGCCTCCCATGGCCGTCAACGCCACGCCGCCTTCCTGGATGTCGCTGTTGCTATAAGCGCCACCCTTGGCCTGGTAATCGTCGAAATTGGCGCGTAGCCCTAAGCCTCCGGCGCCCATGCCCATGGGACGTTCGGACTCAACGAAGCCGTTCACGCCTACGCCGGTATTGTAACCGCTTTGATCGAGCATGGAGGCCTGCGCGGAAACGCCGGTCTTGAAATTGGTGTACGCGGCGTGAGAGGAGACTCCCAAAGCGAGGACACTCAGAGCCGCAAGTTTCAGGGTTCGCATATGATCCGCCTTTCCGTTGGTCATAATCTTAAGATAGGGTTCTGCGGAATCGGATGCGGCTCTTCGCCCGTGGTGTCGGGCCCGCCGACGGTCCGGCCGTGGTAGGCATGCCTAAGCGATCCATTGCCCTTTATTGCCATTCCCCCCTCGCTTTGATAAGGTTTTTAAAGCATGTCCCATATTTCTTTCCTGCACGATTTGGCGGTGGTCATCATCGTCTCGGGATTAGTCACCATCCTCTGCCATCGTTTCCGGCAGCCCGTGGTGCTGGGTTACATCGTGGCCGGAGTCATCATCGGCCCGCATACGCCTCCTTTTCCCCTCATCAAAGATGATGCGGCCATCCAGACCTTATCCGAGCTGGGCGTGCTTTTCCTCATGTTCAGCTTGGGGCTTGAGTTCAGCCTGCGCAAGCTGCGCCAGGTGGGCGCGACCGCGTTCCTGGCCGCTTCGCTGGAGATCATCGTCATGACGGCGATCGGCTTCGCGATCGGACGCGCTTTCCATTGGTCGCGCATGGACAGCCTGTTCCTGGGAGCCATCATCTCCATCTCCTCGACCACCATCATCATGAAGGCGCTGGAGGAACAGGGGTTGCGCGGGGAGAGTTTCGCGAACCTGGTGTTCGGCATCCTCATCGTGGAAGACATCTTGGGCATGGTACTGATCGCCACGCTTTCCGGCATCGCCCGCACCGGCACCTTGCAATCCTGGGACGCGATCCTGATGGTGGGCAAGCTCGCCGTATTCCTGGTTTCCTCCCTGGTGCTGGGGCTCATCCTGGTGCCGCGGCTAGTGCATTTCGTGGCGCGTTTCAAAAGCCAGGAGATGCTGCTCATCACCGTGCTGGGGCTGTGCTTCGGCTTCTGCCTGGTGACGGTGCAGTTGGGTTTCAGCTTGGCCCTGGGGGCTTTCCTGATCGGCGCCATCCTGGCGGAGTCCCGCGAGATAGGCAAGATCGAGGATCTGATGATCCCCATCCGCGACCTGTTCAGCGCGGTGTTCTTCGTGTCCGTGGGGCTGCTGATCGATCCGCGCCTCCTGCTGCAATACGCCTGGCCCATCGCCATCATCACCTGCGCCGTCATCGCCGGCCAGGTCCTCACCAGCTTTCTGGGGACCTATCTGGCCGGCCATAGCATGCGCACCTCCATGCGGGTGGGCATGAGCTTGTCGCAGATCGGGGAATTCTCCTTCATCATCGCGGCCTTGGGACTCTCGCTGAAAGTCACCAGCGGCTTCCTTTATCCCATCGCCGTAAGCGTCTCGGCGGTAACCACCCTGGTGACGCCGTATCTGCTGCGCAGCTCGGACCCTTTCGTTTCCTGGTTGGAACGCACCTTGCCGCCTACGGCGCATTCCTATATGAATCTGTACAGCCGGTGGTTGGGCCAATTCTCGCAGGGCCGTAGGGACAGCCAGGTGCGCGCCATCCTCCGGCGCATCGCCGGGCAGTTGGGCATTTTCCTGGGGCTCATCGGCGGGGCCATCCTTTCGGCGGTGCTTCTCTCGAGCATCCTCCTGCGTTATTTCCCGTCCCTTTGGCCTTGGCGCAATGGGGTCAATTCCGTCCTATGGGCGGCCGCGCTTTTGACGGCCATGCCGGTCTACCTCTCCGCATACCGCAAGCTCAAGGCCCTGGGCATGATCCTCTCCGAACTGGGCATAACCGACGCCATGGGCGGATCCCGCAAAACCGAGGTGCGAGCGGTGGTCGCCAATGCCATCCTGGTATTGGGGTTGATGGCCCTGGCCGCTTTCAGCTTCGCCTTGAGCTGGGCGGTGCTGCCCCGCGGGTATATCCTGTGGGTGCTGCTCGGCTTGGCCGCTCTCCTGATGTGGTGGCTGCGCACGCCCCTCAACCAGATCTATTTCCAAGGGAAGGCGGCCTTGGCCGAGACCTTCGCCCAGCCGGCGGCGGCTCCCGAAATCGCTTCGGGGCCGGTGGCGCGCGCGGTTCCCAACCTGCTGAAAGAGGCGCGCCTGGAGACCGTGCTCTTGGCCGAAGGGATGCCGGGCGCGGGCCGGACGCCGCGGGAGCTGGACCTCAAGAAGCGGACGGGGGCCTTCCTGGTGGGGATCGAGCGCGAGGGCCTGGAAATCGTGAACCCCGACGCGGACGAGTTGCTTCTACCCAAAGATCAATTGCTGCTGCTGGGAAGCCGCGAGCAATTGGACGCGGCCCGTTCCGCGCTGGCGGGCGCGCCCACGGGCGACGAGGCGACGCTTTCGGGCTGATGCATGCAGCGCGCTTCCGCGCGGGTGTTCCGGGATCTATATTTCGCCGAACGCCAAATTCCCTAATGGGACGCCCCGAAAAGGGCGTTCCGGCCCCGAGTAACATTCGCATGGCTGCACGGACATACCCTTGAACACCTCCGATCCCATGGCGCCGGCCTTGGATTTCGAGGCCATTAACACCCCGGATTTCCTGGGGCGGTTACGGGAATCGGGGGCTGCGGGCCAAAGGGCCTTCGGAGAATTGGTGCGCGTCACCCACGCCAAGTTCCTGGGATTCATCCGCCGGCAATTGGCCTCGCCGGAGGAATGCCAAGAGGTGCTCCAGGAAACCTATTTGGCCGTGCATAAAGGGCTGGGGGGGTTCAAAGGCGACTCCAAGCTGACCACCTGGATGTTCAGCCTGGCGCACCATAAGATTTGCGATCGTATCGGGGACCGCCAGCGTTCGCATGTGGAACTGACGGAAAACCGCGAGGCGGCCTTGAGCACCGAGTCCGCCGACGACGCCTTGGCGGGGGCGACCGCTTGGGACGCCGCGCCCGATCGGCTTTCGGCGCGCAATGCGGTGGAAGCGCTGATCGGCAAGGCCATCGAGACCCTTCCCGATCAGGCCCGGCAGGTCTACCAGTTGCGGGACGTGGAAGGGCTTTCGGGGGAAGAGACCGCGGCGGTGACGGGGATGACGGCGGAAAACGTGCGCGTGCAATTGCATCGGGCGCGCCGGAAGATCGTGGATTGGGTGCAGGAGAAGATGACGGGGGCCGCGGCCTCCGGGCCGGGGATGGCGCCATGAACCTTTTCTATACCATGCTCTATCCCTGCGACAAGGTGCGCGACTTCATGTACGGCTACCTGGAGGGAGAGTTGCCCATGCTCACCTCCATCCGCTTCCACCTGCACTTGAACGGCTGCACCGCCTGCCGCGAGTATCTTTTTCTGTACCGCAAGGCCGCCAATGCCGAACAATTCCGCAAGGAAAATCCCCCGCCGGACGAGTTGCTCTCGACCACCCTGGATTTCCTGAAGCGGGAAGGCATCGTGGGCGAGGCCGATTCCGACGGGCCCGCGGACGCCGTTCCACCGTCCGGATAGCGGAATGAAGCGCGGCGGCCATTGCAGCGTCCGCCGCAGCTATCGGCCCATGCCGCCGCCGCCGCCACCGCCACCGCCACCGCCACCGCCGCCGCCGCCGCTCTTCCGCCTGTGCCCGCGCTTAGGATCCTTTTTCGCTTCCGCATGGGCCTGATCCGCGAGCATGAAGGTGCGGGCCACGTACTTCTTCTCGATGCACACCCCCGAAACGAAATTATCCGGGCCGCCATTATAAAGGGTGGCGATCAGGAATAGGGAATCCCCCGAGAATTTCTGGAAGGTGAGCAGCGGGATTTTAAAGCCGTTGCTGGTGAATTCGTCGTAATGGAATTTGCCGCCCGCATCGTCTCCGGATGGGCTCCGCACCAGCAGCTTATATTCGCTGGCCGTATCGCAATTGGGGATGGTATCGGCCAAAACGGCGAGGAATACCTGCTTGGAAGCGACCAAGCCGTCCGCGGGTATGGGCCGCAGCCTATCCGGGCCCAGCCTATCGGTGTGGTTAGCCCCATCGGAGCAGGCCAGCGGACCCAGGCAGGCGAGTCCCGCCAAGACGACCGCGGCCAGGCCGGCACGGGGATGGAAGGAAGGGAACAGACGCCGGTGATATGTTTTCATTCGGACCTCGTTTCAAAAGGCGAGACTGTGGGATCGAAACGGATTGGACAATTAACCTGTGCAAAAGGTTGTCTCCGCCGACCGGGATTGGCGGCACGGCAATATAGACACCCCCGCGGCCTCTGCCGCGGAGGTAGATTTGCCAACATGCGCGCCTGGCTACCGATCCTCCTGGTCTCCGCCTTCACCGGCCATACCGCCAGTTATGCGCCGCCCGCCACGGATCGATCCTGGACCGATATAAGCGGCCATAATTGGAAATTCATCGGGAGCAATTCCTTGACCGGCGCGGAGGCGAGCGGTTACGATGATGCTGCCTGGCAGACGGTCCGGGTGCCACATACCTGGAATACCAAAGCCGATCGGACCACCTATAGCAACGCTTGGTACCGGACCCATGTGCAGGGCGCGAGCGCGGACACCGCCGGCGGGAAGCGATACTACCTCTATTTCGACGGCGCCAATGCCAATGCCGACGTCTACCTGAACGGAACTCTCCTCGGCCGGCATCAAGGCGGATATACGGCGTTCATCTTCGATGCCACGGCCGCCCGCAAGGATGGAGACAACGTCCTGGCCGTCAAGGTGGACAATGCGACCCACCCCGGTCTGCCAGCCAACGGAAACGGCTGGGTCCATTATGGCGGACTGTTCCGGAAGGTCCGCATCCTCGCCACGAACCGGTATAGCATCGACCCGACGGACTTCGCGTCCCCCGGGATCTATGTCTCCCAAAGCAAGGTCACCAGCGCCGCCGCCAGCCTTTCTGTCCGGGCCATGCTGCGCAACTCGGGCCCGGCCGCCAAAACCTTCACGGTGAATCTGATGGTTTGCGATAGTACGGATAATATCGTAGCGACTCTGCGGGACAGCCTGGCGGTGCCCGCGAACGCGGATACATCCCTGCTCCTGAACGGCACCCTCACGAGCCCCCATCTTTGGTCGCTGGGCAACCCCTACCTCTACCGGATTTATGCGGAGCTGTGGGTGGACGGGGCAGTCAAGGACCAGGTCGCCCAACGAACGGGCTTCCGCGCCTACCAGCTCACCGCGAGCGCTTTCACCATCAATGGCGAACCGAAGTACCTGCGAGGGGCCGGGATGCACTCTGAAAACGAGGCATCCTATAATGCCTTGGACAGCCTGGCTATCCGCAAGCAATTCGACGTGGCGCAAGATATGGGGATGAATTACCTGAGGCTGGTCCATTATCCGCATGCGACCGCCGCCTACAACCTGGCCGACGAGCGGGGCATCGGCCTCTCCACCGAGAACGGGCTGTACCAGAACCAGGGCGATGTAAGAAGCGCGCAACGGGACGACAACACGCGCGAGATGGTGAAGCAGAACTTCAATCATCCCAGCATCCTTTGGTGGGGGGCGGGCAACGAGGATTATTACGCTCCCAACGCTACCGAGTTCGCCGCCGTTATCAAGGCCGCCGACAGCACCCGGCCCGCGGTATACGCCAGCAGCGGCCAGAACCCGCCCGGGGTCGATTTCATTTTCCAAAACATCTACCAGGGCTGGTACAGCGGAGCAATCAAGGATTTCCCGGCGGGCAACCATTGGATCTCGGAGAGCGGGGCCGGCGGCGTGGTCGCTTCGCACCAGGATTACAAGTCCACGACATTCACCGTCGGGACCTTCGAGCCGGAAGAATACGAAAGCCTGGTGCTGGAGCATAAGTTCCAATACCTGTTCAAGACCAAGCCCGGGGACGTTCCCTTATACTCGCACTGGGTCCTGTTCGACATGGGCGACGTGAAATACAAGGGCCTGAATACGAAGGGGCTCTTCACGGCGGCGGGATTCCCGAAGGACGCGGCCTATCTCTGGAAAGCCCTGGCGCGGCCGAATGATGCGCTGATCCGGATCTGCGGCAAGCACTGGTACCTTAGAACGGGTACGCGGGACGTAAAGGTTTACTCCAACCGACCCACTATCGCCCTTTCCGTGAACGGCGTCGGGAAAGGAACGAAAACGGACGGCGCTTACACGAATCCGTCCACGGGCGGCGTCATCAACGACGTCTTCTATTTCGATTCCGTTCTCGCAAAGGGGAAGAATACGGTCATCGCCTCGGACGGGACTGGTAAGGCGGATACGGCCATACTTTATTTCGAAGGCAATGCCCCCGCGGCGCCAACCGATCCGGCGGAACCCGTTACGCAACTGACATCGAGCAGCGCGAGCAACCCGGCCTATTTCGTGAATGCGCCCGTACAGAGCCAATGGCCCGCGTACTACCAATGCGACGGCAATGCGGACAATACCTTCGACACCATTCCCGCCCTTCTCGCCGATGCCGGGTGGATCGCCACGCGGAGGCAAAGCCTCGATCCGACCGCCTTATCCTTCACGATCCAAGGCGGCGAGGGCGCAGATGTCTACGTCATGATGACCAAGCCAGCCACCGTCCCCGCGTGGATCGCAAGCGCGGGCTTGTCCTTAACCGGGATATCCGGAAGATGGAGGGACAATGCCATGAACCCCGTCGATTACGCAGTCTACGGGAAAACCTTCCCCGCCGGGGCGTCGGTGAAGCTGGGAGGAACCGCAATCGATTTCGTGGTGCTGGTGAAGGCTGTCGGCCGCACCGGACTCCGCGCGGATGCGCGAGGGATCTCGCCCTCCTCGGGATACTGCTTCCTCTCTGCCGAGAAACGGATTGCGATTCCCGTAGCCCCGGGAGGCGCAACCAGGGAAATCGCCATCTACGATCTCTTCGGAAAATGCCTGCGGAAGACGATGCTTGGCGGCAATGAATCCGTTTTCGACCCCGGCGATGCGATCGGCGGGGGGGTGCATATCATCCGAGTGCGGATGCCGTAGGCCCGCGGCCTTACGCCATCTTCCCCAGGATAACCAGGCGCACCGCATCCAAGCGCAGCTCGGCAGTCGCGATATTCCGCAGCACTTCCTGCAGGAAGCGATCCGCTTGCTCGACTTCGGATTGCGTTACCGCCGGATTGATGCTCATGAGGCTGCGCAGCCGATCGCGCTCCGCCCCCAGGCGCTTCTCCGCTTCCCGATGGGCCTCCTTCTTGGCGTTGGCTTGCCGGAAATTCACGCGTTCGGCCGCGGCTTCCAGCAGCTTCGGCACCAGCTTGTCGAACAGTTCATGATGTTCTTCGAGCAAACCGGTGGGCGCCTGCTCGACTTCGGAAGCATCCAAGCGCGGAAGCAAGTGGGAGATATCCTCGCCTTGGCCGTCCACCATCACCCGCAAGGGCTCGGGCGGCAGGAAGCGATCGAGGTGGAGCTGGCCCGGGGCCGTGGCTTCGAGCACGAAGATGGCCTCCAAGGCGAAGCCCTTGGACGGCGCCTCCCGCCATTCCACGAAGCCCACCGTCCCTTCGTTGCTTCCCAGCACCAGATCCACTGCTCCCCTCACCATCGGATGATCCAGGGTGAGGAAGGCCAGGTCCTCGCGCGCCAGGGCCTGGGCGCGATCGTAGGTGACCGCGATGCCGGTGGGCGGTAGGTTTGGGAAGAAATCCACCTCCATGCGATCGCCCGGGAAGATGAAGTAGCCGCGCTTGGCCTCGGTGGTCTCCGAATCCACCCCGAAATGATCGAACACCTCTTCCAGGTATTCCTCCAGTCCGGCGTCCTCGTCTTCGGCGCGCATTTCGGCGATGAGGGCGTGCGCCAGCTCGGGCCGATTGGAATTGATCTCCAACAGCCGGTCGCGCCCCTTTTCCAGGGTCTCGCGCACGCGCGTGGCGAGGGAGCGGGTGCGCCGCACCAGCTCTTCCACGGCGGCCGCCGCCTCCGCACCGCCTGCTGCTTCCGTCTTCGCGCCGTCCGCCATCTCCGCACCGGCCGTCCCCTGCGCCGCCGCGCCCGGACCGCCGAGCTCCAAGGCGTATTCGGCCTGCGTCACCAGGCGGCAAGCCGCGAGGACGTCGCCGATTTGCTCATCATAAAAGAAATCCGAGCCCAGCACGGGATGCCGAAAGGCGTCCATACCTTCTTCGTACCAGCGGTAGAGAACCTCGTGCGCCGTGTCCTGCAAGAACGGCATGTGGATATGGATGTCGCTATTCTGCCCGATGCGATCGAGCCGGCCGATGCGCTGCTCCAGCACGCTGGGATCCAAGGGCAGATCGAAGAGCACCAGATGATGGGCGAATTGGAAATTCCGCCCCTCGCTGCCGATCTCCGAACAGATGAGCAGCCGCGCTCCATCCGGCTGGGCGAAATAGGCCGCGTTCTTGTCGCGCGTAGCCATGGTCAGGTTCTCGTGGAAGGCCGCGAAAGGCGCCGCCGTCAGGGTCGGCAGGATTTCCTGCAAGGCGAAGACCACCGCCTTGTGGGAACAGATGAGGAGGATTTTCTCTTCTTCCAGTTCCTTCAACAGGCCCACCAACCAGGCCAATCGGGGATCCTTGCGCCAGACCTCCTGGAGAAAAGCCGTCGCGTCGCCGGCATAGCCGGATAGATCATTGGAATTGTAGGCCGGCGCCCCGTTGAGGAAACGCCGGAGGGCGGAGGCATTGGCGAAGGGCCCGGCGCCGGGGCCGGTCGCCATGAGCTTGGACCATTCGCGATGCGCGGGATAATCGGGGAGGGGGACGGAATGGACCACGCGTTTGGGGAAGCCGCCTAACGCCGAGCGCCGGTTGCGGAACATCAAACGGCCGGTGCCATGCCGATCGACGAGATCGTCGATGAGGGCGCGTTTGGCGCCGGGCTGGCCATTCGCGTAGGCGTCCAGACGGGCCTGTAGCGCCGCGTCGCCGGGGAAAGTCGCGCCCAGCTTGTCCAAAGCCTCCGGCGCAGGCGACTCGCTGGCCAGGATGCGGTCTACCGCGACGGCCAGATCCTGGTAGCGCGCGGCTTCGGCCAAGTAGCCGTCAAGGCTGGTAAAGCGGCGCGGATCGAGCAGGCGCAGGCGCCCGAAATGCCCGCTCTGGCCCAATTGCACCGGGGTGGCGGTAAGCAAAAGCACGCCCCGGCTGGCGTTGGACAATGCCTCCACGGCGGCGTACTCGGGAGACGCCTTTTCCATAGACCAGGAAAGATGGTGGGCTTCGTCCACGATCAGGAGATCCAGCCCGGCCTCGACCGCCTGCTTCACGCGCCGGGCCGAAGTGGAGAAGAAGTCCACGGCGGCGATCATGGTTTGCCGGTTGAGGAAGGGGTTCACGCTCTGATCGCCCTTTTCCTCCGATCGGAACAGATCTTCCTCGATGACCGTGAACATGTGGTTGAAGCGGCGGTACAACTCCACCATCCATTGGTGGACCAGCTGCGAAGGGGCGATCACCAGCACGCGCCCGATCTGGCCGGTCACGAACAGGCGATGGAAAATCAGGCCGGCTTCGATGGTCTTCCCCAATCCCACCTCGTCGGCCAAAAGCACCTTGGCATTGTGCCGGGACGCGACCTCGTAGGCGATGGAAATCTGGTGATCCAGCAGTTCCATGCGCGCGCCCACCAGACCGCGTACGCGCGAGCCCAGCATGTCCCTGCGGAATAGGTGGGTGCGATAGCGGAGGGCGAATTCGCGCGGCTTCCCCGTTTGCCCGGCCAACAGGCGCTTGTCCGGATCCGAGAAGGTCATACGATCGAGCAGATCCTGCTCCTTGAGCGTCTCCCCGTCGCCGTGGTAGACCAAAAGGCCCCCGAACTCCTTCACCGTCTTCACCACGAATACCCGGCCCGAATTGGAACGGGCCCGGTCGCCCGCCTTCAGGCGCACGCGCCGCAAGGGGGCGTTGCGATGCATGTACACGCGCACCACGTTGGAAGCCCGGAAGGCGATCTTCACGTCGCGGAAACCCGCTTCCAGAACCGTTCCCAGGCCCAGCTCGGGCTCCGAATCGCTGATCCAACGCTGCCCCGGGACGAATTTCCCCTTCGCTTCCGACCTTATATCCAATGCATCCTCCCGTTCGGGAACGGAAAGATAAAAGCTGGGCCCGCGGACGGTCAGTTATATTTGCCGCCATGGCGGATCGCAACGTGTTCCTCACCGGCGGAACCGGTTATATGGGCAGCCGCCTCATTCCGCGCCTATTGGCCCGCGGCCATCGCGTCACCGCCTGCGTGCGCCGCGGCTCCGAAGGCAAGGTTCCCGCGGGCGCCCAAGCGCTGCCCCTGGACCCGCTCGCAGCCGCCGCGCTAAAACCCGTGCTCCCCGGCCATGATACCTGGGTCCAATTGATCGGCACACCTCATCCGGCTCCATGGAAAGCGGAGCAATTCCGCGCCGTCGAACTCCGCGCCGCGCATGCCATGGCCGCCGCCCTCCCCGGCTCCGGCATCCGCCACGCCGTCTACCTGAGCGTAGCCCAACCCGCCCCCACCATGAAAGCCTACCTGGCCGTCCGCCAGGAAGGCGAATCCCTGCTGCGCGCGACCGGCATTCCTTGCACCTTCCTCCGCCCCTGGTACGTCCTTGGCCCCGGCCATCGCTGGCCGTACGTTCTCATCCCCGTCTACAAGCTTTTCGAACGGTTCCCCTCCACGCGCGCCGGCGCGCTACGCCTGGGCCTGGTGACCCTGGAGCAAATGCTCTCCGCCCTCATCCAAGCCATCGAGTCCGACCCGCCGACTTCTCCGTGCATCATCGACGTGCCCGCCATCCGCCAAGCGCACCTAACCTAACTCGACCTGCCCCCAACAAGCGATCGCCCTCTCAATCTTGCCGAAGGTATCCTCGGCGGAGAGACCACGGGGTCTTTTCCAAAGGGAAGACATCACCGAACCCCTCGATCGCCGCAATTGAGGACCCAGCCCATGGGAGCGCCGCGAGAGGGAGAGGCGCTAGGTGCTGATAGTAACAGCGGTGCGGGCTCGCGCCGACCCTTAGACCCTGCCGGCGAAACCGGGTATTTATCTTTTGCGGACGCGCATTCGGAGAAAGATCATGAAACTCGTCGGCATCGACCTTGGAACCACCCATAGCCTGGTTTCCGTATTCCGGAACGGAGTTCCCGTCCTGATTCCGAACGCGCTTGGCGAAACCCTCACGCCCTCAGTCGTCGGCGTAGCCGCAGGAGGAACCGTCCTGGTGGGAAAGGCCGCGCGCGATCGGCTCATCACCCATCCCAATGACACCGCCGCCCAATTCAAGCGGTACATGGGAAGCCGCAAGGAATTTCTTCTCGGCGGAAAGCCCTTCCTCCCCGAAGAACTTTCCGCGTTGGTGCTCCGCTCCCTGAAAGAGGATGCAGAAGCCTTTTTGGGCGGGCCCGTTTCCGAAGCGGTCATCAGCGTGCCCGCCTACTTCAACGACGCCCAACGCAAAGCCACCAAGGCCGCCGGGCAGCTGGCTGGCCTAAAGGTGGAGCGATTGCTTAACGAACCTACGGCCGCCGCCATCGCCTACGGGCTCCCTCAGCTCGATCGCGAATGCTCCTTCCTGGTTTTCGATCTCGGGGGAGGCACCTTCGACGTATCCATTCTCGAGCTGTTCGATGGAACGATGGAAGTGCATGCCGCTTCGGGAGACAATTATCTCGGGGGCGACGATTTCGATTCGGCGATCGCCGAAGCCTTCCTTTCCCAAGCCGGCTTGAAGGCGGCCGACCTGGATCCGCGCGAGCTGGCCCGGCTCAAGCGCCGTGCCGAGTCCGCCAAAATCCGCTTAAGCGATGCCAAAACCGCGGTCATGGAAATGGAGGTCGGCGGCAAGCCGCGAACCTGGACCTTGGATCGGGACGCGTTCGAAGCGCTTAGCAAGGATTTGGCGGCCCGACTGCGCGCGCCCGTGGAGAAGGCGCTGCGGGACGCGAAGCTCAAAGCCTCGGATCTGGATTCCGTCGTATTGGTAGGCGGCTCGACGCGTATCCCTTTCATCCGCAGCCTGGTCGCCCGCATGTTCGGACGTATCCCCGACACCCATCTCAATCCCGACGAAGTGGTCGCTTTGGGAGCGGGCATCCATGCGGCCATGAAGGGTCGCCACGCGGAATTGCGGGAAGTGGTAATGACCGACGTCTGCCCTTACACATTGGGCCTTGCCATTGCGCGCGAAACCGCTCCGGGCTCCTGGCAGCCGGGCCATTTTCTCCCCGTCATCGAGCGGAACGTCACCGTGCCGGTCTCCCGCTCCAAGGTCGTCAATCCCATCCACGACGGCCAATCCACCCTCGACGTGGAAATCTATCAGGGCGAAAGCCGCCTGGTCGCCAACAACGTCCGGCTGGGCAGGATCAAGGTCCCCTTGCCCAAGGACAGCAAGCAGGACACCGCGGTGGACATGCGTTTCACTTATGATATCAACGGTCTGTTGGAGGTTGAGGCCACCATCCTGAAAACGGGTGCAAAGCATTCGATCGTGATCGAAGAGAATCCCGGCGTGCTCACCCGGCAGGAAATCGAGGAGCGCTTCCGCGCCTTGTCCGATCTCAAGATCCACCCTCGCGATCAAGCCGAAAACCTCGTCTTGCTGGCCAGGCTCGAACGCTTGTATGAGGAAAGCCTGGGCGGAGCGCGGGAGTATCTGGGCGCCGAAGCCGCCGCATTCGCGGCCGCCCTCGATGGGCAGCGGCCCGAAGCCATCGCCGTAGCGCTCGACCGCGCCCGTGCGGCGGTAGCCTCGGTGGCGGAAGATGGCATCCTATGAATCCTTGGGCGATCCTGGCGATAGAACCCACCCGTGAGGAAAGGGAAATCAAACGAGCTTATACGCGTAAGCTCCGGGAGCATCCCCCGGAAACGGATCCGGATGGATTTAAAGCCTTGCGATCCGCCTATGAATCCGCCCTCTTCTTCGCGCGCCTGGGTAGCGAAGCCGTCCCAACCCGGGCGACATCGCCCGACCCTTCCCCCGATCCCACGCCCGGCCGGGAGATCGATGACCGTGCGCCTTGGACTCCGCCGCCACCGACGATCGCCCGCCCTCTCCGCGCGGACATCCCGCCCGCATGGCTGCCCGAGGCCAAAGCCTTGCTACGCCGTATCCGCGACGATTTCCCCGACCATTCCAAACGCCAATTCCGCACCTATTGGGAAAGCATCTTGGACATCCCCTTGCTTTGGAATCTGGACGCGAAAGGATGGTTGGGTTGGAATTTGTGCGAGTTCCTCGGACAAACGGCCCGGGAAAGTCCCGGCCCTGACTTCGACGTCCATATCGGCCAGGATGCCTGGATCTTCCTGGACGGAACCTTCGGCTGGCTCGAGTCCGAGTCCCAGCTCTACGCCGCCTTCGGCGAGGGAATCGCGAACGCCGTACTCGACCCCATCCGCGCGGCCAAAGGCCTGCAGCGATCGGTCGATCTCGCAATAGCCAACACAAGGGCCGCCGAACTCGCCGATCTCGGCAAACGCTCTTTTATTCCAAGAGGATTCGGCTTGATGATGAGCCTTGCATTAATCGTCATCAGCAATCTGATCCATACTTGCAGCGAGGATACGCAACCCGTCCATCATTATCGCGCAGTCACGCCCGCCCCTTACCGCGACCGCCCCGATTTTTTCCCCAAGCCATCCCCCGGTTCCCACCCGCAGGTTTTTCTTAACCCGCATTCCCTCGACCTCGAAACCGCGCCCCCGCCCCCATCCGATATCCACTGACCCCCCCCCCGTAACACGCAAGATACCCATCCCCGCCACACTCATTCCCGCAAAGACCCACCCCAATCTTCCCCGCCCCAAATGCGCAAGGCCGAGGGTTGCGGCCTTGACGGACGGGCCGGGGCGGGCCTCGGGTCCGGCGAGTTGCGCGCGCGCGGCTCGGGGGAAGTGAGCCGACCGGCCGCTTCGGCAGCCCGCGACGTCTTCAAATCGCCCGCAGGGTCTTCAACGAAGTAGCGCCATCCCCGAACCCCCGCAAGGGGGAGGCGCGCACGCGCCGACGATCCCGCAGGGTCTTCAACGAAGTAAGGCCTTCCCCGAACCCCCCGAGCGCGGCTGTAGCGACCAGTCTACCGAGCCCCGCGAGGGGGAGAGGCGCTAGGTGCTGGCAGTAACAGCGGTTCAGGAGCGCGCCGACACTACGACTGTGGCCCCGACCCACAAATATCCCAACCCGAACCACCTTGCGCATAAGTGAACGTTCATTTATTATTAAGGCCGTGCGCACCCGCGATCCCAAAAAGGAATTGGCCCTCCGCAGCAAAGCCATGGCCATGGTCGTGAAAGACGGCTTCAAGGGCTTCAGCATGCAAAAGCTCGCCAAGGCCGCCCGGGTCTCCCCCGCCACCATCTATATCTATTGGAAGGATCGGGACGATCTCCTTCTCCAGCTTTACGTGGAAGTCTTCGCCAAGATGAGCGAAACCACATTGAAGGACTTTCATCCCGGCATGTCCTTCCACCAGGGATTGAAACACCAATGGAACAACCGGGCCCGTTGGTTCCTCGACCACCCTATAGAGGCGGCCTTCATGGAACAAGTGCGGTTCTCCCCCTTGCATGACCGGGCCCAAGCCGCCTTGGGCCCCAGCTATGCCGAGGCCATGAAAGCCTTCGTAAGAGGCGCCATCGCCCGCAAAGAACTCATCAAGGTGCCCGTCGAAGTCTATTGGGCCATCGCCTTCGCGCCCCTGTACCAGCTCATCAAATTCCATCAGCACGGGAAGGGCATGCCCGGCTCCGGTCCCTTCGTCCTCGATGACAAGCTGATGCACCTGACCCTGGATCTCGTTTTGAAAGCCCTGAAACCCTGAGGTAACCATGAACGCTCCCGCCCAACCCCATGTTTTCACCTCATATCAGAAGTTCGTGATCGCCATGCTGGCCTTCCTGCAGTTCAGCGTCATCCTCGACTTCATGATAATGAGCCCTCTTGGCGCCATACTGATGCCGGCGCTCTCCATCACTCCGCGCCAATTCGGCCTGGCGGTCTCGGCCTACGCCTTCGCCGCGGGCATTTCGGGCATCCTGGCCGCCGGCTTCGCGGACAAGTTCGATCGCAAGAAGCTGTTGCTTTTCTTCTACGCTGGCTTCACCCTGGGCACTTTGCTATGCGGCATCGCGCCCACCTACCATCTCCTCATGGCCGCGCGCATAGTCACCGGCATTTTCGGAGGGGTCATCGGATCCATCAGCATGGCCATCATCGCCGACATCTTCCCCTTACAAGTACGCGGACGGGTGATGGGCTTCGTGCAAGCGGCCTTCGGTGCCGCCCAAGCGCTCGGAATCCCCGCCGGCGTATTGTTCAGCACCCATCTGGGGTGGCACGCTCCCTTCCTCATGATCGTGGGGGTATGCGCCTGTGTCGGCGTGGTCGTATTCCTCAAGCTGCAACCCCTCACGGCCCACATCAAGGCGCAGACCACGCGCAATCCGTTCTTGCATCTGTTCAAGACGGTCAAGCAGGGCCGCTATCTGCAAGCTTTCTTGGCTACCATGTTCCTGGCCACGGGCGGGTTCATGCTTATGCCCTTCGCCAGCGCCTTCAGCGTCAACAACCTCAAGATCCATTTCGATAAGCTTTTATGGGTCTACCTGGCCACCGGCATATCCGCCTTCCTGGTCGGCCCTTTGCTTGGCAAGCTGAGCGACAAGATCGGCAAGTACCGGCTGTTTTGCCTGGGATCTTCCGCCACCATCGCCACGGTCCTGATCTTCACCCGCCTGGGAGAAACCCCGCTGGCATGGGTCATCGTCATCAACATGGTCCTGTTCGCCGCCATCAACGCCCGCATGATCTCCAGCCAGGCCTTGGTCTCGGGCGTGCCCGATCTCCCCGATCGCGGCGCCTTCATGGCCGTGAACAATTCCGTCGCCCAGCTTTCCGGCGGGGTGGCCGCCGCGGTGGCGGGGCTGATCGTAGTGCAACGTCCGGGACAGCCCCTGGAACGCTATGAGGTGCTGGGATACGTGGTCACCGCCGCCACTCTGGTCACCATCGCCCTCATGTACCCCATCCATAAGATGGTGATGGCCAAGCTGGCCAAGGGCGGAACGGGAATGGGGCCCAGCGCCATGCCCCAGGAAGCGGCAGGACAAGCCGCGGGCGCAGGCAAACCGGCGGAAGCGCCGGCCGCGCACTGAGACCCCAGGAGTATCCGGGGCCCGACTTGTACGTGCTGGGCGGAATCGCCCCGGGAATGACCGGTGGAGGGCTTCGGGATCAGCGCATCCCACCACGCCCCACGGCACATGCGAGGGCCATCGCGAAGACCGCGGCGCGCATGGGGTTGGGCATTTTTTCTCCATCCCCAATATGCCCCCGCGGTGTTATTTTCGCCAAACCACGGCTGCGGGAACGCATACCAATGCCTAGCGGGCCATCATGGAACCCGGGAGATATAATCGTGCGCAAATTCGCAGCCTTCGCCTTGGTTTTCGCCTCAATGACCCCCTGTCTCGCTCTAGAGGATTTTCCCGTCTACCTCGACGCAGGCTGCGGGACCGCGACCGTCAATGGCCTGGGGAACGGATACGCCCAAGGCCCCACCGATATGCTGTTCGGCAAGAAGGCGAATGGCGACAAGACCGTGCCCGTCACCTGCGATGAAAAACTGAGCGGTTCGGATGCGATCGTGGTCAAGCTGGCCCGGACCCTCGCCAATGGCGAGTACTGGGACTTCGGAGTCAAGTTCGCCGACGACCGCGCCTGGTCGGTCAAGCCCTACGCCGATATCCGTATGTGGATCAAGAATAAAGCCGCAAGCGCTACGAAAATCAGGGTCGGACTCGATATCGCCGGCTCCTTCACCGACAAGATGGATACCCTCTCCATTCCCGTTTCCTCGGATTGGAAGGAGTTCACCATACCCCTGGCGAGTGTCGGAGGCGATTCGGCATACGGCATCAAGCTTTCCCACGTGGTCGGAACCAGTGTCGATTTGCTGATCGACTCGGTGCGCCTCACTGACGGCACCGGGTTGCACCCCATATCGATACCCGCCGTCGTGCGCAATCCGGTCCCGGCGAATTGGGGAAAGAACTTCTTATTGGGATCCTTCGACAATCGCGAGTTGGGGAAAAGCACCAAGGCCCAGCAAGCCGGCCTGCCCTATCGCTACCAATACGTGATGCCCGATATCAAAACCTATTACTCGCGCAGCGGCAAGGGGTATATCTACGACTACTCCATGTATTCCGATACCCTCGGCGTAAAGACGGCCCTCATCTGGTACAACCTGGGCAAGGTGGGCGAAGGCTGGGATCCGGTCACCAGCAATCTCGCCAGCGCCACCTACATGAGCGATTACTTCGATCGCTTCGATTGGGTGCTCGATCAACTTGTCCTGGCGGGGCAAAGCGACAACATGATCATCGTCGAGCCCGACATGTTCGGCTTCCTGATGCGCGGCCCCCAGGGTGCTACGGGTAAGCCTGTCGACGATCCCACCACCATCCCCGTGGACATGACCCGGGCCAATAGCCTTTCGGGCAAGACTTGGGACGCCAATCTGGCGGGCTGGGCGAAATACATCGTCTTCCGCGCCCGGCAAAAGCTGACCAAAGGCGTCATTATCGGCCATATGCCCAACCATTGGGGCGTGAGCATACCCGGCCAGGTAGGCCAAGGCCGCAAAGAGGCGCATATCATTTCGGGCAATACCATCGGCACCTTCCTATCGAGGTTCGGCAAAGACGGCATTGGCGATGTGGTCTTCGTCGAAAAGACCGATCACGACGCCGGTCATAAGCCCAGCAACGAGAATTGGTTTTGGGATTCCACCAGTTATGCCAAATATTTCCTGTGGACGCGCGCCATCGCGAACAAGACCGGCCTGCCCATTTGCGGCTGGCAAGTATCGGAAGGGAATATGTCCAACGAACCCAAATGGAGGGATGATGCGGCGGAAACCTTCCTGGCCCATCCCGATTGGTTCATGGACGGCGGCTTCGCGGGCATCCTCTTCGGCGCGGGAAACGCCGACTGCGTGAATTACTTGGACGATAGCGACGGCGGCTGGTTCGTGAACCATATGACGGAGCGTTCCAAGACCCCTATTCCGCTTTTGACGGTGGGCATCCGGGATCGGCGCGCGCCCGTTGCGCGCTCGCGCAGGGCGGCTTTTTCCATTTCGGAGCATGGCACGCCGGTGATCGAATGGCCGGGTAACTCCCAGGCTACGTTCAGGAACGTGCAGGGGCGGCGGATGCCGGAAGGGGCGGATGCCCCCGGGCGGTCCCTTGCCGGAAATAGGCGCGCCGCCCTCGACGCCGGGGCGGGCGAGCCCGCCCCTGCCCCCGCCGCCCATTGATTCTTCGCGATCCGCGAGCGGATTCCCCTGCCGGAAAAGTCGAAGGACCGGACCGGAGGCAAACATAAGGAAGGAAGGTGTGCCATACGGTTTAAGACGTTGCTCTCCGCATTCCTCTTCGTGGCGAAAGGGGTTTTCGCCCTCGAGCCTGGCGACTATGTCCTTTCGGGCGTTTACGCCGCCAAGGCCGCGGCTCCCTTCGGAACCATATACCTCGCGAGGAAATGGGATGCGATGGATCGCGATGAGTCGTATTTCCGGAACTTTCTCGATCCCCTAGCCATCCCCATCGACGCCCAAATCGTAGGCATCACGCTTCCGGATCTCTGGGTCCTGGGCGGACTCGCATCCGGCCTGCGCGGAAAGGATCTGCGCGACCGGAGGATCCTTGCGCGCAACATCGAATTGGGGACGACAGCCACGTTCCTAGCGCTTTCGATCGTGGTTGGCGCGGCTGGAGGCGCGAGCGGCCGCGGCGGGGAAATCGGGATAGCCTTTTTCACCATCACCTTCGAGACGTTGCTCCTGGTGGTCCCTGCCCTCATCCCGTTCCCGGCGGAAAATCGAGGACGCGGGGGAGATGCCGAGGCCGGGCCGGATCCCACCCCTCCCCGAATCTCCCTGCGCATCCCCTTTTGAAAACGGAAAGCGCCGGCCTCGCGAGGGACCAGCGCTTCCGTTCAGGCGGGATCCCGGGTTTCAGCGCAGCAACTGATTCACCGCATTGAACAAGGCCCGCACGTTAGCCTTGATGGTGTCCAAATCCTTCCCGCGGCCCAAGGCGATGGCGCCCTTCGGCTGCGCGACCGCCGTATCCTTCCGCTGCAGCTTGATCTCCGACAACGCATAGGCCGCGAAATCCCGGTGCTCCACGTCCAGCGCCATTTGGCTGTACTCGATCAAATGGAAGAATAAACCGATCTTCTCCAGCGCCCGCATGCACGCGTCGATGGGCCCCGTCCCCTGCCCCGCCAGGGTCTGCGCCTTTCCCTGGTAGGCCACCTCGAAGTAGAACTCCTTCTCGTTGGGATCCATCTTCAGGCCCTTGAACTCCAACGGCCCCTGCACGCTCAGGATCTCCTGGTCATACACCTCCAGGATCTCCGCATCCGTCAGCTCCCCGCGTCCGTCCTGCTCCGATTTCCGCTTCAGGATGGGTTGGATCTGGGCCGCTTCTTCGATGGAAATGGGAAGACCCAACCCCCGCACGATCTCGAACACCGCCGTCTTCCCGCTCTGGCTGGTAAAGCCCAGCCGATCGCCTTCCTTGCGCCCGATCAGCGAGCTGTCGATGGCGCGGTAGGCGCCCTTCTTCATCCCCTTGGTCTTCGACGCGCCATCCTGATGGATGCCGCTGCGATGCGCGATCACGTCCGCGCCCACCAGGGGCGCCTTCTCATAGATGGGCACGCGCGCCCATTCCGAAACGCGCAAGGCGGTCTCGTAGATCTCGCCCAGGTTCAAGGGCACGTCCACCTCGCAATTGGCCAGGGCCAGGGCCACCTCGTACATATTGGTATTGCCCGCGCGCTCGCCCAGCCCGTTCAGCGCCGTCTCCATCTGGGTCGCTCCCGCGAAGAAACTCTCCACCGTGGTCGCCGTCGCCATCCCCAGATCGTTATGGGTATGCACCGCGATGGTCACGTTCTTGGGCAGCGCCTTCACCACCTTCTCCACCATCTCCACGAACAGCATGGGACGGTAGCGCTCCACCGTATTCGGCAAATTGATCACGTCCGCGCCTGCGGCTACGATGGCCTGGAACGATTCGATCACGAAATCCAGGTTCTCGCGGCTGTCCCCGAAATGCTCGGCCGAGAACTGCACCGTACCCTTCCCGCCCATGACCTGCTTGGCGAACTTCACCGCGTTCACCGCCCGCTCGCGCACCTTCTCCGGCGGCATGCGCAGCACGTTTTCCATGGTGAACGGGCTCATGGCCAGGAACACGTGGATGCGCGGCTGGGCCGCGTACTTGATCGCGTCCCACACCATCTGGATGTCGCGCTCCACGCAGCGGGCGAGCCCCGCGATGACCACGTTGTCCGGGGCCAGCTTGGCCAAATGCTCGCAGGCCGCGAAGTCCATCTCGCTCGCGCCCGAGAACCCCACCTCAATGCCCTGCACGCCCAGCTTGAGCAATTGCTTGAACACCAGCTCCTTCTCTTGCAGGTTCCAGGGCTGCCGCAGCGCTTGGTTGCCGTCCCGCAAGGTGACGTCGTAGAAGAAGGGTTTCCTGTCGGTTGTCAGTGCAATGCTCATCTCTCTCTCCTCATCGTTGACCCGGCCCCCCGGGCGGATTTCCCCTTCCGAATGGGCCGAGGTCCCGGCGGAAAGCCGCGGGGACCAACGAAAAAGCCCACTCGGAGAGTGGGCTTTTTCTCGAACGCGCGCACACTCTCCTTCAGCCGGTTAGGCTTAGAAGTAGGGCGTTGATGGCGCGTGCGGTGGGCATGGGAGATAGAATAATCATAAATCGGGAAATGCGCAAGGGCGCGTTGGGCCGGGGGCGGGGCGTTCTTTTCGCGCTTTGGGCCCGGGCGACTGCACGGGGTTGCGGTCGTGCGGGCGGGTTCGGGACGCGAGCGCGGCTTCGGTAGTCCCGGCCGGTCTCCGGGGCTCCGTTCCGCCTCGGATGCTTCGCTTTCGCTGCTTTGGGTCCTTCCACGTTCCGGGGAAGGGGACGCCCGCGGAACCGAACTGTGGGTCGCGCGCCGGCTGCCGCGGGCTGGCCCGACTTCGAG
>Ga0265324_10000130_pt1 | contig 59415 bp, 46 predicted proteins | sample 41419metaG_FD_198634 | JGI IMG/M metagenome (GOLD analysis project Ga0265324, IMG submission 198634) | Rhizosphere microbial communities from Carex aquatilis grown in University of Washington, Seatle, WA, United States - 4-14-19 metaG | ecosystem: Host-associated > Plants > Roots > Rhizosphere...
AGCTGGTGGGGACGAAGAAGTCCCAGGAGCGGATCGAGTTCATGCTCAAGAAGGGCAAGCCTTTGCGGAACTGAGCGTTCGCGTTAAGGAACCGGCCGTTCCTTAACCGTTCGCGGATGGTTCATAGAGGCGCAAATCGTTTTTCACCGGAGGTCCCATATGTCAGAAGCAGTCATCGTAGCGGGGGTCCGCACTCCCGTCGGCAAAGCCGGCAAAGGGTCCTTCACCCATGTCCGTTCCGATACCCTGGCGGCCATCACGGTCCGCGAGGTGCTCAAGCGCGCCCCAGGCATAAAACCGGAGGACATCGAGGATCTCATACTCGGATGCGCCATGCCGGAAGCGGAGCAAGGCATGAACGTGGCCCGCATGGTGGGCCTCATGTCCGGCCTGCCGGACAAGACCGCGGCCATGACCATCAACCGCTATTGCTCTTCGGGATTGCAATCCATCGCCTTGGCCAGCGATCGAATCAACTTGGGGGATGCCGAAGCCATCCTGGCGGGCGGCCTGGAAAGCATGTCCATGATCCCCATGGGCGGGCATAAGATCGCGCCTAATCCCGAATTGGTGGGCAAGCGGCCGGAATCGTACATGACCATGGGGTTGACGGCGGAACGCGTGGCCGCCAAATTCGGCATCTCCCGCGAACAGCAGGATGCCTTCTCGCTGCGGTCCCACCAGAAGGCCTTCGCCGCCATCCAAGCGGGCAAGTTCAAGGATGAAATCGTCCCCGTGGTTTGGACCGAGACCCAATTGGATCGGCACAAGAAGGAGAAATCCATCGAGCGCACCTTAGGCCAAGATGAAGGCCCCCGCGCCGACACGACCTTGGAAGCCTTGGGCGGGCTTAAAGCCGCCTTCAAGATCAACGGGACGGTGACCGCGGGCAATAGTTCCCAGGTCAGCGATGGCGCGGCCATGACCTTGGTGGTCTCCCGGAAGTTCGCCGAGTCCCGCGGCTTAAAGCCTATCGCCCGCCTGGTCAAATACGCCGTGGTCGGCTGCGCGCCCGAAATCATGGGCATCGGCCCGGCGGAGGCGATCCCCGCGGTCCTCAAGAAGGCGGGCCTCTCCAAGGACCAGATCGATCTCATCGAGCTGAATGAGGCCTTCGCGTCCCAAAGCCTGGCCGTGCTCAAAGCCCTGGACTTCCCCGAAGAGAAGGTAAACGTGAACGGAGGCGCCATCGCCTTGGGCCATCCCCTGGGTTGCACCGGCACCAAACTCACCGTGACCCTCCTGAACGAGCTCAAACGCCGGGGCGGCAAGTACGGAATCGTATCGATGTGCATCGGCGGCGGCATGGGCGCGGCCGGCCTCTTCGAAATGCTGTAACCCCCCGGTTTCCCCGTTCGAACCCTCGGCTCATTCCTGAGCCGGGGGTTTTATATCGCCAAGAGTTATATTTCGGCGACTCATGGCCGTCGTTCCGGTATTCCCCGATAGTTCCGTTCCCCCGAAGCCCGTGCGATTCCAACGCGCCTTTTGGGCTTGGACCGCTTGCGCATGCCTCCTCCTGGCATCGCTTTTCATCTGGTCTTGCAACACCGCTCCCGAGGATGAAAACACCATCACCCTGAACCTGGATTCGTCCCGGGTCGGGAAGTTCGACAGCGTTCTGGTCGAGATCTTCAACGGCGCCGCGCCCGCGGCCGGGGACACGACCCACCCGGTGCAGTCCCAAACCATTAAGCTACAGGGCTCCACCAAGCAGATCACCATCAAACTGAGTTCGAAGGTCAAGCCGGATTTTTCGGTCGTGGTGACCGGGTATTCCGGGGACCAAGTCGCCTATCGTAACCTGCACACGGTGGACGGTTTCGGCACGCCCGATAGCACCAAGCCCGCCGTGCTCCTCATCTCCCGCATCCTGGCCGATAGCCTTACCCTGAACGTAGGGGAGACGCGCTCGCCGGCGATTAAATTCGAGCCCGAGAATCCGGGGGACAAACGCATCCTGCTTAAATCCTTGGATTCGTCCCTGGTCGCCGTCGTGGGGGATAGCCTAAAGGGAGTCGCCGCAGGCAGGGCCCGCGTGCAAGCCATGACCGCGGATGGAAAGATCACGGTGACCTTCACGGTCAACGTCGCCGTGGTGCGCGTGACCGCTCTGCTGGCCGATACCCTCCAGATCAGGGTGGGGGATAGCGTGGCGCCCGAGGTCCGCATCGTTCCGGACAATGCCACCGACAAGGATTTTTCCGAGGCAAGCTTGGATAGCAATCTGATCGCGGTGGACGGCAAAAAGGTGATCGGCCTCAAGGCCGGGCAAGCGAAACTGGTCCTGGCCTCCCACGACGGCGGAGTAAAGGATACCCTCATCGTGCGCGTACGGGTGCCGGTGAGCGGGATCAACGCCAAGGATCAATCGAAGGAAGTGGGGGATCGGTTCCCGCCCGTACTGGAATTCCTACCCGCGGACGCGACCCGGAAGGGATATACGCTTACGACCAGCGACAGTACCAAGGTGGCGGTGGTTGGCGATAAAGACAGTCTCGAAGCCGAGTCCATCGGATCGGCGAAGATCACGGTCAAGACCAATGACGGGGGCTTCACCGCGGTATTCACCGTGGACGTGATGCGCAAGGTTATCCACGTGAAAGCCATTACGTCGGATAGCCTGCGGGCCCTTCCGGGCGACACCCTGGCCGTCCAACTGACCTTCGACCCGGCCAATGCCACCGATCAGGGATTCACCCTCAAGAGCCTGGACACGGCCCTTGCGGACGTGGACGGGAACAAGGTGATCGCGAAGGCGGTCGGCAGAGCGAAGATCGTGGCCGCCACCGTCGATGGGGATCTCCGCGATACCATAGACTTCACGGTCGCGCTGGCCAATTTCATCCAGGACATCAAGCCGATCACCAGTTCCAAATGCGCCCCTTGCCACATTCCGCCGGCGACCTTCAATTGGACCGATTCGGCGCAGCTCGTGCGCGAAGGCCCGGTCGACATGGTCAGGCTTTCCTTGCCGGATACGGCCGTGGGCCACATGCCGGTGGCGGGTGCGACGGGGGGACCGATCACCCAGCGCGAATTGAGGGTACTCCTTGGATGGCTGGGTAGGGTTTCCGTGCCCTTGGCTTCCATCGCGGTCAAGGATACCGAGGTTAACATGGGTGATACCCTGGCCGCGCCGATTACCTTCAATCCGGGCAACGCTTCCAATCAGGATTTCACCTTGACCACCCTGGATACGGCCATCGTGACTGTCGTGGGCAAGCGCCTGGTCGCGGCGGGCGTGGGATCCACGTCCATCGACGTCCTGCTCGACGAGGGCGGTCGCCACTCCAAATTCAAGGTTACGGTGGACTTGCCCTCGTTCCAGAAGAACGTCTTGCCCATCACCGCTTTCAGGTGCACTCCGTGCCATGGGCCGGACCAGGTCTTCAATTGGCAGGATTCTTCCGCCCTGATCGGGGACGGCTCCAATGCCTTGGATCGCCTGACGCGGGATGCGAACGCGCCTGGAAAGATGCCGCTGAAGGGCGCGCCCAACGGCGATCTCACCCCGACCGAGCTGCGCATCCTGTTGACCTGGTTGAACTCGAAAGTGGTGCCCCTCAAAGGCATAACGGTTCCCGACGATAGCCTGGTGCTGCAGACCCAGAAGGAACCGGCCATCGTTTGGAATCCCGCCAACGCCACCAACAAATCCTTTATCCTGGTCAGCGCCGATACGGCCAAGGTGGGCATCCTGGGCACCCGTATGCTCGGCAAGGCTCTGAGTTCCGGAACCACGGTCGAAGTGCGCGCCATCGACGGGGGATTCTCCAAACTGATCTCGGTCAAAGTACTCCCCATCAAGGTCGATTCGATCGCCGTTCACGACACCGCATGCGCGGTAGGGGATTCGGTCTACCTGACGCCGCTCTTTTTCCCGGCCAACGCGACGAACCAGGCCTTCACGGTGGTTTCCAAGATCGTAACCCCCAAGGTCAAGATCGATTCGGGTTTCAAACTCACCGGCATGGTTCTCGGCAAGGACACCCTGGAAGCCTCCTCCACCGATGGGGGCAAGAAGGCCCGGTTCGTCTTCACGGTGGGTCCGGTGATCCCCAAGTCGCTTTCCATCCCGGATACCAACGATACGGTTGCCAGTGGTATGGTTCCGGGGACCCTGGTCAGCCCGCGGCTGATTTGGAATCCCGCCACCACTACGGATAAATCCTTCACCTTGGCCATCACCGCGGGCGATACCACCAATGTGGCCGCCGTACGGGGGACCCAATTGCTCCCGAAGACCTCGGTGGGCCAGGTCACCGTCGTAGCGACCTCGGTCGCTGATCCCACCGTCAAGGCCACCTTTAAGTTCAGCGTGGGCCCGGTGGGCGTAATCAGCTTCACGGTGTCTCCCGTGACCACCAACATTGGAATCCTCGTGACCCCGGCTATCACCTGGACCCCGGCCAATGCCACCAACAAGTCCATCGCCTTGAGCCTGGCGGTGGGGGACACCGGCCTGGTCCTGAACGGCGCCGCGACCGCGCTCACGACCAAGCATCTGGGCCTGCATAGCGTGACGGTGAAGTCCTTGGACAGCAACAAGACCGTGCCTTGGTCGGTGAATGTCATCCGGACCTCGTTCACGGCAAATCTGTTGGGTATCACCACTGCGAGGTGCAGCGGCTGCCACAATGCGTCCACCAACCCATTGACCCAGCCGAATTGGATGGACTCCGCCACAGTCGTGTCTTTTGGCGCGGCCATTAAGGATCGGATAAGCAGGTCCAGTTTGGCGGCTGGATACATGCCGCTCGGCTCAACGATGGGGGCCGATACGATCGCCATCATCACGAATTGGCTGAATCAGAATTGATCTACGGACAACCAGCGCCGATTTCGCGCGGTCCTTGTATCCGGGCCTCATGAATGGTATTTCAGACTTTCACCACTTCCCGGGAGTTGCCATGCGCGCCAAGTTTTCCGTACCCTCGATGGCCCTGGCTTTCGCCCTCGCCTTGGTTTTCCTTCCGCATTCCGTCCATGCCGCCAAGGATTCCGTGGCCGTAGGGCAGCCCGCCCCGGATTTCACCTTGCCCGATCAGGATGGCAAGCCGGTGGGTCCCAAGGACTTCGCCGGCCACTGGCTGGTCCTGTATTTTTACCCGAAGGATTTCACGGGCGGATGCACCCTCGAAGCGCATAACTTCCAACGGGATAGCGCCAAGTACGCCGCGGCCGATGCGGCCATCCTCGGGGTCAGCTTGGACACGCCCGGTTCGCATAAGGATTTCTGCGCCAAGGAAGGCTTACGCTTTAAGCTATTGGCCGATAGCGGTGGCACGGTTTCCGCCCGCTACGGATCTCTCAACAATTACCTGGGAAAGAAGCTTTCGGCGCGGAACACCTTTATCGTCGATCCCCAGAGGAAGGTCGCGCGCGTATTCTTGGGCGTAAAGCCCGCGACCCACAGCGAAGAAGTCTTGGCGGCTCTCGCCGCCCTTCGCAATCCGAAATAACCTCGAATAAAAAAGGGGCCCTCGCAGGCCCCTTCCATCCGAACGGGATCTATGACCCCGCGGGGCTTTGGAGCCCCTGGATATCGTTGCGCTCTAGAGCGAGTTGTACAGGCCTTCGTCCAACGTGAAGAAAAGCTCCAGGCGCACGGCCCGGCTCTCTTCCATGAACTGCCCGGCCAGGGTGACGGGGAACTGGAGTTCGGCGCTTACGATTTTATTGAGCGTGTAGTACGCGCCCGGGGTCGCAACGAACAGATGCGCGCCATCATCGGAGTTATTGCCGTCCACTTCCCGGTTGAACATGAAATCGTAGCTGAGCGCCAGGTTCACGCCCAGGTATTGCCCCCGCGAGGTCAGGGCCTTCAAGGGCAAGGGGTATTCCGGTTTCGCGTAGAAGCGGATATCATCGATCTTGCTCTTATGGCTGTCCTCGGTATTGAACGAGTAGGAGGCATTGCTCTTCAGATTCAGCATCGGGAAAATCTTGTTGTACATGGCCCCGAAGGTCAGGGTCGCGTAATTCCCCGCGTTCATGATGTCCTCGAAACCCACTGGAAGCGCGATGGCGAGAAATCCCCCGATCCCCTTCGTCGGATCCAGGTATTTCAGGGCCAGCCTGGGCCTATCCAGGCCGGTGTGTCCGCTATCGTCCTGGACCAGATAGTTCACCTCCATCGAACCTTCGAGATTGTCCATCAAGCCGAACTTGCCCTGCATAGGCAGGCTCAGGGGATTGTTCTCGTTCTCGACTCCGTCGCTTTCCCACGAGCCTTGGTAGACCCCCGTAATGTCCGAGCGTTCCATGCCGAAATTGATCTGCATCACCCGGGCGGGGACGGGATTGTATTCGTCGAGGGCGAAAGGCGCCACGGCCGTGAGGATTACGGTGAGGGAGGCGACCATCAACTTATGCGACATTCCAGGCTCCTACGCTTGCGATTTGGCTTGCGGGCTTTGCGGTACTCGCAAAGTTTACCTGAATCGGGGTATGGATTTCAATATTTTGATGCAATCGCCTTAATCCGGGCCGTTTCTGGCCTGGAAAAGTCCGGAATCGGGGGATAGACTATATTACAGGAACTGATTCCGCAGCCTGCGGGAGCGCCGCATAGGCCATGAAATTCACCAAGAAAACCGATTACGCCCTCCGCACCATGCAGTTCCTGGCTCGCCAATGGTATGGCGGAGACGAGGAACGGGGCGGCGAACCCCGCCCGGTCCCGGTCCAGCAGATCTCCGAACAATGCCACTTGTCCTTCCGTTTCCTTCACGGGATCGTCTCCAAGCTTTCCAAAGCGCGGATGCTACGCACCCTGCCCGGCCCCAAGGGCGGTATCACGCTGGCGCGCGATCCCGAGTTCATCCCCATCCTCGAAATCGTTGAGGCGGTGGAGGGACGGATCAACCTGATGGATTGCCTCGAGCACCCCGAACACTGCGATGCCTTCCAGGGATGCTCCATCATGTCCGTAATGCACGGGGCCCAAGTGGCGCTGGTGCAGAGCCTGGCCAATACCAATCTCAAGCTGATGGTTCGCGCCAAACAGGATCCCTTCAACCGCATGCCGGAAAAGCATTTCCTAAAGCCCCAGTTCGGCTGCCCGGTCCTGAAATAGCCGGGTCGACTTTTTCCCGTCAACATGGCAATCGGACCCCAGCTCAGGCGGGCGGCGTCCGGATAACATCAAATGACTTCGGCGTGATGGCGGATTCGATTGATCCCCCGCGCGAATTTGAGCATTTTTTACCGGTCTAAAACAACAAGGATCCTCCATGAAGTTGCACGAATACCAAGCCAAGGCGATCTTGCGCCAGGCGGGCTTGCCCGTTCCCAAAGGGGAAGTCGTCTTCAAGGCCGACGAAGTGCCCGCCGCCCTGGCTAAGCTCGGCATGAACGCGGGCGTGGCCAAAGCCCAGGCCTATACCGGCGGCCGCGGCAAGGCCGGCGGCATCAAGCTCTTCAAGACCGCGGAAGAAGCCAAAGCCATGGCGCAGCAACTGATCGGCATGACCCTCGTGACCAAACAGACCGGTCCCCAGGGCGTAAAGATCGAAGCCGTCCTGTTGGAAGAGGCGAGCGTCATCAAGCGGGAGCTGTACGTGGCGGTGACCCTCGATCGCGGCAAGGCCAATATCGCTTTCATCCTTAGCCCGGAAGGCGGGATGGATATCGAGGACGTGGCCGAGAAGACGCCGGAAAAAATCAAGAAGCTTTACCCAGCCTGGGGCCGGAATCTCGACGCGGCGCTCGCGGCCGAAGGCGCGAAATTCCTGGGTCTGGAAGGCGATCAGGCCAAAGCCTTCGCCGACATCCTGGAAAAGCTGTACCGGTTGTACCAGGAGAAGGATTGCAGCTTGCTGGAAATCAATCCCTTGATCGTGAACGACAAGGGCGGCCTGGCCCTTCTGGATTGCAAGTTCAATATCGACGATAACGCCGTGTACCGGCAAAAGGATACCGGCGGCGACGAGAACGCGGAGAAGGATCCGTCCGAGATCGAAGCGGCCAAGTACGGCCTCAGCTATATCAAGCTGGACGGGGACATCGGCTGCATGGTTAATGGCGCGGGCCTGGCCATGGCCACCATGGATATCATCGCCCATTACGGGGCCCAGCCGGCCAACTTCCTGGACGTGGGCGGTTCGGCCTCGGAAGAGGCGGTCACCAAGGCCTTCGAGATCATCAGTTCGGACAAGCACGTGAAGGCCATCCTGGTGAACATCTTCGGCGGCATCATGCCCTGCGATCGCATCGCGCGCGGCGTCGTCAACGCCGTGAAGACCACGGGCCTCAAGGTGCCCCTGGTGGTTCGCCTGGAAGGCACCAACGTGAAGGAAGGCAAGGAAGTCATCGACAAATCCGGATTGGATCTCGTCAGCGCGACGGACCTGGAGGATGGCGCGCGCAAGGCGGCCGAAGTCGTGAAAAGCATGAAGGCGGGAGTCGCCGGTGGCGTCTCCGGCTCCAAAGGAGTGAAGTAAGATGGCCATCCTGATCGGCAAAGACACCCGTCTCATCACCCAGGGCATTACCGGTAAGGCCGGCCTGTTCCATTCCCAGAAGTGCCGCGAATACGGCACCAACGTGGTGGGGGGAGTCACCCCGAAGAAGGGCGGCACTACGGTAGAGGGCTTCCCGGTATTCAATTCCGTGGCCGAAGCGGCCAAGGCCACCGGCGCCAATGCCACCATGATCTTCGTTCCGGCCGCCTATGCCGCCGATGCCATCCTGGAGGCCGCCGACGCGGGCCTGCCGCTAATCGTGGCCATCACCGAAGGCATTCCGGTCATGGACATGCTCAAGGTGCACAATTACCTGAAGGGCAAGAAGGCCATCCTCATCGGGCCCAACTGCCCCGGCATCGTGACCGCTGGGGTATGCAAGATCGGCATCGCCCCCGGCCCCATCCATAGCAAGGGCAAGATCGGCATCGTCTCGCGCTCGGGCACGCTCACCTACGAAGCGGTCCATCAGACCACCATGGCGGGCTTAGGCCAGACGACCGCCGTGGGCATCGGCGGCGATCCCGTGCATGGCCTTTCCCACGTGGATGTGGTGAAGATGCTGAACGACGATCCCGAAACCGAGGGAATCATCCTCATCGGCGAGATCGGCGGCAGCGACGAGGAGATCGCGGCCGAGTACATCAAGAAGCAAGTCAAGAAACCCGTGGTCGCCTTCATCGCCGGCGCCTCCGCGCCAAAGGGAAAGCGTATGGGCCATGCCGGTGCCATCATCGATGGGAACACGGGCGGGGCCGAGGCCAAGAAGCAGGCCTTGCGGGACGCGGGCGTGACGGTGGCCGAGACGGCCGCGGAGATCGGCAAACGGATGGTCGAGGCCATGAAGGCCAAGGGCAAGTAAAGATCGCCCCGGGGCCGCATCGGCGTCCGCGGCGGCAAGGCAATCAACTCTAGAAGGAACGAGGAATAGAATGGCACGGAACAAGATCGCGCTCGTCGGCGCCGGGCAAATCGGCGGCACCATGGCCCTCCTGGCGGCACAGAAGCAACTCGGGGACGTCATCACGGTGGATATCGCCGAAGGGGTGCCGCAAGGCAAGAGCCTGGACATCCTCCACGGGCGCTCGCTAATCCCCACTTCGGCCAACCTGATCGGGTCGAACGATTACGCGGCCATCGCTGGCGCCGACGTGGTAATCGTAACCGCGGGGCTGCCCCGGAAGCCGGGCATGAGTCGCGACGATTTGTTGGACGTCAATTTCGGCATCATCAAAACCGTGGGCGAAGCCATCAAGAAGAACGCTCCGAACGCTTTCGTGATCGTAGTGACGAATCCTCTCGATGCCATGGTCTATGCCATGCAGCGCGTAACGGGTTTCCCTGCCAACCGCGTGGCCGGCATGGCGGGCGTTTTGGACAGCGCCCGCTTCGCGGCCCTGGTGGCCGAGGCCCTGAACGTCTCCAACGAAGACGTGCGCGCCTTGGTGATGGGCGGCCATGGGGATACCATGGTACCCTTGACCCGCTATTGCACCGTGGGCGGCATCCCCGTTACGCAACTGCTGACCAAGGAAAAGCTGGACGCCATCTATAAGCGTACCGCCAACGCGGGCGGCGAGGTCGTGGCCTTGCTCAAGACCGGCTCCGCCTTCTACAGCCCGGCCCTGTCGGCGATCCACATGGCGGAAGCCCACCTGAAGGACAAGAAGAACGTGCTGACCTGCGCGGCCAAGCTCAATGGGGAATACGGGGTCAAAGGCATGTATGCCGGCGTGCCGGTGATTATGGGCGCCGGTGGCGTCGAGAAGGTCATCGAGGTGGAGCTGGACGAGACGGAAAAGAAGCTGTTCGACGTCTCCATGGCCGCGGTGAAGTCGCTGGTGGAGTGGGTCGACAAGAAGATGGGATGAACCCGAGAGCCCCCAAGCTAATGGGGGCTCGATCGTGGGAGGGGCCGGAGCGTTAGTAGGCGAGCCGAAACCGTCCGGGGCGGGCCGGTTTACCGGCCGTTCCAATACAGGCGGGGAACCCCGTCCCGCGCCGTCAATGTCAGGACCCGGGCCGAGGATGCGTCCAACGCCCTGCCCAGCAAATCCAATCCCTCCGCATGATTCCCGTGGGCTTCCCGGTAGGCCCGGGCCAAGGTCAGGGGCATTCCGTTGTAGACGACTTGCACGTCTACCCAGCCATTTTCGTTGTAGGTCCCCGTATTTATCCCGAGCACGGTGACGCTGGAGGTCCCGTACTTGTCCGTAAAGGATTTGCCCGAGGCGAGCACGCCGTCGGTTTCATCATTGCTGGTGCGCGATTGGGGGGTCATGTCCAAGAACCAGCTATCGAGATTGGTCGGCGTTTTGAACCCCTGGAACATCACCGAGGCCCCGGTGCGCGACGATGTGGTTCCGCCCCGGTACTCGAACCAGTAGGCGTAATTGGGATCGCCCGCGGGAACCTTGAGGCCGATAAGGCGGCCTTTATGCACGGCATTGTCCTGGGCATAGACGCGAAACACACCGGTGGATTTCACTTCCTTGACCTCATCGGTATCCGCCCATCCGATGCGCCACTTGTACATCATGTTGAAATGCCCCGTTGAGCCCCCGCGGCCCATGATGTCGAAGGGATTGCCGTACTCGTTGGTCTCGGTGGCATTCCCGGGCGTTCCGAATATATCGGTTCCGGCTTCGATGGAATGCGCATGCGGCAAACCCAGGGTATGCCCCAGCTCGTGCCCGGTCACGCCGGAGCTATAGCTGCCGTTGATCCAGTCGGCATCGCGCAGGTTGGAAAGTCCGGCCCAGGTCAGATTGAGCAGCGGGAAATTGGCCACGTAGACATCGTAATCGGTGCCGCGCTTAAGCCCGAGGGCGGTGATTTGCTGGGTGATCCAGGTTTGCAGGCTGGTGAAATCGGCCGCGTAATCGCTGCGGCTTCCGGGCGCCATGAGCACCGTGGGATAGACGCTCCAGGTCCATTGGAAGATGTTGCGGGACATCGCCAGGTATTGCACGTTGATGGCCGCGTTGGTCTTGCTGATGGTCGAGTCGGTGGTCGCGTAAGCCGCATCGGAAAACCCGACGCGGATCACGAGGGCCTTCAAAGTCCCGGACCAGACCTTTGTGACTTTCGGGAGATCGGCGGATTTCGCCAGGGAAGGCGCGAGCGCATCTTCGGAACCGCAGATAAATCCGGCGTCATCCCCTTGAGCTCGCGCGCTCCCTAGGCCCAGGCCCAGGGCCACGGCAAACGCGGCCAAGCGCAATTTCCCTACGTAAGTTATCATCGTCAATGGAACCCCACTAGGAATCCGTAACCGCTGGAAGACAAGCATAGCGGTTCGTAACATATGAGTACAGAAAATTCGCGGCACCGGCACGGTGATTTAGGCCATGGCCCGGGCCAAGGCGTTCATGTTTCCGGGATCGACGCCGGAATTCGCAGACATCTCGTTTTATGATGGGAGCCATGGTTCCGATTATACCTAGCGGGTCCCGGAGAGGTAAAAGGAAAAGCATCCTGGCGGCTCCGGGCTTGGGTACGTTTTGTCCCCACCTTCGTGTCATAACCGGAAATTGGGCGCGGATCCTTTTGGGAATCCTCGGAGCTTGGGCCGTTTTGGCCTGTGGCGATAAGGCTTCCGCGCCGGCGGAATCCGGGAGCAAAGTCCCTTTCGATGCGTCCGTGGCGGGGCTGCCCGAGGCGAAACCCATGGGAACCCTGGAGGCGAAGGACGGCGATACCGTCCACCTCACCGTGTCTTACGTGGCCAAATGGGTCTCGGGCCGGAAGGTGCGTATGCTGGCCTATAATGGATCGGTGCCGGGTCCGATCATCAAGGTCCGCCAAGGGGACTCCATCGTGATCCTGGTGAAAAACGAGACGGATCTTCCCACCAGCCTGCATTCCCACGGCGTTCGCTTGGATTCCGATTATGACGGCGTTGTCGCCGAAGACAAGGGCGCTCCCGGCCCCGGGCAATCCTTCGCTTACCATATCCGTTTCCCCGATGCCGGCATCTATTGGTACCATCCGCATACGCGCTCCGATTACCAAACGCAGGTGGGCCTATACGGCGCCTATCTGGTCGCGCCCGCCGACTCGACGTATTGGCCCCCGGTCAACCGGGAAATCGTTCTGCTGATCAACGATTTGGCGATCAGCGGAAACGTCGTGCAGCCCTTCTACCACGACGAGACCGATCATACCTTGATGGGGCGCTTCGGGAACGTGCTCATGGTGAATGGCGATACCGCCTGCACCATCCGCGTGAAGCGGAATGAGACCATCCGCTTTTACGTGGTGAACGCTTCCAACGCCAGGGTCTACAACTTGCAATACTCGCGCGACATGGACATGAACATCGTGGGAGCGGACAACGGCCGCTACATATTCCCCGATTCCCGCGAGTCCTATTTGATCGCTCCTTCCGAGCGATTCATCTACCAGCTTTATTTCAATGACGTCCTTTCCGATTACGACACCCTGGATTTATGGAATGCCACGCCCACGGGCGCGCGCGCCTTGGCGCATTTCGTGTACGAACCCGATACGGCGTTGCCGGATTACCGATCCAGCATCAACCTGGACAGCTGTCCCCAAGCCGCCGCGTCCATCGATCCCTTCCGGCCCTATTTCGATAAGTCCCCCGACGAGGAAATCCTGCTTACCGGATACATGGACATGTCCAAGCCGCTTGCCAAAGCGGCCCCGCTTGGGAAGACGGCTCCGCAAGAGCAAGCGGCAGCTTTGGCGAAAGCGGCCGAGGTTGCCCATGATGCGGACCCTTCCAATAAGATGGGCGTGGAGTGGAGCGATAGCGTGCACGGCCCGGCGATGCTCGCCATGAACGAGATGTCCACGGACTCCAATACGCATTGGGCCATCCGGGATCTGCGGACGGGAAATGAAAACCACGCCATCCAATGGACCTTCACGAAAGGGGATAAGATCCTGATCCGGGTGCATAACGATACCACCACCACGGGACCCGACCCTTCCATCATGTACCATGCCATGCCCCATCCCCTGCATTTCCATGGACAACGTTTCCTGGTGGTGCGGGAAAACGGGAGGCCCACCTTGGAGAGCCTGGTTTGGCGCGACACCTACCTGATCGGGCGCGGATATACGGTAGACCTATTGCTGGACGCTTCCAATCCGGGTGATTGGATGTTCCATTGCCATATCGCCGAACATTTCGAAGACGATATGATGGCGCATTTCCGGGTGGTGGATAGCGGGGCCAATGCTCCTCGTCCCTACGAATGGTCCCTCGGTCTTCCCTGGGCGGGTATCGATTCCCTGCGCCGGGATACCAGCCTGGTGATCCTGATACCCGCGGCCATTACGGGGACGGTCCAAGCCCGGCCCACCCCCGGGGCCGCCGATATTCCCTTGGCCGCCGCCCTGGATGGCAAGATCTACCTGGCCAATGCGGATTTCCCCGACTTACACGTCGAGGTCCCATTCGATGCGGCCGGCAGTTTCTCCGTGGCCGCGGACGCGGTTCTGGGCGCGGCCGATATCGTTCATCTCAAGGCTTGGGTCAAAGGCGGCACGTCCGGCTTGCGGCCCGTGCCCGACACCTTGCGCCTGGTATTGGATCGCCGCGGAAAAATCCCTTGGTCCCTCGATCTCGATCTGGCGGGAGAGGCTTTCTTCGCCGGGCTCAAGTCGGATACTTCGGCCGTGAGCGCCATGCAAGGGCAGGTGGCCGGCAAGGTGAACGGGTACGATGGGACCGTGATGCGGGATTCGTTATATTTCCGGAATATGGTCTATCCGGAAATGTTCGCTAACGCGCCTCTGAAGCACGACGGATCCTTCGCCTTCGATGCGGCCGATCTGGTCGGCGCGCTGGACGGCCGGCATGAGATCGAAATCTTCCTGCGGCCCCTGGGCGGATCGCGCCGCTTCGATCCGGACACCCTGCGCGTGCATTTGAGCATTCCGTGAGCGACGGGAAAAAAGCGCCCATCGCCATTCTCGGGGCCATGGACGCGGAGATCGCGGAGTTCTTGGCCCATTCCGAATTGCTGCGCCGGGAGGAGTGGAACGGATTCGCTTTTTATGCCATCCGACTGGAAGGGCGCGAAGCGGTGCTGGCCAAGTGCGGGATCGGAAAGGTCTTCGCGGCCCTGGTCAGCCAGCATCTTATCGATGTCTACGCGCCTTCGCGCATGCTTTTCACCGGCGTAGCCGGCGCGCTTAATCCCGGCTACGACATCGGGGACGTGGTAATCTCGCGCGATTGCATGCAGCATGACGTGGACGGGCGCGCCTTGGGTTTCGCGCGCGGGAACCTGCTGTATACGGATCTGAAAGTCTTCGCCGCCGACGAGGCGATGGCGGGATTGGCCGCGGCGGCCCCGGCGGTGGGCCATCGCATCCATACCGGGCGCATTCTCACCGGCGATCAGTTCATGAACCGGGACGAGATCAACCATCATCGTTATCTGATGGAAGAAATGCAGGGTGACGCGGTGGAGATGGAAGGCGGCGCCATGGCCCAGGTCTGCGCCGTAAACCGGGTGCCCTTCCTGGTGGTGCGGACCATCTCCGATCGCGCCGATGGCGATGCCGTCCACGATTTCAACCGCTTCCTTCCGGTGGTGGCCCACAATTCCTTCGCCATCGTGCGCCATGTGCTGGCGCGTCTGCCGGAATAGGAGCGGGCGCTAACGGCCCGGGAACAACTTCGGCCCCATCCTAGCCGTACGGGTCCCTTCCCCGGGAATGGGTCCCGCGCCTTCGCGAAGGACTTCGGGGGCTTCGCCCACCAAGGAAATGACCGTGGTGGGATTGATGGCCTGCGGGCCCATGTCCACGATCAGATCCACCAGGTGCCCGTAGGTTTCCTCGATCTCAGCGGGATCGATAAAGCTGTCCTCTTCGCGGATTTTGGCGGCCGTGGTGAGGATCACCGCTTTGGGCGACATCGCGAACAGGGTATTCGTGAACGGGCTATCGGGCATGCGCACGCCCACCTCGGGACGATTCACGTCCAGGATTTTCCGCGAGCGGACCGTGGCCGGCAGGACGAAGGTGTAGGGCCCAGGTACCAGGGACTTCATGAAACGGAAAGCGGCCGTTTCCACCTTGGCGAACTCCGAGAGTTCGCTGAAATCGCGCACCATCAAGGCCATCAGATATTTCTTCATGGCGCGCTTCACGTGGTAAAGCTTGTTCACGGCCTTCTTGGAAAGCGCATCGCATCCCATGGAATACCCGGAATCGGTGGGGTAGATGACGACCTGGCCGGCGGCGAAGGCTTCCAGAACCTTTTGCATCAGGCGCGTTTGCGGATTCACGGGATGAAGCTCTAGGCGCATAGGGGGAAGATAAAATTTAAGCCCAGTAACCGGCGCCGTCGGGAAGGAAGGCGGCTTCGAGATGCTCGATGCCCGGGGCTTCGCCGTCTCCGCCGAGATCAATGCCTACCACGTCGAAACGCATGTCGCGATGTTCTTGGTTACGCAAAGCGCAAAAGCGCTGGGCCAGCCGTTGCAAGCGGCGGATCTTGCGGCCGTCAACTCGTTCCAAGGGCCGGCCCGACGACAAGCCTCGGTTGGATTTGACTTCCACGAAGACCAGGGTCCCGTCGGGCGCGTCGAGGATCAGATCGAGTTCGCCGCGCCGGTACCGGAAATTGCGGGCTACCACGCGATAGCCCTTAGCCTCCAGATAGGCCAAAGCATGGTCCTCTCCACGGCGGCCCGCGGCGCAATGGTTTTCCGGTGTCCCAGCCTGATCCGGGCGCGGTTCCGGTTCGGCCGGCATGGGCTTACTCGTAGGGAAGTCCCAGGAAGCGCACTTCGCGCACCGCCATGGGCTTGGATCCTGCGCCCAATCCCGTCGCGAAGCGCAGCTTGGCTTTTTCGGCCAGCACTCCCGGAAAGGAAATGAATTGGGGCGCGTCCGTTTCGGCGAGGGTTAGGCGCACCGGCTTATGGCCATCCACCTCGAGGGAGATCGTTTTGGGAAAGGCGTAGCCCGGGGAAGAGGCGTCGGGGATCAGATAGCCGGCCTCGACCAGGATTCCTGTCAGCAGCATGCGCGTACGGAAGGAGAGTTCGATCTCGGATTCTTCCTTGCCTGCGGGTGAGGTCCAAGCCGTAGAACGCTTGCCATCGAAAAGGTCCGCCGGGGAAGACGGGCCCGATGGCCCTTCGGCGGCTGACGGGCCGGTAGCCGAGGTAGGCGTAATCCAGCGCAGACTTGCCCCAGGGGAGGAGGATGGGCGCAACAGCAGGAAGGCCATGCCTGCCATAATCAAGCCGAACAGCCCCAAGATGCCCCACAGGTAACTGCGGGAAACGGCTATAGGTTCAGGGCTATAACGGCGATCCTGGCCGCGGCGATCCGTGATGCGCAGATCGGAGGGCAAGCTGGTATCGGGTTTGGGCGGGATAGGCTCGGCCAGATCGACATAATCGAGATGGGCCGAGTCCAGATCCTTCAACAATTCATCCGCGTTGCGATAACGTTCCGCCTTCGGCTTTTTCAGGCACTTGGCCACGATCAATTCCAAGCGGGGCGGCACGTCCGGAACCCGTTTCGAAAGCAGGGGCGGGGCCTCATGGACTTGCTTATAAGCCACGGCCAGGGGAGTGTCCGCGAGAAAGGGGGGACGTCCCGTCACCATCTCGAAGAGGATGACCCCGAGGCCGTAGATGTCGCTTTGGCCGTCCACCACGCCGCCTTCGCATTGCTCGGGCGCCATATATTCGGGCGTGCCCATGGCCATGCCGGTGGTGGTGATGCTGGGCGCATCCACCACCTTGGCGATGCCGAAATCGGAGATGTAAACCTTGTCGCCGGGCTCCACCATGATGTTGCCCGACTTGATGTCCCGATGCACGATTTCGCTTTGGTGGGCGTACTTGAGGCCGCGGCAGATTTGCTTGGCGATGGAGATGATGCGGGCGTAGTCGAGCCTTTTCTCCTGTTGGATGAGCTTCCCAAGGGTAGGGCCCTGGATGTATTGCATGGCGATGTACTTCTGCCCGTTCTCTTCGCCGTAGTCGTAAATGGTTACGATGTTCTGATGCTGGAGCCTGGAAATGGCGAAGGCTTCGGTCAGGAAACGTTCGGAGAACTCGGCATTGCGGGCCAAAATGCCCGGCAGGATCTTCAGGGCCACTACGCGTTCCAGGCCCGGTTGCACGGCCTTGAATACGTCGCCCATGCCGCCTTTGCCCAGATGTTCGAGGATGGTGTAACCCCCGAATTTCCTGTCCGCCAGCGCGTCCGCTTCCGCGGGATTGAGTGACGCCTTTTCCATGGACCGTCCTTTCCGGGGAGGTTGACCGGGCCCGCCCCCCGAATCTACCGGAAGTATAGGAAAATAGCACTCGCGAAATCCCGGAATTCCCGGGGCCGCGTAGCTCGCCGCATATCAAGGGCTTGACCGCGATCGCATCTTCCGGCGCCGCTGTCGCGTTGTTACCTTGGCTTTCGATGGCTGTCCGTTACGGGCGTTACGAAGTGCTCTACAAGCTGGGGCAAGGCGCCATGGCGCAGGTCTTCCTCGCCAAGGATCCCGTGCTCTCGCGCTTCGTAGCCGTGAAAGTGCTGCACGCCGATCTGGCTTCCCGCAAGGACGTGCTGCATCGATTTTTCAATGAAGCCCGCACCGTGGCGATCATCCGCAATCCCCATGTAGTAGAGGTTTTCGACTTCGGGCAGGAAGGCAAAGACCTGTATCTAGTGATGGAATTCGTCGACGGCCTGAGCTTGCATGGCCTGATGCGCCGGAGGACCGCGCCGCGAAGACCGGAAGCGAAACCGGAGGCCTGGCCGGCGCCTGGCCGGGACGGCGCACCCATCTATGAGCCCCTCGATCCCATTCTCGCGGCCGCCCTCATGTGCCAGGCCGTAGAGGGATTGTCCATCGCCGCCCAGCATGGCGTGGTCCATCGCGATCTCAAGCCCGAGAACCTGATGCTCAACACCCAGGGCTATCTGAAGATCTCCGATTTCGGCATCGCCCACGTGCAAGATGACAGCCTGACCAAGACCGGAGCCGTGCTCGGTTCGCCCTTGTACATGTCGCCCGAACAGGCCCGCGGCCTCAAGCCCATCACTTCCCAATCGGACATGTTTTCCCTGGGTTCGGTATTCTACGCCTGCCTGGCCGGCCATCCTCCCTTCCAGGGGCGTACGGTCACGGAGTTGTTCCGCCGGATTTCTTCGGAAGCGCATCTCCCGCTCTCGAGCCTGCGTCCCGATCTCGATCCGGGACTAGGTAACCTTATCGATACCCTATTGCAAAAGTCCCCCGCCGCGCGCGGCGGAGGACCGCGCTGGCTGCAGCGCCAACTTAAGGCTTATCTCTCTATGTCCGGGGTGACGGATCCGGCCGAATTGGCGGCGGGCCATTTGCGGGAGGTGAATGCCAAGGGCTTGCGGACGACCAACCTGGATGCGCGCAACGCGACCTTGCCCATGACGGTGGCCTCCACCCAACCGGCGACGGCCCGCTCCCGGTCCGGCCTCACGCGCCGATCGGCCGGGTCGTGGGCCTGGCCTTTGGCGTTCTTGGCCTTGGGTATGGGAATTATGGCCGGAGGTTGGAGGCTACTAGGTAAACTCCGGGAGTCCCGGGGCGAGTCCTCGACCGGCTCGGCCCTTGCAACCGCCCGGAATGCCGGACAGGGAAGCGGGGACGGCGGCCAGACTTCCGATCAAGTCGCTTCGTCCGGGGCGGAAGCCGGCCCAGGTAACCTGCGCGATACCGTGCCGGCGGAGCTACACGGACCGGGAAGCGCGGAACCGGCCCCCATCGATCCATCCCCTGGCTCCGTTGCTCCGGTCGCGAATTCCCCGGGGCACGGGGCCATGGGGGAATCGGAGGGCAAGGAGAACGAGGCGATGATCATCCTGAAAAGTTCTCCGCCCTTCGCCGAGGCCTACGTGGACGGGCGCTTCTTAGGGACGACGCCCATCCGGCTCGCGCATCTGGCGCCGGGCCGGCATCGCCTGGAGTTGAAATCGCCCCGCCTGCCCGGGCTGGATACGACCCTGATGCTCATGGCCGGGGTGCATGCCCTGAAAGTCCGTTTGGACGCGGGGCCCGGGCTGCGTATGGCTGCCATCCCCATCGAAGGCGAATAGGCTTTTAGACCAGCGCCAGCAGCCCTTCCGAGAGCCGATCCAAGGCACGGACCAACAGACCGGGATCGCATGCGAATGAGATGCGTACATACCCTTCCAGCCCGAATGCGCTTCCGGGGACGGTGGCTACCAGGCGCGTATCCAGGAGGTATTCGCACAGTTCAAAACTGGTGCGCACCGGCTTGCCGCCCTGGGATTTGCCCAGGTAGGCGGACACGTCGAAGAAGATGTAGAAGGCTCCTTGGGGCGGGAAGACTTTGAGGCCGGGGATGCGGCCCAGGCGCTCCAAGGCGATGCGGCGGCAAGCATCTAAGTGGCTTCGTAGCTCGCCCGGGAAGCCCACGTCCTCGGTCAAGGCAGCGATGGCGGCGAATTGGGAGGCGTTGGCCGGATGGTGGGTACCGTGGCTTTGGATGGCCCCGATGGCGCCTGCCAATGCGGGCGGGGCGCCGGTAAAACCAATCCGCCAACCGGTCATGGCATAGGCTTTCGACATTCCGTTGATGGTCAGGGTGCGGGCGAAGATATCGGAGCCCAGGGATGCGATGCTCACGTGCCGCGCGCCCTCGTAGACGATGTGCTCGTAAATCTCATCCGCCAGGCAATAGAGATCGTGGCGGACCAGGACTTGCGCGATGGCGCTGAGCTCGGCCTCCGGGTATACGGCCCCGGTGGGATTGCCGGGGGAGTTGAAGATCAGAAGCTTGGTGCGCGGGGTAATCGCCGCTTCGATTTGGGCCGCGGAAGCCCGGAATCCGGATTCCAAGGCGGTCGGGATCATGACCGGGGTTCCGCCCAGGAAGCGTACCAGCTCGGGATAGGTGACCCAGCAAGGGGAGGGAATGAGGACTTCATCGCCTTCCTCGACCAGGGCCAAAAGCGCATTGAAGACGGCATGCTTCGCCCCGCTGGAGATGACGATATCGGCGGGGGGATAGGCGAGATTATTCTCGCGCGCGAACTTGGCGGACACGGCCGCCTTCAATTCCGGCAGGCCGGTCACGGCCGAATACTTGGTCTTGCCGGAGCGAATGGATTCGATGGCCGCGCGTTTGGCCGCATCCGGGGTGTCCAGATCCGGCTCGCCCGCGCCCAGGCTGAGCACGTCCTTACCCTCGGCCTTGAGGCGCTTGTACTTGGCGTCGATGGCGACGGTCTGGGACGTGGATATCCGTTCCGTGCGGGAGGCGAGGGGCTTCACGAGGCGCTCGCGCGTCCTTCACGCATCGGTAACGCAGCCTTCCGAGGCCGTGCTCACCGTCTTGATGTACTTATACAACGTTCCTTGGTCCACCTTGTAGGCGGGCGGGGTCCAGCCCCGGAAACGCTCGGCGATCTCTTCTTCCGTAAGGTCGGCATCCAAGGTGTTCTTCTCGGCGTCGATGGTAATGACGTCCCCCGTGCGGATGACGGCCAACAGCCCGCCGGTCTGCGCCTCGGGAGTGATGTGGCCCACCACGAAGCCGTGGGTGCCGCCTGAGAAGCGGCCATCCGTGATCAGCGCCACGGTTTTCCCTAAGCCTGCGCCCATGATGGCCGAAGTCACGGTGAGCATTTCGCTCATGCCCGGGCCGCCCTTGGGGCCTTCATAGCGGATGACCACTACGTCGCCGGCCTTGATTTCCTTGCGCTCCAAGGCATGCAGGGTGTCTTCCTCGGAATCGTAGACCTTGGCAGGGCCCGTGAAGGAGAGGCCTTCCTTGCCGGTGATCTTGGCCACCGCGCCTTCCTTGGCGAGGTTTCCGTACAGGATGCGGATATGCCCGGTTTTCTTGAGCGGTTGGCTGACCGGGAAGATGATTTTCTGGCCTTCCCTCAATCCGGGCAGATCGGCCACGTTCTCGGCCAGGGTCTTGCCGGTGATGGTCATGCAGGAACCATCGATGAGGCCTTCCTTGATGAGAAGCTTCTGGACCGCGGGCACGCCTCCCACGGCATGCAGATCCTCGAACACGTATTGGCCGCTCGGCTTCAGATCGGCGAGGTAGGGGCGCTTGTCGCTGATGCGCTGGAAATCGTCGATGGTCAAGGGCACGTGGGCGGCCTTCGCCATCGCGATCAGATGCAGCACCGCGTTGGTGGAGCCGCCCAGCGCGATGATCAGGGTGATGGCGTTCTCGAAGGCCTTGCGGGTCATGATATCGCGGGGTTTCAGGTCCAGCTCCAGGGCGTTCCGGATGGCCTTGCCGATCCCCAGGCATTCGCGGAATTTTTCGTCGCTTACCGCGGGCGAAGAAGAATCGTAAGGCAGGGTCATCCCCAAGGTCTCGATGGCCGCGGCCATGGTGTTGGCCGTGTACATGCCTCCGCAGGCTCCTTGGCCGGGGCAGGCGTGCTTGATGACTTCGTTCATGCCCGCTTCGTCGAGCTTGCCGTTGACGTACTTTCCGTAGGCTTCGAAAGCGGAGACCACGTCCAGCTTATGGCCGTCGTGGTAGCCGGGCAGGATGGTCCCGCCGTAGACCATGATGGAGGGGCGGTTGAAGCGGGCCATGGCCATGACTGCGCCTGGCATGTTCTTGTCGCATCCGGCCACGGAAATGTTGGCATCGTACCACATGGCGCAGGTGACGGTCTCGATGGAATCGGCGATGAGATCGCGAGATTGCAGGGAATAGTTCATTCCCTCGGTGCCCATGGAAATCCCATCGCTGACCCCGATGGTGTGGAAACGCAATCCCACCAGGCCCGCCTCGTTAACCGATTTCCGGATATGGGTGGCGAAATCGTTGAGGTGCATGTTGCACGGATTGCCGTCGTAGCCCATGCTGGCGATGCCGACCTGGGCTTTGCCCATGTCCTCGTCGGTCATCCCGATGGCATGCAGCATGGCCTTGGAGCCGGGCTGGGAGATGGTCTGAGTCAGTCGCGAAGAATACTTATTGAGTTTCATGGTACCCTGCATGATCGAGATGGCGCATAATAGTAGCAATCCCGCGGGGAATCTTCTCCCGCGCCCGCCCCAGGCGTCGCTACCGTCCGCCCGCTCCCGGCCGCCGCTACCGCTTGGAAATCTGCAACCGCAGTCCCGACCGCGCCAGGATCGGTTCCCACTCTTCCTGGATCTTCGTGTATTCCTCGGGGGTGGCCACGAAGGGGTCGATGCGCCAATTCTGCTTGATCCCGATCGACTCGGGAGTGGTCTGATTGATGGACAGCAGCCAATGGAGGTAATGCTCGGAAAGCTCGCGATCGAGATTGAGGGATTTCCATCCGTATCCGGGCGGGATTTCGTAAACCCACTGGGAATTGATCTGGATTTCATGGGGGAAGTAGACCGGCGACTTGCGGGATGCCGCGCGCGGAAAGCGCAGGAAGCTCAGTTCCAGTTTGGGGAAATGCTGGAACTCCAAAGTGGCGTTGTGGAACGGGAATTTGGCCCGGTAATGGAACACCAGGATGAGGGGCAGATCGGGATCGTCCTCGTTCAAAACCCGGAAGCGTTCATCGGCGAAGGCGGGATAGCTCTGGGCCAGCCAGGAGAGCAGGTTCTCGTACTTGGTATTCGGGTTCCATTCGCGCATATGGGATCGGAATTCCGATGCGACTTTCCCGCTCAAAACCATGCTGTCCGAGCCGAGCGCGGTTTGGTTGGGATCCACCTTGAGGCTGTGGAACACCTGCACGCGATGCTCCCCGGCGCTGTCCAGCTCGGGAATGGTCATCATGCGCGAGTTCTCGTCGTCGATGATGAGCACGTTCTTGCTTTCGAGGGCCAAGGGCGAGCGCCGGAAGGCGTAGGACTTTTCCGTGGGATCCAGGAAATACTGCGGCATCCCCTGCTGGGCCGGTACGTGCACGATCATATGGTTGAACTGATGCAAGCTGGGCTGATCAAGGTCTCCCGCATGGTTTAGGCTCACCAGGCACAGGTGCGCGTCTATGCCGCGCGCCTTGAGCATTTCCATGAGCAGGAGGGCGTGGCCTTTGCAATCGGAATAGCCGTTCGTCAGGACGGTTTCGCAGCGCTCGGGGACCAAGGCTTGCAGGCTGAATTCGTAATTGTTGTAGCGCACCGAATCGCGCACGAAGCGGAACATGGCTTGCACGGGATTCAAGCCCCGGTTCCGTTCCGCCATCTCGATGGCGCGTTCCCGCACCGGCAAAGGCACGGAATCCAGATGGATGCCTTCCTTCTCCAGGAACCGTTGGTAATTGCGGCCCACCTCCCGCCAGGTCGCGAAGGGCGTGGCCGAGAAACCAGTCCCGATCTCATCGTTACTGGGACGGTAGTTTTCCTCGAAGGCCGGCGTCGGTTCGTCCATCCTTACCACGATGCGATCGGGGAGGCTATCCACGCGGGACTCCCCGAAGGCGCTCAGCAGCAGATGCCGCGGCGGATGCAAGATCTCGTACTCGCATGCGAGGATGGGGAAGGGGTAGGCGTTGTCGTAGCGGAGATACGGGAATTCGTTGGTCGGGAGCTGGGCTTCCTCGGTGGTGATGGATTCCAGCCATTGGGCGCCGGGCCGGGTCTTGATGGGCAAATGCACCAGCAGGTTCTCAGGATGCAAGGTCGTATTATGGTTCTTGGTGACGTAGAAGTCCCCGCTTTTCTCCTCTTCCACGAGCTTCAGGTTGGCGTCGTAAAGCCGGAAGGCGTTGACGTAGAAGCGTGAGTATCCCGGGTTCAACTCATAAGTCAATTCGGATAGCCGGATGAGCTTGCGCGCATCGCGGATGTGGTAGATTTGGTGGCGCGTTTTTTTCCAGCGGCCATCGGCCGCCCGGGACTTGGGGGCCCAGGCGAAGACGACCTCTTGATAAGCCAGAGTGAGGGGGTACTGCGCTGCCAGTTGCTGGTTATCCGGCTTTTGCAACAGCGCCCGCGCCGCCGCCAAGGTGGCCTTGGTCTTAAGCGGGGTAATAGGCGTACGCAGGATCAGGTTGCTACGGCTGCCCATCAAGGCCGCCACCTGGGTCGCCAACTGTTGCGCGTCGCGGTTTGACGCGTCTAACTCGAGCGCGGTCTTGGCCGATTGCCCGGCCTGCCGGTAGAGCTTTAGGCTGAATTCGCAAGTTCCCTTGAGCAGGTAATTATTCGAAGTGCGCGGGAAGGCCGTCCCCAGATCGCGGACGTAATCCAATGCACCCTCATAATCCTTCAAGCCCGCCAGGGCGCGCAGATAGTATTCCACCGACTTATCGGTGGGGGCGCTGTCGGCATGCGCCAGGACCAGGACCTGCCGTGCGTTCTCATACTCTTCCAACCCAAGATAAGTTTGCGCCAGGTACACCGATAAACGAAAGCTGGGTCTCTCGGAATACATCTTCAGCAGGACGCTTTTGGAATGCACGCGTTCGCCCAGCCCCCATAAAGCATCCGAAAGGTTGATGAGCCATTCCACGTTGCCGGGATCGAGCTCCAGCGCTTTCAAAGCCCATTCCTTGGCCTCCTGGAAGCGGCCGAGGTCCTCATATAACGCGCCCATGGTGCCCGCCAGGTCCCCGGAAGAAGCCAGCAGGCGCGGATGCCGCATCAGGAAGGCGATGCCCTCCAGATTTTCCCGCTTGACCTGGAACATGGCTGCGCAATTCATCAAGAAGGCCGCATTACCGGTGTCCAGGTCAAGGGCGGTCTGGAAATGCTTCATCGCCAGGTTCCAGTTGGAATCCTCCACCGCTCGCAGGCCCAAGGTGTTCTCAATGGCGCCGCGGAAGGTGCGGGAACACGAATCCGGGACCAGGCCGCGGCGTAGGGGATCCGACTCCAACAGCAGATCGGGCAAGTGCCCAAGGGCGTCCGCCGCGAGCGGCGTTTTCGATTCCAGGTTCAGGAAAACCAGGGAGGTATCGGTTCGCATCAGCATGCCCCAATGCGTCAGGGTGTCGGTGGGCGGGCGGAACAGGCGATAATGCGCCTGCGGGTCCCCTTTCTCCGACGAATCCGGATCGGCCTTGAATAGGTAGGCCAAGGCGGCGCGTAAGTCCGTGTCCCGGGCCCGCCCCTTGGGCCAGGAAGTTTCGAAAAGGGAAACGCGTAGCTTGCGATCCTCGCTACGCACCAGGGTCCGCGCGGGGATGCCCATGCCGGTGCGCTCGTTGGGGACGTCCACCCACGCGGGACCGGTGGCGGAAAGCACCCATCCGCCGGCGCTCCGGTATGCTTGGAAGAACCGTTCTTTCGCCGGTTTGGCCGAAACGGAGGCCGGAACGTGGAATTGGATGGAATCGATCGCATGCGCAACCCCTTGCGCGTTTTCCCCCGCTCGGGGCGGACCTCCGCATCCCACCAAGGCGAGGCTGACGGCGCATGCCCATCCTGCGAGGGTGACCGGAATGCGAGTGGGATGGGTCATATCCGACGTAGCTGCTTTATGTTCTCGGGGAAGGCGGTTTCGTTACGAAGATTATAGCATTCCGGTAATTTACGAACCGCGCTAAGGCGCGGAAGCCCCGTCGCGAATTATATTTGCGAGCGTGGCAGGCGGTATCGGTGATTTCAGCGTCGCGACGGTAAAGAATCAGGCGGTAGGCCGGATCAGCGCGGAACCGGGGGCGAGATCCGTTCGCGTGCCCGGCCAGGGCAATTCCCATTACATCGTCTTGCTCAAGCGCGGATGGGAGCAGGACGGTCCGCTGAAATTCCACAACGGATATCTGGACGAATTGCGCAATCGCTTCCGCATTTTGGCCAAGGTTCCCCTGCCGGACATGCCGCAGTTCTTTCCCGCCGGCGCCGAAGGCGAAATGACCTTCCAAGGCAAGGACGTGCTGCATCTCGATACGGCCCTGCGCGGGCAAGGCCTTTTCTCCCATCTGGAAACCCTGCGCGATCTGGTACAGCGGGTAGCCGATCGCAAAATGGCTTTCCCCGAATTCCTGGCCGCCTTGAACCGATTGTCCTTGCCTCCGGAATGGCGTAACGAGATCGTCAACGGCCTTTTCTCCCACGCGCAACAGGCGCCCTCCGCTCCGGCACCCAAACCGCCCGGCCTTTCCAGCGATCTCGACAAGCTGATGAATATGCTGGAGCAGGAGAATACCGGCGGTTCCAAGCTCAGCCCCAGCCTCAGCGCCTTCCTCGACGAGGTCGGGCGCGACAGCACGGGGTTCATCCTCCGGGACGGGGCCGCCCGCCAATTGCACGGCGATCTGGTCGCCACCCTGGACGCCTTGCGCGGAGGATTGTTGTCCCACGGGGCCTTGGCCGATGTCCTCGGGTTCATGGCTTCGCTTCAGCGCTTGGCCCGCCAGGCCAAGGGCCGCGAAAGGCAAATGGTGCATCTCTGGTCCTCCTTGCCGGCCGATCCCGAAGCCCTTCTCATCGGCGATCAGGCCAATGAGGGCGGGGATCATGCGGCGGCCATCGTCGTGTTGGACGCCCCGGATCGCGATCCGGCTTGGCTCCGCGCGGCAGCGGCTTTGGCGCATCGCCTCGCATGCCCGCTCCTCTTGCAAGCCCCCTCCGACGCCATTCCGGATGGCGACGCCATGCAAGCCCTTTCCGAAGCGGTGGCCAAGGAGCAGGCTTACTTTTTCTCGGGAGGCGTGGCTTCCCGCGTAGAAGGGGAGAATTGCGTTTTCCGGCCCGCCGCGCTCGCCTTTCTGGAAGGACTGGTCGGCTCCAGGGAGAACGTGGAGTATTACCTCCATCGTGCCATGGTCCTGGAAGACCAGGATCTGATCGCCGAGAAGGGCCAGGCCCGCGCCACCGATCGGTTGTTGGACAACGTCCAGTGGGAGAACGCTTCCCGCCTGGGCGTCAATCGGGTCAACGGGGCGCGCAATAAAACCACCGCTTCCTTTCCGTTGCTCAAGTCCTGGGCAGACGTCTGACCGGCTTCCATGCCTGATTACTTCCTGCAAATCATTTCCGGCGTCCAGGTCGGGCGCAAGATCCGCGTCGCCAATGGGGTGACCCTGGGCCGCAATCCCGAAAACTCCGTATGTTTTTCCGGTCCGGACGGGACCCTCGTCTCCGGTAAACACGCGGTGATCGAAAAGCGGGGCGAAGTCCTGATGCTGCGCGATCTGGGCAGCACCAACGGCACCTACGTCAACGGGCAACAGATCGCTGAACATCCCCTCAACGTGGACGAGGTGGTCAGCCTGGGCGTATCCGGCCCTAAGATGCGCCTGGTCGATCGCACCGGCGCCACCGATTCCACGACCATGCGCCCGGTGACGCAGCCCTTAGGCGTGAGCGCCAGCGAACCCCGGCAATTGAGAACCGAATACGAAGGCAAACGCACCCCGGGAAAAGCCGCGGTCCCGCCCGGCTTCCTCAAGCCCAAGAATGGCGGAGGCCCGGGTTTCGGGAGCGGGGGAGACGCCGGGGATTACACCATGGGCCTGGCCCATCGGTTGAAGGACGACGAGGCCGGCAAAGGGGAATTGCAAGACCTGATCAAGGATAAGGGCCGCGCGGAACGCATCGCGAAGAGCGGGGTCTTGAGCAAGCGCGACGCGCTGATGATCAATAGCGCCGCCCAGATGCATTCGCATCAGAAGAAAAGGGCCTTGCTCGTCCTTGGCTCGGTTTCCCTGGTCGCCTTCATCATCGTCAGCGTCTTGCTCTACCAGAACATGGGCTACCGCGGCAAGCTCAAGCAGCAGGAAATCCTGCTGAGCGAAGCCAAGAACCTGGAAAGCCAGTTGGCCCAGCAGCAGAACGCCGGCCCCGCCACGGACGATCACGAGAAAGCCATGCTGGTGGCCAAGCTGCGCGCCGCCGAACGCCAATTGATGAGCGTGCGTTCCAACCTGAAATCGTCCGATCTCATCAACACCTACAAGAATCCGTTGGGCCGGGAGATCCACGTTATCCTCGAAGGCTTCGGCAAGCGCGATTACATCGTGCCGGACATCTTCATCAATCAGGTCGAGAAGCACATTAACACCTTCAACAACAATCCCGCGGTCCGCGCCATCATCGAGCGTTCCTTGAACAACAGCCACAAATACAAGGGCATCATCGAGGATGAACTGACGCGGCAAGGCATGCCGCTGGCCTTCTTCTACCTGGCCATGCATGAGAGCACCCTGGACACCGCTATCGTCAGCCGCACCGGCGCCAGGGGCCTTTGGCAATTCATGCCGGCGACCGCGCGCGAGTACGGGTTACGCGTTCCCGAGAATTGGGAGAACTCGCCGACGTATTTGGATCAACGGACCGACCCGCGCTTATCCACCCAGGCCGGAGTGAAGTACGTAAAAACCCTGTATGCCGAGTTCGGGGACGTGGCCCTGGCCATGGCGGCCTACAATGCCGGCGAAGGCCGTATCCGCAAGGCCCTGCGCAGCATCGACGACCCTATCAATAATCGCGACTTCTGGTATATCTATCGCCTGGGAGTTCTCGCCGACGAGACCAACGAATACGTCCCGAAGATCATCGCGACCATGATTATCGATAAGAACCGGGCCCGCTACGGATTTCCTCCGTAGCGCCTGCTACGGGTTTCCCTCGTAAATACGCCGTTTTCCTTCGGAATCTTGCCGCCGCGCGGCCGCTCGATTATATTTCGGCCAACATACGCAGCATCCTTCCAGGAGGTAATTCGGTGGCAGTCAAAATTGGAATCAACGGGTTTGGCCGCATCGGCCGTTTGGCTTTCCGGGCCGCCATCGCCCGTGACAACGTCGAGATCGTCGGCATTAATGATCTCATCGACGTCGACTACATGGCTTACATGCTCAAATACGACTCCACCCACGGCGCCTTCAAAGGCACGGCAGAGGCGAAGGACGGCAAGCTCGTCGTGAACGGCAAGTCCATCCGCGTCACCGCCGAAAAGAATCCGGCGGATCTTAAGTGGAGGGACGTCGGCGCCGACTTCGTCATCGAGTCCACCGGACTGTTCACCACCATCGAAAAGGCCCAGGGGCATCTCATCGCCGGCGCCAAGAAGGTCGTGATCTCCGCGCCCTCCGCCGACGCCCCCATGTTCGTCATGGGCGTGAACCACGAGAAGTACAACTCGGCGCAGAACATCGTTTCCAACGCTTCCTGCACCACCAATTGCCTGGCTCCCCTCGCCAAGGTCATTAACGACAACTTCGGCATCCTCGAAGGTCTGATGACCACGGTGCATGCCACCACCGCCACCCAGAAGACGGTGGACGGCCCTTCTGCCAAGGACTGGCGCGGCGGTCGCGGCGCGGCGCAGAACATCATCCCTTCCTCCACCGGCGCCGCCAAGGCCGTGGGCAAGGTGATTCCCGAATTGAATGGCAAGCTGACCGGCATGGCCTTCCGCGTGCCCACCCCGGACGTTTCGGTCGTGGATCTCACGGTCCGCCTCGCGAAGCCCGCCAAGTATGAGGAGATCAAGGCCGTCATGAAGAAGGCTTCGGAGACCACCTTCAAGGGCATCATCGGCTACATCGAAGAGCAGGTCGTTTCCAACGACTTCCTCGGCGACCCCCGCACCTCCATTTTCGACGCCGATGCCGGCATCGCCCTCAGCGACACCTTCGTGAAGCTGGTGGCCTGGTACGACAACGAGTGGGGCTATTCCAACAAGCTCGTAGACCTCATCCTGCATATGGCCAAGGTGGGCGTCTAGGCGAACGCTTTCGCGTGGGCGGGCCCAGGCTCTTTCTAACGAAAGGGGCTGGCATTCCAACCGCCCGCGCGGATCCGGCCAACCTCCGCAGCGGTCCGTCCGCTCCGGTTGGCCTACCGCCGCGGCCCAGGAATGGACCGCGGCGGTTTTTTTATGACCGTCCTTCGGATACTCATCACCAACCACGGATCGAAAAATGGCAAAGCTCTTTATCGAGGATCTACAGGTAAACGGCAAGCGCGTCCTGATGCGGGTGGATTTCAACGTCCCCATCAAGGACGGCAAGGTCGAGGATGAGAAGCGCATCGCGGCCGCTTTGCCCTCCATCAAATACCTGCTCGACAAAGGCGCCAGCGTGGTGCTGATGAGTCACTTGGGCCGCCCCGATGGCAAGCCCATCGCCGAGTTCAGCCTCAAGCCGGTCGGCGCCAAACTGCAGGAGCTGCTCGGCAAGCCCGTGCAGTTCGTGGACGATTGCGTAGGCCCCAAGGCCGAAGCCGCTTGCGCCGCTTTGAAACCCGGCGGCGTCATCCTGCTCGAGAACGTCCGCTTCCACATCGAGGAAGAAGGCAAGATCAAGCTCGAGGACGGAACCAAGCTCGTGGCCGACAAGGAGAAGGTGGCCGCTTTCCGCGCCGCCCTGTCCAAGCTCGGCGACGTCTACGTCAACGATGCTTTCGGATCGGCCCATCGCGATCATAGCTCGGTATCGGGAATCAGCCTGCCCCAACGCGCCTGCGGGTACCTGATGAAAAAGGAACTCGACTTCCTGGGCAGCGCCATCGAGAATCCCAAGCGCCCCTTCGTGGCCATCATCGGCGGAGCCAAGGTGAGCGGCAAGATCGACGTGATCCAACAGATGTTGCCCAAGGTGGATAAGCTCATCATCGGCGGCGGCATGGCCTACACTTTCGCAAAGGCAAAAGGCCTGGAAACGGGCAAAAGCCTGGTCGAGCCTGATCGCGTCGCCCTGGCCAAGGAACTCCTGGAGAAATACGGCGATAAACTGATGCTCCCGACCGATTGCTTCATCACCGATAAGTTCGACTTCAAAGCCCGCACCATCGGCCAGGGCAAGACCTGCCGCATGACCGAAATCCCCAAGGAATGGGAAGCCATCGATATCGGTCCCGAAACCTCGGCCGCCTACGCCAAGGTCATCGCTGCAGCCAAGACGGTTTTGTGGAACGGGCCCATGGGCGTTTTCGAAGTCGAAGCCTCCGCCAAGGGCACTTTCGCCGTGGCCCAGGCCCTGGTGGAAGCCACCAAGAACGGCGGCACCACCGTGGTCGGCGGGGGAGACTCGGCCAGCGCCATCAAGAAGGCCGGCCTCAGCAAGCAAGTTTCCCACGTCTCCACCGGCGGCGGCGCTTCCTTGGAATACCTGGAAGGCAAGCCGCTTCCCGGCGTCGTGGCATTGACGGACAAATAGGTTATCCCGAGGAATCCCATCATGCGTAAGAAAATCATCGTCGGCAACTGGAAGATGAACAAGAACGTGGAAGAGTCCGCCAAGCTCGCCACCGAGTTGGTGGCCGCCATCAAAGGCCAGGCATTTGCCGAAAAGGTCGAGATCGGCATCGCCCCCACCTTCCTGGCGCTCGATCGCGTCGCCGGCATCATCAAGGGATCGCCCATCAAACTGGCCGCCCAGGACGTCCACTTCGAGAACCAAGGCGCGTTCACCAGCAAGGTTTCCGTGGATATGCTCAAGGCCCTTGGGGTAACTCACGTGATACTGGGGCATTCCGAACCGCGGACCCTGTTCGGCGAAACCGATGCGGCGGTCAACAAGAAGACGCTCAAGGTCCTGGCCGAAGGGCTTACGCCCATCATCTGCGTCGGTGAAACCTTAGCCGAGCGCGAATCCAACGTCACCGAGAAGGTGGTCGGGACCCAGGTACGCGCCGCCTACCAAGGCGTTTCCGCGGCTGATGCGGCCAAAACGGTCATCGCCTACGAGCCGGTCTGGGCCATCGGCACGGGTCGGAACGCCAGCGATGACCAGGCCCAGGCCGTGCATAAGTTCATCCGCGGCCTGTTGTCCGAAATGTATGGTTCCCCGACGGCTGAAGCGATTCGCATCCAATACGGCGGAAGCATGAAACCGGAGAATGCCGCCGGGCTTCTGAAACAGCCCGACGTAGACGGCGGTTTGATTGGCGGCGCCGCCTTGAAGGCGGATGCCTTTTTAGGTATTATAAGGGCCGCTTAAAACCGGTTGGAAATATGAATCATTGGGCCTTCGTAGCATTGATTGTTTTGCACGTCTTCGTGTGCCTCCTGTTGGTTCTGCTCGTCTTGGTGCAGAACGACAAGGGCGGGGGATTGGCGGGAGCGTTCGGCGGCATGGGCGGCAGTGCCGCTTTCAGCGGCAGCTCGGCTTCAACCTTCCTGACCACTTTGACGCGCTACGTCGCCCTGGCCAGTTTCATCATCCTTCTCGGTCTCAATTACATGTCCACCCGGGGCATTGAATCGGGCCGTCGGGAGTCAGAGCTGAAAGGCTCGCATCGCGGCCTGTCGAGCATTCTGCCTCCGGGCGCAGGCGCTTTGGGCGGAAATGGGCAAGGACCGGTCAACGCCATCCCGGGTTTGGGAACGGGTCCGGAAAAGGCTCCGGCGTCCGGCGCGGCTCCGGCCAAAGGACAATAAGTATATCGCCGCCATGGCAAAGGGAGGAAACCTCAATCCTCCCGTAGACATGGCGGTCCAGACGGCTCATTGCGGGATTCGCGGTTGTGGTGAAATTGGTAGACACGCCAGCTTGAGGTGCTGGTGGGGGCAACCCCTTCGCGGTTCAAGTCCGCGCAACCGCAGTTATCTTCTCCCTCCCTTGCGCCCATCGGACCTCGCCGGCGTACCTTCCTGAGGGATTCATGTTCTTCCGCCTCCTGTACCTCGTCCCAAAGAATTGGCTTAGCTCCTTCGTGGGCGTCCTCGTCCATGCCCGATACCCTTTCGGCCTGCATAAGGCCATCCGGGACTGGTTCATCCGCTTCTACCGTATCGAGACCGCCGAAGCCGAGTTCCCGGTCGATCGCTATCCCACCATGGGTGAATTTTTCGTCCGTCGCCTCAAACCCGGGGCGCGGCCCCTCGCGCCCGATGCTCTCGTCTCGCCGGTGGACGGCACCCTTACCCAGGGCGGGCGTTTCGATCCGGAGCAGCCGAAGCTCAAGCAGATCAAGGGCATCGATTATGCCCTGGTCGATCTGGTCGGGCCCGGCTGGGACCTTACGGAATACGCCCAAGGCGGTTTCCTGACCATCTATCTTGCCCCTTACAACTACCATCGCATCCATGCGCCCGTGGCCGGCCGGGTCACCCGGTGCGCGCATATCCCCGGCGCCCTATGGCCCGTCAATACTTGGAGCGTTTCGCATATCCCGGGCCTCTTCGTGGCCAATGAACGGATCATCGTCGAGCTGGCCGGGGAAGCCGGCAAGGCGCTGGTGGTCATGGTGGGCGCCACCAATGTCGGACGCATCAGCTTGGATTTCCATCCCGGCATGATCGGGAACCCACGGCCCCGCCATCGCGCTTCCGAATGGGCGCCGTCCTCGCCCTTGCCCCTGGCCAAGGGGGAAGGCCTCGGATGCTTCGAGCTGGGATCCACCGTCATCCTCATCCTCTCCCGCGCGCTCGTAGACAGGACGGGGGCCCGCTGGTTCGACGTCGCCTCCCGGGGCGCCACCGGTGAAACCGTCCGCATGGGCCAGGGGTTGGGGTCTTGAGTTGGCCAACTGGGTCGAGCGCAACCAAGTCCATCTCGGAAATCTTCGCGCCTACGTAGAAGCCTTTCGCGGCCGTACGCCCTCGCCCTTCGCTTGGTTTGAAGGGGGAACGAAGCCGCAATTCCCGTTCAGCCCCGGATCGGATCGCGGCGCGGCTTTGCTGCTCAGCTTTTGCGCATTGTACCAGGGGATTTCCGAGGCCACGCTCATGGCCCTGCTGGCACGCCTTTGGAGCGAATATGGGACGGATTTCCTGAGGCTGAACAAGCTTGCCTTCGAGGACTTGCAAACGCGCATAGAAGGACACCAGGGCTTGGGGAATTGGGACATCCGCAAACAGGCGCCGGGCATCCTCCGGAGCGTGTGCGACTTTTTCTTCCGGCACGGAAGCCCCGTTGCCTGGGTCCGTGGCGTGGGGGACAGCGAAGAATGCGTGCGCATCCTTTGCGAGGAGATCTTCCTGATGGGGAAGACTTCCCTCTTCAAATCCAAAGCGCGCTATTTCATTTGGCTGCTCACCCAATTACCGGATGCGCACGCGGAATCCTTCTGGACGGAACGAACCCTGCTTCCGATTACTACGGGCCATCTCCGCTTCCTGCGCGAGTTCGGCCCTTTGCAGGAACGCAACTCCGTACCCTGGCGCGGCCCCGAAGAGAAGCTCGACTATGTGAACCGGTTTTTCCGATTGCTCGCTCCGCAAGCGCCCTGGTCTGCCTATGTCCCTCTAGACGCCTATCTCAAGGCGGTGGAACCGAAACGAACGCCGCCCCAATGGGAATGCCGCGTTGCCTTGGGAGGATGTTTGCAATGTCCACTGGCGCCCCTTTGCCCGGGCCGGGAGGAGATTTGACGCGGAAGGATGTTACGAAACCCGAGAGGAGACCGCTGTCCTCCATGATCGAATCCTCGGCATTATGCCTGATCGCGGTTTCCGCGCTCTTTATGCTGGCGGGCTGCCTCTGGCCCCAACCTACTGCCGCCCCGAAACCCTTGTCGCAAAGACTGACCTGGTGCGGCCGGCAAGCCGTTTTAGTCCTGGATTCGGTTCCGTCCGATACCGGCAATCCCGCGGCTTGCGCCCGCATTCAACGTTTGGAGTTCCCGGGAGCCACGACGCCTTTTCGGATGGAGTTGCGCCAATACCGGAACCCGGTGTGGGCCTTCCTCGCATGGGAAGGCTTGGCATCCCAAGCCCGGCCTCAGGATGGATGCATTCGGATAGGATCCCGCTGGGCCTTTATCCATGCCGCCTATGTGGGTGTGACGGATTCCTCGGCAGGCGAATTGTATCCCGAGGAATTCCGGGAACGCCTGGCCGCCGCTGATGAGCCCGCCATCCTATTTCCGGACCAATTCCAAGCCTTTCCGCTGCTGGGCCGTATTCCCGGTAGCGAGCGGGTTTTCACGAGAGATTTCCTGGGCGGGCCATGGAGCGGCCCGGTCTTCGCCGTCAAATATCCCTGCCATGGGGACACGGCCATTGCCTTTCGCACCCTGGCTCGTGATGCGGCCTCTCTGGCAGGATGGATGAAACCCTGGAAAGGGGCCGCCGCATTCAACGGGGCCGCCGATTTCGAAAAGGAAAAGCGCTACCAGGGGCAAGATGAATTCGGTCGGCCGATGATTCTGCGGTTTTTTTCGGATGGAATTTTGGGAATTTCAGGGTGTTATGATTCTGAGCTTGGCCAGGAATATGTCGAAAAAATGCAAAAAATGCAGGTATTTTGGCACGACCCTTGAATTTCGCCAAAAAATCGGAATTCGAATTGACATTTGCCCCTTTTTGTTGCAATTTACAGGATCGAAGGGCAATTTACGCCACTTTCAGCATCGGAGGTCGTCCCATGAGCACCATCCAAGCCTTGGAAAACGAAATCGGATTACTCAAGGAAGAATACGAGAAATTCGAGCGCGGGAATAAATCCGCGGGAACGCGAGCGCGGAAAATCCTGCAGAACATCAAGCGTCTGTCCCAGGAAATTCGCGTGACCATTCAGACCGTCAAGAAGACCGAAGATAAGCCGAGCTAAGGCCTCTTCCTCTTCATAGTCCCCTTTCGAGTCAGGACGACTTCCTTAAATCCGGTGGCCCTTCAAGGGCTTCCGGGTTTTTTTTGTTTAAAAATGGGATCGCGTCGCCTGTCCGGCCTCGCTATGTGCAGGATACAACGGGTACCGGCTTAGTCGGCTTTTGCGGTGGGATCCAAGGCGTCCCGCAAGCTATCCCCCAGGAAATTCATGCAGAGGAGGCAGATCGTCAGGGTCAAGCCGGGAAAAAGCAGGACCCACCAAGCCGTGTCCATATAATCCTTCCCATCCGCGATGAGCACCCCCCAGGTGCAGGACGAGACGCTTAAGCCCAGAAAGCTTAAGAACGCCTCTTGCAGGATGACCGAGGGAACGGTCAAGGTAGCGTAAACGACCACCACTCCCAGAACATTGGGGATGATGTGGCGCACGATGATGCGCAGATTGCCGACTCCCAAGGTGCGCGCGGCCAGGATGAATTCCTCATTCTTCAAAGCCAGCACCTGCCCGCGCACGATGCGCGCCACCGTCAGCCATTGCACCAGCCCCAGGGCCAAGAAAAGCACGTAGATATTCTTCCCGAACTGGAATATCAGGATGATGACGAGGAACATGTAGGGCAGGGAATAGAGGATATCCACGACGCGCATCATGAAGAGGTCGAGTTTTTCGTTGAAAAATCCGGAGACGCAGCCATAGAAGGTGCCGAAAACGATGCTGACAATGGTCCCCAGGATGCCGATGGCCAGGGAAAGCTGGCCGCCTTTCAGGACGCGGGCCAAAAGATCGCGCCCAAGGTGATCGGTTCCCATGGGATGCGCCCAGGAAGGGGCGGCCAGCTGCATTCCCAGAACCTGCTTCTCGTAATGGGGCAAGAAGGATGGGCCGATGAAAACGGCCAGGGTGAGCAATGCCAGCGCGATGGACGCGATTACGGCGCGTTTATCCTTGAGTAGCTTGCCCATGGCCAAAGCCCCGGGCGATGGCCCCTTGATGGGCCGCGGGACGGGAAGCGGGGAAGACGTCGCGGTCATGGGTTCCTCATTGCAGGCGGATGCGCGGATCGATGAGGGTGAGCACGATGTCGGCTAGCAAGTTGAGGAAGAGCAGGAACAGCGAATAGATGATGATGACCCCCAACGCCAGGGGGAAATCCCGTTGGAAGACCGACTCCACGAAATAGCGGCCCATGCCGGGGATGTTGAAGATGCGCTCCACCACCAGGGTGCCGGTCAAGATGTAGGCCGCGGCGGGGGCCAGGTAATTGATGACCGGCAATATGCTGTTCCGCAGCAGATGCTTCCACAATACGCGTCCTTCGGGCAGGCCCTTGGCCCTGGCTGTACGGATATAATCCTTGTTCAAGTTCTCCATGAAGCTGCCGCGGGCGATGCGCGTGATGTAGGCGACGTAGGCGAAGCTCAGCGTGATGATGGGAAGGATCTTGCTTTCCCATCCGGACCATCCCGCCACGGGTGTGACTCGCCAATGCAAAGAGAACAGCAGTTGCAGCAGGGATCCGAGCACGAAACTGGGGATGGCGATGCCGAGCATGGCGAAGGAAAGCACCAGGCCTTCGAACCACCGGCCTCGGTATAATGCCGAGAGCAAGCCGGCAGCCAACCCCGCGGCCACGGCGATTAAAAGCGCGCAGGACCCCAACTCCAACGATACCGGAAGGGCCTCGCCGAGGATTTCCATGACGGTCGAATTGCGGTGGGAATAGGAATAGCGGAAATCGCCGTGCAGCATGATGCCGCGCAGATATTGCCAGTAGGTGAAATCGTACTTGCGGTGCAGCTCTGCCAGCACTTCGGGAGAGGGGTTGCGCTCGGTTTGGAACGGCTTGCCCGGCGCGGCCTTCATGATCGCGTAGGAGAGGCTGATGATGATGATCAGGGTGAGCGCATTCAATAATACGCGCACCCCGATGCGGCGCAGATAGGCCGGGCTGAAAATCATCTCATGGCGCCAGGTAGATGTCTTTCCAGCTGTACTGCCCCAGTGGGTTGGGAATGGCGTTCTGCAACTTGGGGCTACGCATTTCCTGTAGGCTGTAATAATAGATAGGGATGACCGGCATGCGATCCATCAATATGGCCTCCGCATCCTGCAGCTTGGCCATGCGCTGCTCCGGATCGGCCAGGGTCCAGCTTTCCTTCACGGTCCGGTCATAGGCCGAATCGCTAAACCCGGCGCGATTGTTCCCGTCCGTGGTAGTAAGGAGCTCGAGGAAGGAAATGGGATCGGCGAAGTCTCCGATCCACGAGGCGCGGGCGATGGAGCGATAGTCCAGGTTCTTGGTGTTTTCCAGGTAAACCTTCCATTCGTAATTCACCAACTCGGCGTCCAGTCCCAGATTTTCCTTCCACATCCGGCTGATCACCTGGGCGATATCGCGATGGGATTCGGTGGTGTTATAAAGGATCTGCAGGTTGGGCGGCGGCTTCCCGGGACCGAATCCCGCCTTGCTCAGGAACTCTTTCGCTTTCGCGGGATCATAAAGGTCCAATCCTACTCCGGTATAGCCCGGGGTAGGGGGGACGAATCCGGTGGCCGGGCGCACCACGCCTTTCAAGACTTGCTCGACGATGGCTTTGCGATCGATGGCATAGGCCAGCGCCTTGCGCAAATCCGGTTGATCATATCCGGGATTCTTGCAGTTCACGAGGTAGTAATAGGTGCCGAACATGGGTTCATTGAAGAATTCGGGCATCTTCTTGGCGGTTTCCAACCGGCTCGGGGGCACGCTGAAGAGCCAATCGACTTCCCCGTTCTGGAACATGTTCCAGGCGGTTTGTTGATCCTCGATCGCGTTGAATGTGAGGGCGGCCTGCTTTACGTCGGCGGAATCCCAGTAATACGGGTTCTTTTCCACGCGGACTTCCACGTTGTGCTTCCATACCGTCAAGCGAAATGGCCCGCTCCCCACGAGATGGCCGGGCTGGGTCCATCTGTCCTGGTACTTCGCGATGGTATCCACCGGAACCGCCGAGAAAGGCTCGAAGGCGCATAGGTCCAGAAAGAAGCCGACCGGAAAGAGTAATTGCACGGTAAAGGTGGAATCGTCCGGGGCGGCGATGCCTAGGGAATCCGGAGGCAGCTTCTTCTCGCGAACCGCGTCCGCGTTGCGGATGATCTTCATCAGGGTGGTGTATTCGCTGCCGGTAGCCGGATCCGCGAAGCGCCGCCAGGACTTGAGGAAGTCCCGCGCCGTCAGGGGCGAGCCATCCGACCATTTCGTGCCGGAACGTAGGTGGAAGGTATAGGCCTTGCCGTCAGCGGAGACATCCCAGGACTTGGCTGCTCCGGGCCGGACGTGATGATCCTTGATCCCCCGCACAACCAGGCCTTCGAAGATCGTCCCAGCCACCCGGATTTCCGGAGCTCCCGTCATCGCATGCGGGTCTAGAGAAGCCGGCTCGGCACCGTTGGCAATCGTCAGGGGCCGAGGGCCTTTCCCGGAACCGTCATGGCAGGCGATCAGGAAGAACGCCGGAATCATGAAAAAAGCGCGTGCGGGATTCTGCATTTTGCCTATCTTTCCGGAAGTGGTTCGGCTGGCGCACCGGACTGTCTTTGAGCGCCGGCTACCAGGGATTTCCATCGGCTTTTGTCAGGAAGAAGAATCGTCTTTTGCGTCTCGATCGTCCTGATCCTTGCGAGGATCTTCAGTGCGTTTCGCTTGCCGTTTTGGTTTGCGAACCGCCCAAATTTATTAAAATCGGATTGACTTGTCCGGGTCTTGAGGATAACTTGATGCGGGACGAAGAAGACCGCGGGCAATTTTCCTGCCGTGCGTGTGCCACTTTAGGAACCAAATAGGGACATATCCATATGCAAAGAAATTTGTACGCGGCACTGGTGTGCGGCAGTTTCCTTGGTCTTGGCTCCGTGGATGCCAAAACCATTCGGGTACCGGGGGACTTCCCGAACATCAATGGCGGTCTCACTAGCGCGGACTATGGCGATACGGTGCTCGTTTCTCCAGGCCACTACTATGAGAACGTCACCCTCGTGCAGGGCGTTGTCCTGAAGGGCACCAGCCAGCTTGAGTGTATCATCGACGGCATGCGCAAGGGTCCTACGATCTACGCGGTCACCGGATCGGAAATCCAGAACTTCACCATCACTAATGGCATTGACGGCATACTCTGCGAAAACTCCACTCCCTATATCCATCACAATTGGATCCTCGACAATCAGGGGGCGGGCATCGGCGCCTTCATCTCTTTGCCGCAGATCTACAACAACGTGATCTACGGAAACCGCTGGTCGGGCATTCTCGCCTGGGGCGCGAAGTCGCTGGACACGCGCATCGAAAACAACGTTGTGATCCGCAACGGCTATTCGGGCTTCACTCTCAAGGGACCCTGCCGCATCGTGGTGCGCAACAACATCATCCAGGAAAACCGCGAATACGGGATCTATTCGGATCCGGCCTCGGGCCAGTCCCAGATCGTCTACAATAACATTTACGCGAACGTCATTCCGTTCAACCGCTATACCAAAATCAACAAGACCAACATCTCTCACGACCCCCTTTTCATTAATCCAAGCTTGGGCGACCCAAACTACTTCGTGGCGGCCAAGTCCCCATTGGTCCGGCGCGGTTACGGCCAGGTGGATATCGGTCTTTTGGCCAAGGATCAGGTGGTCAGCGTCGACGGCGATCGGGATGGCGACGGCATTCCCGATTCCAAAGACGTATGCCCCGATTTGGCCGAGGACAAGGATGGGTTCCAGGACGAAGACGGCTGCCCGGATTATGACAATGACAATGATGGGATTCCGGACGCCAAGGATAAATGCCCCAACGAACCCGAGGACAAGGACGGTTTCGAGGATCAAGACGGTTGCCCCGATCCCGATAACGACAAGGACGGCGTTCCGGACGTGAGCGATAATTGCCCAAACGTCCCGGGTCCTGCGTCTAATCACGGCTGCCCGGTCCATGAGGTCAAGAAGCTCGAGGATAACTTCATCCTCGACGGCGTGAACTTCCGCACCGGCAGCGCCGAACTCACCGAGGAATCCTACTCGAAGTTGGACGAGGTCTACGAGCAGTTGGCCAAGTATCCCGATCGCCGCTACGAAATCGCCGGCCATACGGACAACACCGCGAGCGACAAGATCAACATCAAGCTATCCCTGGACCGTGCCAACACGGTACGCGAATACTTGGTCAACCGCGGCGTCGAATCCAGCCGTCTGGTAGCGAAGGGCTATGGCTCCTCGCGCCCCAAGGCGGACAATAAAACCGCTGCCGGCCGTAGCACCAATCGCCGCATCGAATTCTACCGGATTAAGAAATGAACAAGGGAGTGGCCGCAGTGAACTACAAAACCGCATTCCTTACGACCCTGGCCGCCACCGCGTTATCCTTCGGCCAGATCACGTATAAGCCCCACGCCTACCAGCAGAACGATTGGTTCTCGGAGTTCGGCGACAATACGGCCATGTACGTGAACCCGGCATCCATCGCCGAGAACGATCAGATCGAAGTGGCGGTCGGCCTTTTCCAGACCATCTCGGGGAAGGCCGGGCAGGAATTCATCAGCGCCGTTCATCCATTCGACTACAACCATTCCGTTGGCGTCTCGGTGTTCGAGAACGGCTCCCCTATCGACGGGACCAATGCCGTTTATCTAGAGAACGCCTATAGCGTCGGGTATGCCTACAGGTTGGGTTTCTTCAGCCCGAATGGCATCTCCAATAAGGTGGCCATTGGCGCGAACTTCACCATGATTCAATTCAACGCCTTCAACGCGGTGAAGAGTTTCGGGTACGGCGGGGATCTCGGCTTGAGCTACAACCCGTTCAGCACTTCCCGTTACGGCCATCTCCAATTGGGCGCTTCGGTACAGAACGTGCTCCAGCCCCTGGTGAAGCTGCCGGACAATGCCGGGGATTACAAGATCCCCCGCAACCTGAATCTCTCCGCCTTCTGGCGCGGCTTCAACAACCGGCTGGAATTGGCCGCTTCGGGCAGCCTTATCGACATCAGCCATGATCCGGCCGAAGGCCCGGGGGGCAACGAGTTCGTATACACGGGGCGTGCCACCTATTATCTGAGCCCTTTGCTGGGGTTGAAGATGAAGCTGACCAAGCTCGGGTATCCGGTGTTCGGCGCCACGGTCAACGTGAAGCGCGTGAACCTGTTCCGCTACCTGCAATTGGATCTCGACATGTCGCATGATCGTCTGCAGACCCTCACCGGGCATGAAGACGAGGGCCGCGGCTTCGTATGGAACTTCAAGGCCATCACCCGCGTAGGCCCCACCCGCGAGGAGCGCATCGGCGAAGCGCGCTATCGCCGCTTGAAGATCGAACCCGAAGATGCCTACCGCGAAGCCATGCGCCTGTACCTGGCCCGTAAATTCCTGCTGGCCTCCTATGCCTTCGGCAAGGTCATCACCAAATATCCGTCTTTCCACTTGGTCGATCAGGCTGCTTTCTATAAGGGCAAGTCGTTCGAGAACCTGCGCATGCACCAGGCCGCTCGCGACGTCTATAACGATGCCCTCAAGCGCTACACAGATTCGGATCAACGGCCCAAGTACATGTTCCAGTTGATGAATATCGACTATAAGGAAGGCAAGTTCGACGAGGCCACCAAGCGCTACCAGCAGATCGTCAACCTCTATCCGGAGTCCGACGTCAAGTCCGACGCAGATTACGTTATGGGCCAGATGCGCTTCATCCAGAAGGATTACTACGGCGCCATCTCCCTGCTGTCTCCCATCCTGCCGGGGAATGCCAATTACGTTTATGCTCGCTTCACCTTGGGTATGGCCTACGTCAACCTGAAGAAGTATAAGGAAGCGGAAGCCGCCTTCCAGGACATCATGGAAACCAAGCCTTCCAACTCCTCGGAACAGGAAATGAAGGAAGTCACCGCCGTGAAGCTGGGTCATATCAACTTCGGCAAGGAACCGCCCGCGCTCGTGAAGGCCGCCGAGTTCTACGGCTCGGTCTCGCCTTCCAGCTCCAAGTACGACGAGGCCTTGCTCGGCCTGGCTTGGTCCTTCATCAAGGTTCAGCGCCCGAAGGAAGCCGCCGGCTACGCCAACGACATCGTCTCCAAGACCCCGAAGAGCCTGCTGGTGCCGGAAGCCCACTTGCTGTTGGGCTATTGCGCTTACTTCGACAAGGATTACGATAAGTCCATCAAGGAATTCGACAACGCCATCGACTTGGCCGAAAAGAAGGCCGTCGCCGTGGCGGATATCCAGAAGCAGAAGGAAGACAACATGATGAACAGCCAGGAGTTCGCTTCCGTCCAGAAGGAAGCCCTCTTGCTGTCCAACCAGCTCCCGACCCCGCGCGTGATGGAAAAGCGCGAGCAACTGCGTCCGAAGTTCGATGACATCCACAAGAAGATCGAGGATTACCTGGAGTTCTTGCGCGAGACCGAGCAAATCGAGAAGTTCCTCGCGAATAAGGATCGCATCATCAAGGATGCGAAGTTCACCAAGGCCACGGTGATCAACATCAAGGCCGGCGCCGGCGAGAAGGCGCCCCCTTCCAAGCAAGATATCGAGAATCTGGACGTGAAATAGCGAGGGCATTCGTGCCCGGGCCCCTTCCCCGGGGCCCATCGCGTGAGGTTAACAATGGAGAATGTCGTGACGAAATCGAACTTGTTCTTCCGTTTGGCGCTGGCTGGCGCTTTCGGGCTCTGCTTTGCGGTCCAATCCCACGCTGCCGATTCCAGGCTTGCCGACCTGAAGAAGCGTAAGATGGAGCTGGACCAGTATCAAGCCAAGTGCGACGCCATGGATGGCTCGGACAAGGAAGACTGCCTGGCCAAACGCCAGAAGAAAGTCGACAAGTACAAGACCGATTTGGAGTCCTATAAGGACGATCTCGCCAAGGAACAGAGCCGCAATTCCAAACCCAGCCAGGAAAATTCCGCGGACTTCTCCAACCGTATCGCCGGCCGCGAAGCCAGCATCAAGGAATTCGAAGACTACGTCAACAGCTGCACGGATAAGACCGATCGCTGCGCTTCGGCCCTTTTCCAGGTCGCGAATCTGACCTACCAGAACGAAGAAGACAGCTTTCTACTCAAGCAGGAAAAGTACGAGAAGGACGACGCCAAGTGGGAAGATCACGATAAGCGCGGCCCGGAACCCGTCCAACCCCGCCGCGATCATAAGGGCTCCATCCGCTACTTCGAACGGTTCCTCAAGGAATACCCCAACCACAGCAAGGTTCCGGAAGCCCTGGTGCGCGCCGCCTTTATCGCCGACATGCTCGGTAACGAGGATCGCGCCTATGAGTATCTGAACTTGCTGGTGACCCGCTTCCCGGATCATCCCCTCAACATCCAGGCCCGCCTCCGGCTCGGAGAATATTGGCTGCTGAAGCGCAAATACCAGAAGGCCATTGAACAATACGAAAAGGTGCCGCTCGATTATCCCGGCAACGAAGCTGGCCTGGCCTTGTACCATCGGGCCGAGGCTTATTACAACCTCGCCGATTTCGAGAACGCCGCCAAATGGTATTACGAATACGTAGTCCGCGCGGATGCGGGCAAGCTCAAAGCGGACTTGCGCGACGAGGCCTTGTCCTTCATGGCCGCGAGCTGGGCCGATATGGACAATGGTTTCGAGGTAGCCGAGAAATTCCTTAGTTCCAAAGGCAATCCCAAATGGGAAAAGGACATTTACTATGAGATCGGCGTTAAGAACCAGGCCCATGACCGGCTCGACGAATCGGTAAAGGCTTTCAAGTTCCTGCTGGAGAAAGATCCGGCCTATCCCAAGGCGCCTACCGCGGATTTGGATATCGTCGACATCCTGGTGATACAGAAGAAAGCGGAAGATGCGCAGCAGGCGCGTTTCGAACTCGTAAAGCGTTATGACGACGGGTCCGAATGGATGCGCAAGAATTCGGGAAATTCCGAAGCGGTGGAAGAAGCCAAAAAGGCCGTGAAGCTGGCGATGTACCACATCCCCGTTTATTACCACCAGAAGGGCGACGAGGGCAAAGGCGATCCGGACATGCTGCGCAAAGCCGAGGAGAACTATCGCAAGTACCTCGATCGCTACAGCGAAATGTCCTGGGATGTTTACCAGGTCCACCAGAATCTGGCCGTGCTCTACAACAAGCTGAAGGATTACAAGTCCTCGGCCAAGGAATGGGATTGGTGCGCCACCGCCAATACCGATAAGATGGGCAAACTGCCATCCGAAAAGAAGGACATCGTGACGAAAGCCGACGCGGCTTACAACACCGTCCTCATGATGGATGAGAACCGCAAGCTAGCCTTGGATCGTTTGAAGGGCGACAAGACCGCCGCCTATAACGCCCAGGAGACCAAGGATTATTTCGCCGCCGTGGAAAAATACATGGCCCAGTACGGCAAATCGAATTCGGCTCCCGAACTCGCATACAACGCCGCCTTCGTGGACTACGAAGCCAAGCAGTACAAAGAAGCTATCACGAGCCTAAGCAAGCTGGCCGACCAATTCCCCAACCACGAGCACACGGTTTTGATCCGCCGCGCCTTGGCCCAGTCCCTCCTCGAGGATGGCCAATATGACCAGGCGGAACGGCAGTTCACCCTCTTGAAGAACAAGGTCTGCCCGTCTGATAAGCAGTGTGCTGAAATCAAGAAGGCTCTGGCCTCTACCGAATTCAAGCAGGCAGATACCAAAGCCAAGTCGGGCGACCATGCGGCTGCCGCCCAGAAATACGTCCAGTTGGCCAGGGATTTCCGCGACGTCGATATTGCCGATAAGGCTCTGTTCGAAGCCGGCGTTAACTTTGACTCGGCGGGACGTACCGAGGATGCGGTGCGCACCCTGCTCCGTATCCATTCCGAGTACCCCAAATCCGAACTGCGCATCAAGTCGATCCTAAAGGGCGCTTCCATGTACATGGCCAAGAAGAAGTTCCGCGATGCCGCGGAGACCTTCTTGCTCATCCAGAAGAACTATCCGGACGATTCCTTGGCCATCCAGTCCATCGCATGGGCGGCGGACGCATATGAAAAGGGCGGGGAAGCCCACAAGGCAGGACAAACCTATGAGTCGTCCTACCGCCTGTATCCGACCCATGTGAAAACGCCCTCCTACCTGTACAACGCGGGTCAGCTCTACGAAAACAACAAGGAGTACGGCGATGCCGTCGCCGTATACAAACTCATTGGAGAAAAGTTCCCCAAGAGCCAGTACGCCATCGAAGCCATCTTCTCGGTTCCGCTCTTGCTCGAAAAGCGTGGCGATTACGCCAAGGCAGCCTCTGCTTACGAGGACTTCGTGCGTGAGTACGAGAACGACAAGAACAAGCTGATTCGCGCGCATTTGGGAGCCGGCAAGAACTACGAGAACCTGGGGAACGAACAGAAGGCGTTGGACCATTTCGGCAAGGCTATCGCCATCCAAAAGAAGGACGGCGAGAAGGCGATGATCCCGCCCGCCATCGCGGCGGAAGCGGCCTATCGTGCCGGCGATATCTATTACAAGAAAATCAAGAAGGTCCGCCTGGACGGCACCAAGGGCCAGAACGCTCAGCGCGTGTCCGAAATGCAGAAGCATCTGATCCCCGCCATCCAGTTCTACGCCAAGAGCGTGGAGATGGCCGAAGAGGAATGGGCTTTGCGCTCCACTCTGCGCATGGGAGACCTTTTCTACGCTATCGCCGAGATCTCGGATAACGAGCGCGCAGCGGGTCTCTCCGGGGACGATCGCATCAAGGCCAAGATCGAAAGCAATGCAGGCATCCCCGGTTATCTGGAGAAGGCTATCGAGCTGTACAAGAAGAACCTGGAGATCGCCAACAACCAGGGCATCGAGAGCCCCTGGATCGATTCTTCCGGTACCCGCTTTATGCAGGCATATGCTTTCAAGGGCCAGGCCTTGGAAAACCTGAGCAAGCTCTTCCTCCAGGTTCCGCTTCCCAAGAAGGCCGGCGCCGAAGAAAGGCAGCAGCTGAAGCAAGCCTCGGATGAGACCAGGGAGAAGGCGGTGGCCAACTACAAGGAAGGTCTGTTGGCGGCGCAGAATTACCACGTGGAAAACGAGGCCCGTCAGAAGATCGTCTCTCGCTTGAAAGAGCTGTCGCCCGATGCGCCCGAGCTGAACGCGACTCCTACGGAACGTCCCAAGGCATCGGCGCCCGCTCAGGCTCCCGTCGTCAGCGCTGCTAAGACGGATACTTCGGCCACCGCCACCGCCACCGTGGCTGCCGATTTCAAGGACACGAAGTACGACGCCAATATGAAGCGGATTGAAAAAATCTACGAGAACTCCTCGCTCTCGGAAGATCAAAAAATCGAGTTGCTGCTCCAGATGGAAACCGAAGCCAAGCGCGAGATCACCGAGATGAACCAGGAATTGGGTAGCCAGGGCGGCGACGCTCCGGTCAGCGATAGCCGTCAGGACAGCAAGTAATCCTATCGCTATGGCAAGGGCCCTATTCGGGGCTGCTTGCCTGAACCGATCAGGCGCGGGTTGCCACCAAAGGAAGGCTCGTTCTGGGTGGATTCCAACCCACCCCGGGAGCGTTGAGACCGAAAGTTTTTTGAGATTTAGCCTTGAAAAAAGGCGGAAAAATGTCCAGCGAGAAGAAAAGGTCGAGTATATCTTTAACGCGGACGCAAAAGGCCAGACCGGCCTTTTGAAACAAGAATCCTGCAGAGTCAGTCGACGCTGAACCGGCGGATACCAGAAAAGGCTTAAAACCCCTTAACCATTTGTTATAGAGAGGACATTAAAATGGAACTGATTTTGAAGGGCTTTCAAGGCGAGGGCAAATTTTACATGTCGGTAATCATGTGCCTGGGGATCATCTCCCTGGCCATCATTGCCGAACGGTTCTACTACATCTATGTGAAGTCCTCCGCAGGTCGCGCCAACTTCATGCGCAACATCGCCCAGCTCTTGCAGACCGGCCGCGTGGCCGAAGCCGGCCATTTGGCCGCCAGCCAGAACTTCCCCTTGGCCAAGATCATTTCCGCCGTGCTCCAGAACAAGGCCAAGGGTTCGGCCGCCATCGAGAAGGCCGTGGATGAGGTCTACTTGACCGAAGCCCCCCGCATCAATCGCTACTTGAACCTGTTGCCCGCCTTCGCGAACATCGCGATGCTTTGCGGACTGCTCGGCACCATCTTCGGCCTTATCCTCGCGTTCGACGCCGTGGCGAACTTGCCCGCCGCCCAGCGCCCCCAGGCCTTGGCCAACGGTATCTCCATCGTTATGGTGAACACCTGGACCGGCCTCGCCACCGCCATCCCGATCCTGTTGCTCCACGGCTTGCTGTCGATGCAGTCGGAACGCCTCCAGGAAGAGATGGAAGAAAAGGCCGTAAAGGTAATGAACCTCCTCTAAGAGTAAGCGTCGGAGCCCGGTTCCCGGGCTCTCACCCTCTTAAAAAGGTACGGCAATGAAAAAAGCAAGAACCAAGAAGCATAAGAACAAAGAACTGGATCTCATTCCGGTCATGAACTTGTTCTCGATTCTGGTCGTAACCGTTATCTCAATGGCGCAGTTCGAAAAGCTCGGTGTACTCGAGCTTTGGCTGCCCGAACGGAGCATGACGCCTGTCGAGAACACGCCGCCCCCGGATGAAGGCCTGTTGAACCTGACCGTGGTTGTTACCGATAAGGGTATTACCATCGGTGCGGCCGGCGGATTCCAGCCGACCACGTACTACCAGGAAGAAGTCGAATATCGCAGCCGTTCCGACCAACACGTGTTCCGCAAGGTCTACGTGAAGGGCGAAGAGGTCAAGTCCCCGACCGATGGGAAGGTGATGAGCCCCTACGAACGCGAAACCATCATGCTCAACACCCTGGCCAAGAAGGATTCCTCCGATCCGGGTACTTATCTGTACGCGGTGACGGGTCCGGACGGCAATGGCTTGTTGGACACGGCCGGAAATTGGCTTACCCAGGTTCCCGCGGTCGGCGGCCTCTACCGTGTCGTGGGCGACTTGACGATCAAGCATATGGACGCGCGCTCTCTGCCGTTCTGCAAGGTCGAGAAGCTTTCCGCCTACCAGGAAGTCGCCAGGACATTGGAGAAGATCCACACCCTCTACAGCCAACGGGATCCGCTCCCGCCGGACGTGGATGACGTGGTGATCCTCGCCGGGGACGAAGTGGTCTACGATAAGATCATCCAGATGATGGATGCCTGCAAGTCCGCCGGATTCGACCGCGTGGCCTTGTCCTTAATCGGAGGTGAGGTCTAATGGGCAAGCGTAAAGTCAAAAAGCAGGAGGAAGCAGGCCTCATTATCACGTCTCTGATCGACGTGTTCGTGATCGTGCTGGTGTTCTTGCTGCGTTCGGTCTCTTCCGAAGGAAATCTGATGACCTCGGCGGACAACCTTGTCTTGCCGATGTCCCAGCGTTCCAAGACTCCGACCGAAGTTTCCCTCACCATCATCGGCGACCAGAAATCCATCACGGTCGACGATAAGGTTCTGATTGAGACCGCTGCCGTCGAAAAGCAGGATAGCCTCCTGGTTAAGCCGGTTCTCGATGTCCTCTCGAAGAAGCGTGAAGAGGAAAAGAAGGCCGAAGTATTGGGCCTGATCAAAGAAGCGACGGGCAAAGTGGTGGTGCAGTTCGACAAGAACACACCCTATAACATCGTCACCAAAATCATGGCGACCTGCGGTTACGCGGGTTACAACAACATCAAGTTCGCCGTGTCCAAGAAGAATGAGGAGGGCTAACGGATGGCGCAGGACATGATGATGCCCATGGCCAAGCCTGGCGCGAAGGATCCCTTCGTCGAGAGGATGGAAGTCGAGTCCGATAAGCGGCTCGCCAAGTTCCTCGGCGTTTTCGCCATCATCGGTGGAGCCATCATCGGCTACGCCGCGACGGTGGAAGTGATCGTTCCGGTCGCCCTTTATTCGACCACCAAAGATGACACCTCGCAAGTGGTGATGAAGTTGGCGGACGTCGAAAAGAAGGAAGACGCGAAGAAAGACAAGAAGAAGCTCGCCGCACCCAAACCGCGTAAGAAGGCGGGTGGGGGAGGCAAGCCGCATGGCAAGGGCAATCCCAATGCCCCTGTCACCCAGGCGGCCTTGAAGCTCATTTCCTCCCGGTCGACCTCTTCCTCGCTGTCCAGCTATGATCTCATGAACCAGAAGTTCGCCAAGGACCTGGATAAGGTGATCAATAACGTGGCCGGTTTGACTAAGACGGGGCAAACCCGCCTTGGCGGCCGCCGCGGTAAGGTCGATGGCGCATGGAATGAAGGTTATGCGGTTGGCGGTTCCGGCGGCGTAGATGACTTGCTCGGCGGCCTTTGGGGCGGCGATGCGGGTCCCCTCGGCGTCAAGGCCAAGGGCGGTCTCGGGCTGAAGGCTCCTTCGTCTTCCGATATCGACATGGGCCAGGAAAGCGGCCAGCGGTCCACGGAGTCCATTCTCCGCGTGATCCGGCAGCATACTCCCGGTTTACGTCATACGTACAACAAATACCTGAAGACGAATCCCGGCTTTAAGGGGAAAATCACCCTGAAGTTCGCGATCGCCCCGAGCGGTTCCATCGTGGAGTTGACGATTGTCGGCACTACGACGGGCGTTTCGGAGTTCGACCAAGAGGTTCGGGATAAGGTCCGTACGTGGAAGTTCGAGCCCGTGAAGGGCAAGAGCAATGACGTGGTGACGGTTCCCTTCACCTTCAGCGAATAACAGTCAAGCGATTCGTTTCCGATAAGCCGGCGCCCTTTCCAGGGCGCCGGCTTTATTTTTTCTCCTTCTGATTGAAACCGATCCGGCATTTATGTAGAATTTTGCGGAAACGGCGCGCGTGCGCAGGAGGAAATCCCATGACCCAGACCCGGCTCCCGCTCATAGCGGTAGGACTTCTCGTAATCGGGAGTGTCCAATCCTCTTGGGCGACCTATTCCCGTGTGGAATCAATGGGTAAAAGGGCCGATTTCTTCATGGATGACATCAGCATTTTCGACAACCCGGCCAATATGAACATCTTCCCGAATTTCCTGATCGGGGAGTTGGGAGTGTACCAACAAGGTCCCGGGGATACCTCCGCCAACGTGCGTCGGAATATAGATCCCGCCAATTCATGGTTCGGCGGCATCTTTTCATACTCCCTTTCCAAGAGCAAGGAATCGGGGAATCTTTATCCGCAAATCAGCCTGGGCGGCGCATTCAACCGCCGAGACGAGGAACTGTTGCAACTCCTCCCGGACAGCGTCTGGGACGGAACCAAAGCCGTACCGGTGCCCGAGCCGGCCACTAACTTCGATGGTTTCCTGGGTATGACCATGTCCAATGGCGGGATGCTGGGCTCCCATGTTTACATTGCCATGCAGGAAGGCGCGGATCTCCGCAATGGCCGGCTTCAGGGCGCGCCGAACAACGACATCAATGTCTACGTGCTGCGCGGGGATATCGGTTTGAATTGGCCGGTTGCGCGCAACGTCGATGGGGAATTATCCGTGGGCGGGTCGGTGATCAGCTACGGGCCTAAACAGATCGATCCGGAATATTCCTATTTCGTGCGCGGCCGCGCTTTTTCGACTTTGGAAATCATTAACGGCGAACTCGTGCCGATTTTCAACTATAGCATGCTCAAGGCGCCTGGGCGGGAGCTGATGAAGGTGCATTTCGGCTTAGGCGTGAACGTCTCCCTGGATCGGGGATTCTTCTGGCTGGGAGCGCAAGGCATCTTCGATGAGGATTCCAAGACCGGGATATTCCAGAACGCGGATGGCACCGTGCTCTATGATTACTCGCGCGACCGCAACACGGACCAGACCATGCGCGGCGGGTTGATTTCCTTCGGCATCGAACGGAACGTCTGGTGGGATTGGCTGGTTCTGCGCGTTGGTGGCCAAAAGGAAATCACTTACCGGAACCAAACCAGCAACAGCGGCGATCCTCTCGAGACTTTCAACTACATCTATACCAATCCCACCAATGACGGGAGCATCAACGATGCGGTGGGGTTCGGCGTAGGGATCAATATCGAGGAAAAGCTCAAGGTGGATGCAACCTTGGCCGAAGACCTGCCCTACACCTTCGGCAACCTGTTCTCGGGCCCAATGCATCACTTGATCAACCGCATCTCCGCCACGTATTCCTTCTAGCCGGCTAATCCTCCGTCCCAGCCTGCCTCGGGCCTTAGCGGGGCGGCTGCGACGATGTTTTTGACGGCTCCCTTTTGTACATTGCCGGCGATGCTTCCTGCACGCCGAATCGCTTGCCGAAGACTAGCCGTACTGGCTTTGGCATGCAGTGCGCTGATGGTCTGGTGCGGCTGTGGATCTTCCACGGAAACCATGCAAAAGAAGCTGGAGAAGATCGGCGCGGCGGATTTGCAGGACATCGTCTCCGAGATCCCGACCCAAGCGCGCCAAGCCAAACTAGCGCGCCCCTTTTTCAAAATCGATTCTTACCAGGAATTCCACGGGGACACCGCGATCGTATTCCAAGCCATGGCGACGATGTATTTCTTCTACCTCGATCCTTCCCTCGACTTATGCCAGATGAGGAAGTACCGGTACAAGCGAACGGCTGGGATGTGGGACCGGTACGAAGTGAAGCTTGTCCATTTCCCTTCACAATTTTCTGGCATCCAGGGGGAATAGTTTTTAGAATTGTGTGGAACCGGGAATCTTAAGGTTCTATTTTGGTCACCGTCCCCGGGCCTTAAGCAAGGCCACTTCCAGGAGGGATATCCCCTTTGTTCGGCTTCCTTTCCAGTGACATCGGTATCGATTTGGGAACCGCGAATACTCTCGTCCACGTAAGCGGGCGCGGCATCGTCATCAATGAACCCTCCGTGGTCGCCGTAGAGCGGCGCACAAACAAGGTTTTGGCCATCGGATCGGAGGCTAAGCGTATGCTGGGCCGCACTCCCGGTGAAATCATCGCGGTTCGCCCCATGAAGGACGGCGTGATCGCCGATTTCCAGATGGTGGAAAGCCTGCTCACGCGCCTCATCCAGATCGCGCAGAAGTATCCGCTCTTCTTCTTGCGCCCACGCATCGTGGTGGGAGTGCCATCGGGAATCACCGAGGTGGAGAAGCGGGCGGTCCTCGAATCGGCGCAAAAGGCCGGCGCCCGTGAAGTTTACCTGGTCGCCGAACCCATGGCGGCGGCCATCGGAATGGGCATCCCCGTGGAAGATCCGTCCGGGAATATGATTATCGACATCGGCGGCGGCACCTCTGAGATCGCCGTGATCGCCCTCTATGGCATCGTCTGCGACGCCTCGGTCCGCGTCGGCGGCGACGAGATGGACGAAGCCATCATCAATTACCTTAAGAAGAATTACAACCTGCTGGTGGGCGAGGGCACCGCCGAGAAGATCAAGATGCAGATCGGCTCGGCCTACCCGCTCGACCACGAATTGGAAATGGAAGTGCGCGGCCGGGACCTGATGGCCGGCATCCCGCATACCCTCAAGATCACCTCGGCGGAAATCCGCGAAGCCCTGGCGGAACCGGTGAATGCCATCGTAGAGGCCGTGAAACGGGCCTTGGAGCAAACCCCGCCCGAGCTTTCCGCGGATATCCTGGAGAAGGGCATCGTCATGACCGGGGGCGGATCCCAGCTTCGCGGCTTGGACGAGTTGTTGCGCCAGGAAACCAATCTGCCGGTGAACGTAATCGACGACCCTCTGGTGTGCGTGTGCAAAGGCACGGCGCGCATCCTCGAGGACATGGACAAGTATTATAAGGTTTTGATGGAGGCGAGCCGCTAACCCGACCCCGCCCTACCACCGGACCCCTTCCCTGTGAGCATTTTCGACTGGTTCTTGAGGCTCTTCACCTTCGGGAAGGGCATTATCTCCCTCATCCTCTGCGTAGTTTTCTGCGCAGTCCTTATCTCCCTAAAGCACCCCGAGCGCGAAACGTTCCATGACGTGATGATCAGCACGTTCTTATATCCCGCTCAATACATACTTTCCAAGACGACCCGAACGGTCATGATTTACAGGGAAAACGAAGAATTGAAGCATCAGAACACGGCCTTACGCCTGGAGAACGATTACCTGGTGCAGGCCATCAAGGAGTTGCCGCGCGTGCAGGAGATGGAGGCCTTCGGGGCGCGCAGCCGTTTGAAACTGAAGATGGCCCAAATCTCCGCGGAAGATCCGGGACGCTTTTCCAACAACTGGGTCATCAACCTGGGCAAAGAGGATTCGGTGGACGCGAACATGCCGGTGATCACGGCATCCGGGATCGTGGGGAAGACGGCGAAGTGTTACCACAGCCATTGCCTGGTGCAAGGGCTCACCGATCCGAGCTGTAAAGTCTCCGTCTTATGCAACCGTACCCGGGTCAAGGGCATGTTGGAAGCCTGGCCCGGTGGGAAGCTGGTAGCCCGGTTCCCGGTCGACGGCGACGTCGGCGCGGGCGATACCGTGGTGACCTCGGGAATGGGCGGAGTGTTCCCGAAAGGCCTTCTGGTGGGCATAGTGGCCGGGGAGCATCAGGACGCCAGCGAAGGCGCGGATATCCTGAAAGGGATGGAAATCAAGCCGTTCCAAAATCCCCATCGGGTGGAAGAGGTTTTCGTCCTCATCCGGCCGGATTCCTGGACCTTGGGTAAAGATCAATGAACTTCCTCAAGAGCCTGAGCTTTCTGGTACTCGGTTTGATCTTGCAGCAGACCTTGATCCAACTCATCTCCATCGGCTCCATCAAGCCGGATCTGGTGATGGTGGTGCTCGTGGCGGTTTCCATGCGCTACGGATCCATGGTGGGGCTTTTCAGCGGCTTGGCCATCGGGCTGGTCCAGGACGTGTACGCCATCGATGCCTTGGGCGCCAATTCCATGGCCAAATGCCTGGTCGGCTACGGGACCGGGCTCTTGGATGAAAAAGTGATCAAGGTCATGCCCGCCACCAAAGTCCTCTTCCTCGGGGTCGCATTCCTGGTGCATGATCTGGTCTATTCCCTGGCGGCCGGTTTCCACGGAGCCGCCTTTTGGAACGCGTTGCTGACGCGCACCGTGCCCTCCGGCATTTACACCCTGCTCCTTGGTTCCCTCGTGTTCTATTTCATCATCGCCCCGTCCCGGTCGGAAGCCTGAGCATGCGCAACGACAATGCGGCCCGGCTAGACGATCCGTTCTACCGCAAGCAGGTCAGCCGCAACATCCTGATCATTTTCGGGTGCATGCTGTTGGGATTGTCCGGGCGCCTGTTCTACTTGCAGATCATTAAAGGAAGCTATCACCAAAAGCTTTCCGAGCAGAACAGCATGCGCTTGCAAATCGTGCACGCCACGCGCGGCCTCATGTACGATCGGAATGGCGCCTTGATCGCGCGCAACCGGCCGTCTTACCAGGTGGCCATCCTGCCCACGCAGTTGAAGGAGCCCAAGCAGGTCTTCGCCAACCTGATGCGCTTCCAGGATAGCTCCGGCAACCGTCTTTTCGATTCGGCCCTGGTGACCTGGAGCCTCGAACGCGGCCGCTGGAAGAAGTTCCAACCCCTGGTGATCCTGGAAGATGCCTCCCCGGAGGTGGTGGCCATGGTGGAAGAGCATCAGCTTGATCTGCCGGGCGTGGTGACCGTCATGGATTCGCGGCGCTCCTATCCTTTCGGGTACAACGCAGCCCATGTACTCGGGTACATGGACGAAATCAAGGAAGACGAGCTGGACGCCTTCACGGATCGCAAGGAGCGGACCGGGGACAGCATTCCTTACCAGAAAGGCGACCGCATCGGGCGGAAAGGCTTGGAGAAAACCTACGAGCCCTATTTCCGGGGCCGGGACGGCGTTCGTTACATCAAGGTGAATGCCTTCGGTAAGGAAATGGAAGTCATCAAGGAAATGCCCCAGGTGCAGCCGGTGGCGGGCTACAACCTGGTGACCACCCTCGACATGCGGTTGCAATGCCTGGCGGAATCCTTGATGGCGGATACCCTGCGCGGGGCCGTGGTTGCCATCGATCCGCGCAACGGGGAGGTGCTGGCGATGGCCTCCAGTCCGCGCATGGACGGCAACATCTTTTCCCTTTCGCGTGAGAAGCGGTCGAAGGAATGGGCCAAGCTGGCCTTGGATCCGGCCATGCCTTTGAACAACCGCGCCACCGTAGGCGGCTACGAACCCGGTTCGACCTGGAAGGCCCTCATGAACGTGGCCGCCTTGCAGTCGGGGAAGGTCACCCCCACGGAGCATATGCCCAAGGGATGCACCGGCGGCTACCGGTTCGGCAACCGCACATGGCGATGCTGGGATCCGAAGGGCCATGGCTCCTTGGGGATGATAGACGCATTCACGCAATCCTGCGACGTGTACTACTACCAGGTGGGCCTCGAGATCGGTATGGACATCATCAATCGGGTGGCCCGCGAATTCGGGCTGGGAACGGCCACGGGCATCGATCTGGACGATGAGCGTTCCGGAATGTTGGTGGACTCGGCAAGCTACATGCGACGCTTCGGCAAACGCGGCTGGACCTGGTCGCGCGGCCTTGTGCTGAACCTGTCCATTGGACAAGGCCAGATCGCCACGCCCTTGCAGCTCGCCAATTACTGCGCGGGCCTCGCCAACGGCAAGGTGGTGTACCGGCCGCATCTCGTCAAGGAAGTGCGGGACCGGGCCGGCAAGACGGTGCAGACGTTCCAACCCCAGGTGATCCAGCAATTGGATATGACCCCGGAGCAGCATGACATCGTCCTGAAGGCGATGGAGGCGGTTGTGAATAGCCCGAAAGGCACGGGCGGGCGGGCCCGTCTGCCGGACGTAATCGTGGGAGGCAAAACCGGATCGGCCGAGAATCCCCACGGCGAAAAGACCCATGCCCTGTTCATAGGCGCCGCGCCCTTGTATCAACCGGAAATCGCCATCGCGGTGGTTCTGGAAAACGTTGGCCATGGAGGTTCAATTGCCGCACCCATCGCTGGGGCGATTTTCCGCGAATATTTCAAGCGGAAAATGGCCGGAACGTAGCAAGTCCTTCGACATCCCGATGCTGGTGACCTTGGGGCTGATCATGTTGATCGGCCTCTCGGCGGTCTATTCCGCCTCTTGGGATCAACCCGGCCAGAAGTGGCTCAAGCAATGCCTATACGTGGTCCTGGGCGTCATCGCCATCGGCGCCATTTTCCTGGTGCCGCCGAAGGTGTTCTACGCCATGGCCTATCCCGCCTGGATCGTTTCCCTCTTTCCGCTGTTGTACATCATCATCTTCAAAGCCAATTCCGTGGAGCGTTGGATCGCATTGCCGGGCGGATTCAACTTGCAGCCGTCTGAATTGACCAAGGTGGCGCTATTGTTGGCGATGGCCCGATTATTGTCTTTCCAACCCATCCAGATAGCCCGACCTAAGACTCTCATCGCGCCGGCGGCCTTATTCTTCTTCCCTTTCATCCTCGTCCTGAACGAACCCAACCTCAGCACGGCCCTCTCCTTCGTGGCCATGACCGGGGTCATGGCGTACTGGTCCGGGCTTTCCTTGCGGGAGATCTTCCTACTGGCTTCGCCTGTGCTCTCGGTCGCGTTGTCCTTCCACAATCTCGCATGGGCCGGATTGTTCATCGTCCTGATCCTGATCGTGGGGCTGTCGCGCATCAACCTCAAGATCGGGGCGTTGATCCTGTTGATCAACATCATCGCGGGTTTCGGGGCCATATTCGTGTGGAACAAGGTGCTTTATGAGCATCAACGCGATCGTATCCTCACCTTCAGCAGTCCGCAGCGCGATCCCCTGGGCGCGGGCTACCAGGTGCTCCAATCCAAGGTGGCCATCGGATCCGGGCAATTGGTGGGCAAGGGCTATCTCAACGGGACGCAGACGAACCTGAGTTTCCTGCCCGAAGAACATACCGATTTCATCTTCTCGGTTTGGGCGGAGCAATTCGGCTTTCTCGGCTGCATCGCTTTGCTGGCCCTCTACCTGTACCTCTTGCATCGGATCCTGAGGACGGGCATGGATATCCGCAACCGATTCGTAAGCCTGGTGGGGGCCGGCGTGGCCGGCATATTGGGCTTCCATATCATCGTGAACGTATCCATGACCATCGGCATGATGCCGGTAACCGGCTTGCCTTTGCCCTTCATGTCCTATGGCGGATCCTTCCTGATCTCCTGCCTGATGATGATCGGCTTACTCATCAATCTCAGGGCCCATGGGCACAATCTCTAACGGCGCGCGGCGGATCGGGGCCTTTCTTTCGGCCCTTTGGATGCCTCCGGAATGCGTTCATTGCCGGAATGATCGATGGCTGGGCCTACCCTTATGCCGCGATTGCCATCGCTCCCTGAAGCCATGGCGGGCGGAAACGCCGGAAGCTTATCGAACCCGCGACAGCCGCTTTTTGTTCATCCTTTCTCCGGCCCTCTCCATCCTGATCCACGGATTCAAGTATCATCATCGGCGGCGATATGCCGCGTATTTATGCGCGTGCGCGCGCCGCCGTCCCGAACTGGCCGCCTGGGCCGCGGGCTTCGATGCCTTGGTTCCCGTGCCCGTCCACCGGGCCCGCCGCCGCGAGCGCGGTTACAACCAAGCGGAGATCATCGCCGGGCATTTGGCGGGACACTGGATACGGCCGGTCTGGCCTCGCGCCCTGGTCCGCAAACGTTCCACGCGATCGCAAACTCGCCTTTCCAAAGGGGAGCGGGGCCGCAATCTGGAAGGCGCGTTCGAATGCCCCGATGAACGCCTGAAAGGCAAGCGCATCATCCTTATCGATGACGTGTTCACGACCGGGGCCACCTCGGAGGCTTGCGCGGCCGCGCTCTTGCGGGCAGGGGCGGCCGAGGTGGCGGTTTTCGCCTTGGCGAAAGTGGAACCGGGCTCCCCGGAAGAGGACTTCGTCCGGGAGATGGAAGCCGCGGCGGCATACGCGGCCTAGCCGGATGGTCGCGCATAATCCGGCGCAAATCCCTTCCTGACACTATATTTGCCTACGGGTTCCGAATAATTTCCGAGAGGTAGATATGAGGGGATTGGTTTCCGCGTTATTCCTAGCGACCGCGACGACGGCGGTTTTCGCCGGTCCGAACGATTCGAACTGGGTGCAGATGCTGAGGAAGGGGGATACCAAGCTCGACGACTGGACCGCTAAGATCCAGGGACATGTGGCGGGCGAGAATCCGAATAACTCGTTCAGCTATGCCGAAACCTCCGATGGCCAGCCCCGGCTCCTCGTCACCGATACGGTGACCTACAATAGCGGTAGTTATGGATACGGGCACCTATTCTACAAAACCCAGTATTCGGATTATCTCCTGCGCTCGCAGTACCATTTTCCGACCAAGCAGTCTTTCGCAAGCGCGAGCGGCACCTGGACCATCCAGAATAACGGCCTGATGCTGCATTGCCAATCGGCCGCCTCCATGTCCCAAGGGCAAGACTATCCCCAATCCTTCGAGACCCAATTGCTGGGATACTGGAGCACTGGCGACGGTTCCCCGCCGAACACGACGACGGGGAACCTCTGTCTCGTCAATACCACTGCCAACGTCAATGGAAAATGGTACTCGGACGGCACGAGCCATCATTGCACGCAATCGAAAGCCCATAGCCTGGCATACGATTCGGCCACGACCTCGGTGAAGGGCGCGAATTCGACCAATGCGACTTGGGCCGGCAAGGACATCTGGGAATACACTATGGTACGGGTCCTCGATTCC
>Ga0265324_10000131_pt1 | contig 59086 bp, 40 predicted proteins | sample 41419metaG_FD_198634 | JGI IMG/M metagenome (GOLD analysis project Ga0265324, IMG submission 198634) | Rhizosphere microbial communities from Carex aquatilis grown in University of Washington, Seatle, WA, United States - 4-14-19 metaG | ecosystem: Host-associated > Plants > Roots > Rhizosphere...
AAGCGCCAGGAGAATGGCGGGGACTATCTGCAAGGCCGTGAGCGCAGCTATCATGGATTATCTTTAGCCAGTATAACCCTTATGGCTTCGAAAAATCCAGGTGGCGCTCCGGGCATTGGCAAGCGCTGGCCTTATAAAGCGCTCAATTTCCTGTCTGAACGCAGGATGTGGGAATACCTTCGCAGGAAATCCAGCGCCGGGCCCGCCGAAAAGCCTTTCCGTCTCGGGGAAGCCCTAACCGGATGTAAGCGTATCTTGCTCGCCCTGCCGGACGGATTGCAGGAAAACCTGGTGGCTTTCCCGGTCGTGCGCAGCCTGGTTCGCGAGCGCCCGGACACGGTCTTCCTCTTCCTGGCCAATCAGCAGCTAACCGCATTCCTGGCCGCCTTATACGGCCATGATCAGACAATCGGTATCCGGCAAGAGGAATTGTACTGGGGCGAACCACATTTCCTGGAATTGCGCCGCCTCGCCGAGGAATTCCGCCCGGACGTGTCGATCAACTTGCGGGAAACCACCCCTCCGTTGCTCCACTTCATCCTGCGTGCCGCGCGGGCCCCGATCCGGGTGCAAGCCAACGGCGACGCTCCCGAGGGCTTCGCGAACGTTGTCTTAAAGCCCTCGGAGCCAGCCAATCTTCTGCGTCGCTTCTCGCAAGCGGCCGCCCTGTGGGACGCTGCCGAATCTCCCGTCGCGGTGAAATGGGCGCGCCTGACCCCGGGGCCCGGGAACATCAAGGACGCCGTAAGCCGATTGGAATCCGAAGGCCTGCGGCCGGAAAAAACCCGCCTATTCCTTTGGCAATACGGGAATTCGCTTCGGGAACACGCCCTCTTCCGCAAGATCGCCTCGGATCCCGCGGAGCGGAGCGAAGGCCGTTCCTTGTTGATCGTCAGTCTCGCGGGAGCCCTGTTCCAGACCCCTCCCCCGCCCCCCGATCTCACGGCCGGATTTCCGGCCCAACGGATCGATTCGACCGGAACCATGCTGGGGCTTTTCGCGAGCACGCGTTCCAGCATCGGCGTCAATGGGCCGTTGCTGCACCTCGCCTCCCTGGGCGATACCGACGTGGAAGCCCATTTCGGCGAAGTGGACCGCGCCTGGGATACGAGCGCGCTGAACGGCCGGATGCGGATCATCTACGAGGAGCCCCAGGCGGAATCTGCCGTGGGCGCCTCGCTCCGCATCTAGGCAATCCCGGCGAACCCGGAGATCCGCGCTAGAGGAATTTCTTCAGCTTGGCGTCCGCCTGAGCCAGTTTGACCAACTCCTTCAACTGCGGCGCCTTGTCCTTGGGCAGGACCAGGGTCACTCCACCTGTCTGCACGATAAGCAGGTCCGACACCCCGAAGGCGGCCACCAGCCCGCCGTCCGAGAACAGGGTATTGCCCTTCGCGTCTAAAGCGAGGCACTGGCCTACCTTGCGGTTTCCATCGGCGTCGGGGGCATGCAAGCGCTCCAGGGCCGACCAGGAACCGATATCGTCCCAGCCGAACTCCGGCACCACCACGCGGATGGACTCGGCCTTTTCCATGATGCCGTTGTCGATGGAGATGGCCGGCACGGTCTTGTAGATCTTCGCCAGCTTCTTCGCGAACGCGGGCGATTTGGGATTCAGATCCCCGGCCGCCTCGAAGACCTTGGCGATTTCCGGCTGATGACGGCGGAACTGCTCCCACAAATAATCGACCCGCCAGGCGAACATCCCGCTGTTCCAGAAGAACCGCCCGGAGTCCACGTAGGCCTGGGCGGTGGCCCGATCCGGCTTCTCCACGAAGCGCTTCACCGAGAAGGCGGCCAGGCCTTCGACCCGGCGCTCGCCCCCATCGGTCTCGATGTACCCGAAGCCCACCTCGGGCCGATCCGGCTTGATCCCGAAGGTAACCAGGGCGTTACCCTCGGCGGCGATGGCGGAGGCTGCGCGCATGGCTTGCGCGAACTTCGCGGGCGGTTGGATGGCGTGATCGGCGGTGAGGACCAGCATCACGCCTTCCGGATCGACGCGCTGGATCAGGCGGCAGGCCAGGGCCACGGCGGGCGCGGTATTGCGGCCCACGGGCTCGGCGACAATCTCCACCCCGGGCCGCTTGCCCATCAGCTTCTTGACCGGCTTCTCCAGGTTTTTCCCGATAATGAGCCGCGTCCGGGCGCTCTTCTGGAAAGCCCGGATGTTATCCAGGGTATCCTCCAACATGGTCTTTTTGGTCACCAGGGGAAGGAGTTGCTTGGGATGCTGGGCATTGCTGTAAGGCCAGAAGCGCTCGCCGCGCCCCCCGGCCATGACGATGGGGTGGATCATTGGGCTCCAATTGGATGGATGATGGGTATACGATGGAATGGTGCCTATTTACGCGAAAAGGGGTAAATGTAGCCAAGGGACACGAACACTTGGGTCTCGGCTTGTATTATAATAGGGAATACCATGGTCCCCCTCCTCTCATGAAATCGACGAAATTCGCAAGCCAAGGTCGCGAAGCGCCACAGCCTAAGGAATTCGTGGATTTGCATATGCATTCCACCTTTTCCGATGGGACCCTGCCGGTCCGGGACCTCATCGACTATTGCCTGGAGCAAGGCCTCAACGCCATCGCGGTGACCGATCACGACAACATCGATTCCTTCGAGGACGGCCGCGAATATGCGGAATCCCGAGGCCTGGAATTCATACCCGGCGTCGAGATTTCCTCCTCCGTAGGCGGGAGCGACATCCATATTCTGGGTTACATGTTCGACCCCACCCATTTGCGCCTCAACCGCACCTTGGTTGGGCTTCGCGCCCGCCGCGTGGATCGGGCCAAGGCTATCTTGGAGCGGCTAGAGAAGCGGGGCTTGAGCTTAAGCTACGAGCAGGTCGCGGCGCGGGCCCATGGGGGAAGCATCGGGCGTGCCCATATCGCGGCCCAGTTGGTGGATGAGGAATACGTGGCCACCTTTCAGGACGCCTTCAACCTCTACCTGGGCAATGATGCCGAGTTGATGTCGGACATGGATGCGGTGAAACTCAATCCGGCCGAGGCGATAGGGTTGATCCTGGAGGCCGGCGGGGTGCCGGTGCTCGCCCATCCCTGCAAAACCAATCGCGACGACCTGCTGGAAATGCTGGTGGAATGCGGCTTGAAGGGCATCGAGACCTATTGCCATGGCCTCTCCCACGCCAATTCCCAGAAGTACAGGAGCTTCGCCCAGAAGCGCAACCTAATCTGCACCGGCGGAGCCGACTTTCACGTAAAGCGTCCGGACGGACGCAACGCCCCCGGAAGCCTTCGCATCCCTTATCGGGTCTTGAGCCAGATCAAGGAAGCGAAAGTCGGCTCGGTCGCTTCCGGTCGCTAAGGGCGCGGAAATTCCCGTTCCCGTCCAAGGCCAATCCCTCATCGCCCGGTGTCCCGTCCCCGAAGTAATCTTGATCGGGATTTTCGATTGCCCGTAAACGCAGTTCGCCATCGGACCATTCCAGGGAAAAGTCCACCTGCCCGGCCGACTTCTTTACGCAGGGTTCCGCCGCCAACGAGACCTTGGTTTCGCCTTGCTGGTAGAACCGCGCCGAAGCGTCGCGCATGCTTATATCCATGCAGTGCTGCAATTCATCCAGGCGGAAAACCGCTTCGGCGTCGGCCCATCGCGTCACTCCCAAGGCCAGGGTTAGGGCCAAAGACAATGCCGCCAGCGCGACAAATGGCGCCGGCGAAACGCGGCGGGGGGCCGCCTCGGGATCGGAACCGGCCGGGCGGGCGCGGCTACGCGCATCGTCCACTGCTTCTTTCAGGCGTTCGCGCGCCCCCCGGGAGCGAAGCCAGCAGGCGCGGGCGACCCAGCGCGATACCAATAACCAGATCGCCAAATCCAGCCCGATGGTGACGCGGAAAACGGCCAGGTCGGGGACCCAGGCCAAAGCCGCGTCGAGAACGGCCAAGGCCAATAAGGCCCAAGTGAGGATGGGACTCAGGCGGGAGCGACGTTTCGCGGCCGTGCCCTCGAAATCCTTGCCCGACATCCGCTGGTACGACTCAGCCAGTCCTTCATAGGCTCTTTGCCTTTGGAAGGAGCGATACCGGAAAAGCAGCACGCCCGCGAACGCCAGATAGAGGCCCTTCAAAACCAAGTATCCGAATAAACCCCAGCCGAGGTAGCGGAAGCCATCGAGAAGGCAAGCGGAGGCCTGGAGGGCCGAGAGCATGAGAAGCCACCAAACCAATTTGAGGACGTTGCCCATGGCCCGCCCATGTTACCAAATATCCGGATGCGGGGGCAAACTCCGGGCATACGGCAACTTACGCCGACCTTTTATGCTTGACCATTCGCCTGCCTGTCACTACACTTTTTGGGGCTTTACGAGAAATGACTGCAAACTTCGACATCCGACGCTATAAGAAACCGGGATTCGGCGAAACCCTATTCGCCCGATTGTTCCGCATCGTGGCGAACAAGGAATACCTCGTCTCCCTGCAATGGGATGCGCGCCGGGGAGCCCATTTCTTCGCGCTATCTTCGAAGGTGAAAAATCGGGTCCTGGGCGGCCTGGGCATCCTCGCCTTGGGAATCCTCTGCCTCACGGGCGAGTGCGCCACCTGGGGCTATCATCAGGTCTCCCTGCAATTCCGCGACAAGCAGAACGCCAGCCTGAAAGGCGAACTGCATGGAGTGCTGGCCGAACAACAAGATGTGGAAACCAGCCTCGATTCCGTGGGCCGCGTCGAAGAACGCATCCGCGCCTTATACGGGATGAATGGCTACGATCCCTCCATCCGCGCTTTCGGCGTGGGCGGCCAACGCTACGAACCCGAGGGCTCTTTCGAGCCCGCTGTCTCCGAGGAAATCCTGACCTCGACCCTAAAGAACCGCCAATTACAAGGCAAGATCGACTTCGCCAGCACCAGCTTCCACCAGATCGAGGAGTTCGTACGCTACCGTCATAATCTTTGGGAGCATACGCCTTTCGTGCTGCCGACCAAGGGCCAAATCACCAGCGGCTTCGGACTCCGCATGCACCCGATCCTGGGCGAAGAGAAGTTCCACGAGGGATTGGACATCGCGAATAGCCGCTGGACGCCCATCTACGCGACCGCCGACGGCATCGTGACCACCAGCAACGGCAACAGCAACTTCGGCAATCTGGTCGTCATCGATCACGGGAATGGCTACGTCACCAAGTACGCCCATATGACCAAGATCATGGTGGAAAAGGGCCAGTTGGTGAAGCGCTACGGGCTGGTGGGTTATATGGGGGATAGCGGGCGCGCCACCGGTATCCATCTGCATTACGAAGTCCATCGTGACGGAGCCCCGCAGAACCCCGAAAAATACATTTTGCCTTCCGGCATCCTCGTGGATTAAAATCGAAGCGGATGCGTTCCCGTCTAGCGGGGACGCGGGCGGCGCCTTTCCCGGCCTGCCGCCAGGAGTATCCGCGTCTTGCCGATCTTCCTCATTTTATTTTTCCTGTGCCTGATCCCGGCCACGGCCGAGGAGTTCGCCGGCGAGCCCTTCCTGGAAGGAGCGAGCGTAGCGGACAACGGCACGTCCGGAGCCATCCCTTCGCGGCTGCATACGGCCACGCAATTCCTGGATTTCCCCGCCGACTTCGGGGACGCCAAAACCTTCCGCCTGGAGGCGGCGACCTTGCCTCTCTTCGGCGACCTGGCGCAAAGCTGGAACGGGGCCGCCAGCTACACCCTGGACTCGGCCACCTCCTTAAGCCTGTTCGCCAAGCTGGAAACCACTCCCGATATCGAAAGCCGCCCGCTGCTGGAAGGCTCCCACGAGGATCGCCTCAATGATCCGGGTTTCCGTCCCCTGCCCTGCGACGGCTGCGCCCTTTTCACCGACAACCTCTACGTAGGCGCGATCAACCTGATGCGGGTGTTCCATACCGACTTCCCCCGCATCGATATCGCCAGCCGGCAAATCCCCATGGAACTCGGGATCGGCGTCACGGCCAAGTATTACCTGGAAGAGCTGGTGGGGCCGCAGGACGGGGACTTCTTTATTTCCAACCTGAATCTGGACGCAGGCGCCAGCGTGAAGTTCCTTTGGGGTTGGGACCCCGTCTCCAGACAGTCGGATCGCGACGTGAAGATCCAGTTCTCCGGTCTGGAGCTTTTGCCCACGCGGCAGCAAAGCGATAACGCGGGCCAGCTCAGCTACGAGCCTATGAACTATCGCTGGCGCATGTCGGCGGATTGGGAAGAAGGCTTTCCCTCCTTTTCCAGCACCCTGACCGCGGGCTTTACCCAGAAATCGGAGGGGGGATCGATCCCGGCATTCGGGGCGGAGTGGGATTACCGGGATCTCATTTACGTGCGGGCGGGCCGTGACGACGATTTCCTGAGTGCGGGGATGTCCTTAGCCTGGCGCTGGTTCTCGGTGCATTACGCGTTCCGCCGGCATGATTTGGGGAATACCTGGTACCAGGTTTCGGGCCAGGTGAGTTTGCCCTAAATCCCGACCTCAACGCCCAACGAAGTCCGAATTCCGCCCCCCTTCCACTTGGCCACTTGCTCCACGATATCCTTGTGCCCGTCTTCCAATCGGCACGATACCCCATATCGATCAAGTAACCGCAATCGGGTCTCCAGCCCGGTTATCCAACCGGTCGGAACGAAACCAGTTCGCCGCAAGGTGAGGTAAGCCGAAGGCATGACCGTAGCTTGGACATATTTACCGATTGGAATATCCCGGGCATAACCTCCGCCCGCCCGCACCCGGTTCACCTTGCCCGCTCCCAGGAAATCCGCGTCCCAACCCAGGCGCGTCTCCCAGACTCCGGGGCCCGGCGTATGCGAGAAAACCGCGACATCGAAAAATCCTCCGCGGGGCGTTAGATATTCGCTCACCAAGGGCGGTAAAATCGTCCAGCCGCCCGCATGCCAGGCCAGGTTCGGCGTTTCCCTCACCCCATTCCGCAAATAGTTCCAGTTCCCGATCCAAGCCTCCCACAAGCGCGTAGTCAGCAGATCCGAGAGCGCGGCTTCCAGTATGAACGTTTCGCCGGACATGTGGACATTCTCGTAATTCCGAAGCAAGGTCTTATAGTCGTAGGTGTCGCTGTTCGGATCCCGCCGCCCGAAAACGCGGCCCGTGTACAGGTCATAGGTGAGGATGGAGAATTTCCGGAAGGAGAATGCCATGCTTTCGTCGAAACTCATCCCGGACAAGGAATGCGAATAGGCGTAATAGGCATCGTATTCTTCTTGGTTGAGGCCGGCCTCGGATTCCTGGATCCATTCAGTGGGTTCGTCGCAGTAACCGGGGACGCATCGGCTCCCATGATGGAATCCGGGCCAGGGCCAGGGCGAGCCCCACTCCGAAGGCTCGATGCTCCAACCGCGAAGATAGATGTCGTGGCCCAACTCGTGGGAATAATGCCCGATGGCCAGATTGAGATAGGCTAGGCCCAGGAATTGTCCCAGGCGCCCGCCCCAGTTACGATCTGCGACCGACTCTCCCAGGGACCGCGATGCCAGCCCGAAACCCTGGTTGAAGGACCACCAGACGCGGGCGTTGTTGTCGGGATCAGTCAGGCGGGAGAATTCCAAGCCCAGGGTTTTCGGACCCGCGTCCGGGAATCCGGTGGCCTCGGGCGCGACAGGTGGAGTCGTAGAAACCGCGGGAGGGGCAGCGGACGTTATCCAGGCCGCGGCCAGGACCGAAAGCGCCGCGCGCGGGAATCGATGCATACCGGCCTCTTCGTTTTTAACGCTTAAGCCATTCCTTATGGATTTCGGGAATATCCTCGAGCAACTGCACCGTATGCGGGCTCTTGGGATGCTGCGTCACCTCATCCGGCGTTCCTGATTCCACGATCCTGCCTTCATGCATGATGAAGAGGCGATCGCTTACGTAGTAGGCCAAGCCGATATCGTGCGTCACGAATACGATGGTCATACCCAGTTCCACCTTAAGCTTCATCAGGTAGTCCAGGATATTGGCGCGCACACAGGCGTCCACCATGGAAGTGGGCTCATCCGCGATCAGGACCTTGGGGCGCAGGGCGAATATGCGCGCCAGCAGCATACGCTGCATCTGCCCGCCGGAAAGTTCGAAGGGGTATTTGCCTTCGATATCCTTGGGGGTGATGTTGACCGCAAGCAGCCCCGCGTCCACGCGCGCATCGGCTTCGGCCTTGGAGGGCTTTACCTTCAGGATGTTCAGCGAGTCCTTGAGCTGGGAGCGGATGTTGAAGAACTGGTTGAAGCAACTGAACGGATCCTGAAATACCGATTGGACTTCGTTCCAATGGCTGCGCGTATCCGTGATGGCCTTGCCGCGGTAGGTGAATTCGCCTTGGTTCTGCTTGTACAGTCCGAGCATGACCTTGGCCAGCACGCTTTTGCCGCAACCCGAGCCGCCTACGATGGAGACGATTTCCCCGTCCGCGATGGAAAAGGAAACGTCGTCGACGGCTTTGACCAGGGTCTTGCCATGACCAAAGGTTTTGGTCACGTTCTTGGCGAAGAATACGGGGGCGGGAGGATTATTCGGCATAGTTGCACCTTACGAGACGGCCGGCCACCATGCGCAATTCCTGCTTCTGGGTTTTGCAATCGGCACGGGCCACGGGGCAACGGGCCGCGAAGCGGCAGCCCGGGGGAACCTTGGCGAGACTGGGGGGCGCGCCTTCGATGGAGACTGGCTTGCGGCTCTTTTGGCCGGGCTCGGCGCTGAGCATGGAGCCCATGAGCGCCTTGGTATAGGGATGCCGGGGATCGAATACGATTTGCTCGTTGGTCCCTTTTTCCACGAACTCGCCCGCGTACATGATGGCGATATTGTTCGCCACGTGGCGGAGCAGGGGCAGCTCATGGGTGATGAAAATCATGGTATTGAAAATGCCCTTGTCCAACAAGTCGAAGATCATCCGGATCACGACCTTTTGGGTGGTCACGTCGAGCGCCGAAGTGGGCTCGTCGGCGATGACCATCTGGGGATTGAGCAAGGTGGAAATGCCGATCACCGAACGCTGGCGTTCGCCGGCCGTGAGCTGGATGGGAAAGGCGTTGAGCACCCGCTCCGTTTCCATCCCGAACAGGTCGAAGCGTTGGCGTAGGCGGGCTTCGATATCCTTCTTGCTGGTGCGGCCGCCGCTATGGCTGGCGATCACGTCGGCGGCGATGTCCTTGATCTTGCGGGTGGGGTTGAGGGCGTTGAAGGCCCCCTGCGGGATCATGGAGACCTTTTGGCTCAGCACGTTCTTGCGGATGTCCGTGGGAGTGCGCTTCATGAGCGACTCGCCGCCCACGCGCACGTCGCCGGAGGTGGGATAGAGCGGGGGGATGAAAAGGCCCATCAAGCCGTTTACGAGGGTGGATTTTCCGCAGCCGGACTCGCCGGCGATGCCTAGGATTTCACCCTGTTCCATGGTGAAGGAAACATCCGAAACGGCTTGGATCTTTTCCCCGAAACGGGTCAGGTAGTGCAAGCTTAAGTGGTCAACTTCGAAGGTCGGCATGATAACTCCTACTTACGCAGCCGGGGGTTGAACACCCCTTCCATCGACGTGTTGATGATGTATAGCGCGAACACCAAAACGGTGATGATGACGGTCGCGGGCATGAACGCCCACCACATGCCGTCCCCGAAACCGCCTTGGTTCTTGGCATCGTTAAGGATGGTGCCCAGCGAGACGGTATCCAAGGGACCCAGGCCGATCATGCTGATGGCGGCTTCCGACAGGATCCCCGAGGCGACTTGCAGGATGAAGATCATGAAGACGTAGGAAGCCAGATAAGGGAGGATATGGAAAGCGAGGATGCGGAAGGTTCCGGCGCCGTTGATGCGGGCCAGGGCGATATGGTCGCGCGATTTCAAGGAGGCCGCCTGCGCGCGCACGGCGCGGGCGCTCCAGGTCCACGTGGTCAGGCCGATAATAAGGCCGATCAGGGTGAGCGAACGGCCCTTGGACAGGCTGGAGCTGATCAGGATCAGGACCACGAAGGAGGGAATCACCAGGAAGAGATTGGTGACCAGGTTGACGACGTCATCCATCCAGCCGCCCTTGAAGCCCCCGTAAATGCCCAGGGCGGTGCCCAAGGTGGTGGCGATGACGCCCGTAAGCAGGCCCACGTAGAGCGAGGAGCGCAGGCCCTCGATGAGCATGGAGACCATGTCGCGGCCCAGGTGGTCGCAGCCCAACAGGAACTTTCCGTTGGGGCTGGCATAGGAACTCGCTTGCAACCCTAAGTTCACATGGTAGAAGAACGGCAGCAGCAGCGCGCCGCCGATGGTCAGCAGAAAGAGCCCCATGCCAATGATGAAGGATGGCGACTTCAGCAGGTTCTTGAGCAGCTTAAGCATTCAATTGCCCCCCATCTGTCCGGCTTTGACGCGCGGGTCCAAGAAGCCGATGAGGATGTCGACGGTGAAGTTGGCGATCAGCACGCTGATGGTGACCAGCAAGGTACAACCCTGGATCATGGGATAGTCCTGCCCCTGGATGGCGCTGAGAATGGCCATCCCTAGGCCCGGATAGGAAAAGATCATTTCCGTAATGAGCGCGCCGCCGATCATGCCTCCCAAGGAAAGGGCCAGGCCCGTGAGCTGGGGCAGCATGGCATTTCGGAACAGGTACAACAGGATTTTGTTTTCCTTGATGCCGAGCCATTTGGCGTACTTGATATAATCGGTGCCGAGTTCATAAATGCCCATCGACCGCATCCCGATGGCTTGGCCGCCGGCGAGGATCAGGAAGATGGAAAAGAAGGGAAGGATGTAATGGGCGCCCGCCGATTTGAAGAAGTCCAGGTTGAAGCCCGGAACCATATCGCCGGCATAACCGCCCATGGCGGGCAGCCAGCTGTTCCTGATGGCGCATACGTACACCAGCAACATGCCGAAGGCGAAGAAGGGCACGGCGCTCAAGAGCAGGGCCAGGGGGAAAAAGACCCGATCGAATACCCCGCGCCGGTAGGCCGCGAGCGCGCCCAGGATATTTCCGACCAACCAGCCGAACAAGATGGTGGGCAGTTGCAGGGCCAAGGTCCACGGCACCGCCTCGGCGATAATGGTCGTCACCTTCTTGGGGTATTTCTGGAACGAGGTTCCGAAATCCCCTTGGAAGCACATCTTCACGTAATTGAAGAACTGCGAAACATTCGATGACTTGAGAGGCTTGCCGTCCGGGCCCCGGAGGATAGTACCGGTAGCATCCACTTGGACCAGCCCGAATTCCTTGAGATAGGATTCTTCCTTTTCGCGCGCGGCTTCAGTATCCAAGCCGGACCCGGCCTTCCCCATGATGATGTCCACGGGGTTGCTGGCCCCGAGGCGCGGGAGGAAGAAGTTGATCGTCACCGCCACCAGGAAGGTCAGGAAATACCAACCGCCTCGGTGGAGGATGTAACGGGCGGTGGGATACTGTTTCAGCATGTCGGAATCCTTACTTGGCCGGCTTCAATTCCCACAGCATCTTGGTCGCGGCGCCCGCCCAGGGCAGGTTCGGCGGAGCGTAGGGATTGGCGTCCGTGGCCCAATTAGTCCAGGTCTTGTTGTTGACCTGGTAGAACTGCTCCGGCAGATAGCAAAGCGGCAGCGCCGGCTGTTCTTGCATGAAAATGACGTTCAACTGCCGGTAAGCCTGGGTGAGAGCGGCCTTGTCGGTCAAGGTGGGGATCACCGAGAGCAGGCTGTCGACGGCCTTGATATAGCCTTTACCCTTGGGGTTATTGAAGCGTCCCTGGTTCTCGTTCATCTTTTCGCCGGGAGGCGCCCAGGTGCGCGACGACATCAGGGCCGCCAAACGGGACCAGGGCTGCGACGGCGTGACGCTGGCGGCGGGCTTGATCATTTCCAAATCGAAATCGCCCACCGGCTGGCTCTGCCAGTACAGGCCCGCGTCCACGAAGCCTTCACGCACGTCGATACCGGCCGCGCGCATGCCCTTGACCGCCAAGGTGACGATGGCTTCCCAATCCGACCAGCCTGCCGGGCTCTTCACGAACAAGGTGGGCACTTGCTTGCCCTTGGCGTCGACCATCTTGTCCAAGCTGCCGTCGGCCTTGAAAACGGACTTGTAACCGGCTTCTGCCAAAATCTTTTTGGCGGTTTCCACGTTGAAAGCCGCGCCGTATTTCTGGGCATCTTCTTCGTTGTAGTAGCCGCCTTCGATGCCGAAGGGCATGATGGCGCCGGGCTTCAGGTCGGGGCTGTAACCGGAGACGGCCAGATCCTTGATGCTCTTGTAATCGATGGCGAAAGCCATGGCGCGCCGGAAGGCCTTGTCCGAAAGCGGGTAGCGTGTGGAGTTGATGAGCAAGGTAGGGATGGCGCCCGGCACGAAGTAGGGTTCTTTGTCGTACCAGGTCAGGACGCCGGCGTTTTTCTTCATCCAGATGCGCGGGATATAGGTTTGGGTGGCGTCCAGTTCGTTCTGCGCCAGGGCGATGGCGAAAGCGTCATTGCTCTTATAGATGGGATGGATGATGAACTGGGGGCCCGGAAGTTTTCCGCCATGCAATGCGGCATTTCCCCAATAATCCTCCCGGCGCTTGAGGATGATCTTTTCGTTGGAATAGGCTTCCAGATTATACGGCCCCGACACGACGGGATTGGAATCGCATTTCAGTTTCTGGACTTCGGCGAGATCCTTGAGTTGGGCGAGCTTGGGTTCGAAAACGTGGGCGGGCAGGATGCGGATGGCCTGCAGGAAATCGAGCACGACCAAGGGATTGTTGCGGCCCTTTTTGTTGACCATGAAGGTCAGGCGCTCGGACTTGTCGGCGTTCGCGGCGACCTTGATATCGGAAACGAAGTCGATGGCATAAGCCGTAGCCGCGCCTTTGAAGCGTTTGCCCAATTCATAGACGAACTTCACGTCCGCGGAGGTGACGGGCTGGCCATCGCTCCATTTGGCGGCGGGATTCAACGTCACGACCACGCTGTCGGCCGACTGAGATTCGAGCGTGCCCAACAGGGGTTCGAATTTGCCGGTCAAGGTATTATAGGCGAGCAGGGTTTCGAACATGATGTTGAACTTATCGTTCACGGGCCAGGCGGGCCAATCCGTCAGGGGATTGAATGAGTTGGGGTCGCCCCATTGGGAGCCGCCCATGTAAAGGGTCTTGCTGCGGGGGAAACCGCCTGCCTTGGTTTCTTCCTGGCCGGCGGGCTTGGTTTCTTTGTTGCAACCCGTGATAAGGAGTATTCCTGCAATCGCCAGGGGGATGCCGAGTCTGTTCATGCGCATCATCGATTCCTCTCTCTTCGGGAAGTCTTACTTGCCCAGGGAAACAAAGCTTGATTTTCGCCGTTGACAAACGGCCAAATATAGTAACTGGGGTTTAAAACATGAATAGCGGGCAGAGGACCATGACGGCAGCCGGAATTTTCCCGGAGGCGATCGTGAACCTTTTCCATGAATCGGTTTCCGACCCCATTGGCATTGGCCTCCAGGCCTTTCCCTAAATTAACGACCGAAGGTTTGATCCGCTCAAGGTTACCTTAAAATCAGATATGCGTTTTATACAGCGCGGATTGAGGCGGGCGCGGAAGCGAGATCGCAACGCACGCCAGCCGGAACGGAAGATCGCCGGTGATCCTCAGCGCGAATTCGATCCGATGATCTCGCTATAGAACCGCGCGCTCTCCTTCGGGATCCGCTTCTGGGTCTCGTAATCCACGTACACGATCCCGAAGCGTTTGAAATATCCTTCCGCCCATTCGAAGTTGTCCAGCAGGCTCCATTGGAAAAAGCCGGCCATCCCCAGGCCCTCGCGCACGGCCCGTTGGGTCTCCAGGACGTGGTAGCGGATCCACTGGATGCGATCGAGATCGATCACGCGGCCATCCGGCGTCAGCACGTCCTGGCATGCGCAGCCGTTCTCGGTCACGTAGGATTTCTTAATCCCGTAGTACTGATTATAAAATCGCGTGCACCAGTAGATGGACTGCGGGACCGGCTTGAGCCAATCCAGATCCAGTTTCGGAAAGCCGGAAGGGAACGGCAAGATCTTGAAGCCCTTGGGGTCGTCGGAAGGTTCGGTGAACGCGCCGAAATACACGTTATGGCCGAGGAAATCGGTCGGCGAGGAAATGAGTTCGAGATCGCCCGGTAGGACATTGGGACCATCCCCGCCTTGTTCTTCCAGCCACCAATCGGCATAGGCGCCCTTGTAGATAGGTTCGTTGATCTGCGCGTTCGCGCGCACGAAGGCCTTCTGGGCCGCCTCGATGTACTCGGGGGTCTCGATAAGCGGTACGGTCACGAAGGGATTGTTGACCAAGCCCACTTCCGCATCCTTGCGGGCGAATTGCCGCACGGTCCGCACGCCGATCCCATGGGTCAAGAAGGCATTATGATAGGCGTTATTCAACTCTTTGCGCGAAACCTGCAGGCCCGGGGCATGCTTGCCATCGCCATAGGCTTTCCCGATGAAGCAGGGCATCTCGTTGTGGGTCATCCAGTTCTTCACGCGATCGCCCAGGCGCCGAACCACGGCTTCGGCATAGGCGGTGAAGCCTGGCACGACGGCCTCGCGCTTAAGCCAGCCGCCTTTGTCCTGCAAGGCCTGGGGCAGGTCCCAATGGAACAGCGTCGCGAAGGGGATGATGTCCGCTTCCAATAGCCCGTCTACCAGGCGATCATAGAAGTCGAGGCCCGCCTTGTTGATCGTCCCGTCCCCCGTGGGGATGACCCGCGGCCAGGCGGTGGAAAACCGGTAGGCCTGGACCCCCAGGTCCTTCATCAGGCGGATATCGTCTTTCCAACGGTGATAATGATCGCAAGCCGTATCGCCGGTATGCCCTCCGGCCACCTTGCCCGGCGTGCTGCAAAAGCGATCCCAAATGCTCTCGCCCCGGCCATCCTCCCGGGCCGCGCCTTCCACCTGGAAGGAAGCCGTCGCCGCTCCCCAGATGAAGCCGTCCGGAAATCCCATATCCGACTTGCCCGCCATGTGCATGTACCTTTCCCCGGTTCGAAAGAACCGCCCGATTCAAAGAATCGCCCAGTTCGAAAGGACCGAAATATAGGCTACATTTCGGGAAATCTTTTCGGCCGATCCCGTTTTTCGAACCGGACTCGGCCGATTTCCACAAAATGCACCGTGGCCGAAGTCGTACTTAAGAACATCAGCAAGGTCTATGAAGGCGGCGTGACCGCCGTGAAGGAATTGTCCTTCGAAGTCCGGGACAAGGAATTCCTCGTCCTGGTCGGCCCATCGGGATGCGGCAAATCCACCTTATTGCGCATGGTCGCCGGGCTGGAAGAGATCTCCTCGGGCGAACTGTTCATCGACGGGATACGCAGCAATGACCTTGCCCCCAAGGACCGCGACATCGCCATGGTGTTCCAGAACTACGCGCTCTATCCCCACATGACCGTGTATGAGAACCTGGCCTTCGGACTGAAGCTGCGCAGGCTCCCGTCGGCGGAAATCAAGGCCCGCGTGGCAGAGGCGGCCGAGATGCTGGGCATTTCGCCTTATCTCTCCCGCAAGCCTAAGGCGCTTTCGGGCGGGCAGCGCCAGCGCGTGGCCCTGGGCCGCGCCATCGTGCGTAAGCCGAAGGTGTTCCTGTTCGACGAACCGCTTTCCAACCTGGATGCCAAGATGCGGGTGCAGATGCGGGTGGAGATTTCCCGCCTCTCGGCGCGCTTGCAAACCACCATGATCTACGTGACCCACGATCAGACCGAGGCCATGACCATGGGCCATCGCATCGTATGCATGAAGGACGGCGTGATCCAGCAATACGGCCCGCCCATGGATTTGTACCGCTCGCCGGTCAACAAATTCGTGGCCGGCTTCATCGGCATGCCGCCCATGAATTTCCTGCCTTGCGCCTGGGACGGGGAGTCGTTGACGGTGCCCGGTTCGGGCGCTACCGGCGTGACCCTCGGCGACTTCAAGGTCAAGCCGCCGGTCAAGCCTGTCCTCGGCGTGCGGCCCGAGCATTTGCGCCTGGTGGCCGCCGGCGCGGACAAAGGACTGCCCGCGGAAGTGGAGGTGGTCGAGCCCCTGGGGGCCGAGACCTTGGTGTATTGCCGGTCCGGCGAGCATCGCGCGGTGGCGCGCATCGATCCGGAAACGCGCATCGGCCGCGGGGATAGGGTGACCCTGATCCCCGAATCGGCGCATTTGCATTTCTTCGACCCTTGACGGACGCATTCCGAATCGACATCGCAGAGAGGGAACCATGATGACAATCCGAACCGCCATGGCCGCGGCAGCGCTGGCGGCGCTGCTCACGGGCTGCAATAAGGAAGCGAAGAAGGCGGAGGCGGCGGAAACGGCGCCCAAGGGCGGCGGCGATCTGCTGGTTTGGGTGATGCCCAACTCGCCTAAGCCCGAGGCCGATATCAACACCTTGCTGGAGCCTTTCAAGGCGGCCCATCCGGATGTGAACGTTAAGATCTCGGTGTTGGATTGGGGGAGCGCCTGGACCAAGCTGACCACGGCCGCCATTTCGGGCGACGGCCCCGACGTGGTGCAATTGGGCGCCACCTGGACCCCTTTCATAACCGACTTGGGCGCGCTTCTTCCTCTCGACGATATGGACGCCGAGCTCCATGTGAAAGACGCCTTCCTTCCTGCCACGTGGTCCTCCGTCAAGCCCCGCGCATCGGCCCACGTCACCTCCCTACCCTGGTTCATGGACGTGCGCCCCATGTTCTACCGTACCGATGTCTTCGCGAAGGCCAAGGTGGATCCCAAGACCGTGGATACCTGGGACGGCTATCTTGCCGCCTTGGAAAAGATCAAGGCCTTAGGGCTCAAGAACGAGGGCGAGCCCATCGCCCCCATCGGCTTCCCGGGCAAGAACGATTGGAACGTGGTGCACAACTTCGCCCCGTGGATCTGGAGCGCCGGCGGCGACTTCCTCAACCCGATGGGCGACAAGTGCACCTTGAACAGCCCGGAATCGATGAAGGGCATCTTGTTCTACCTGGGACTGGTGCGCAAAGGACTGAATCCCAAGACCAACATGGAGAAGAACACCGCCCAGGTCTCGGCGGACTTCGATGCCGGACGCATCGCCAGCATGTTCGAATCCACCATCAAGAATACCTTCCTGGAAAGGCCCCCGGAGCAGGGCGGCTCGGCCGGCAGCCACGTGGCCGGCAATTACGGGGTGCTGCTCCCACCCGCCGGCCCGGCCAAGCGTTCCCTGTTCATGGGCGGTTCCTATCTCGCCATCTTCAAGTCCAGCAAGCGCCCCGATCTGGCTAAGATGCTGATCCGCTACATGACCGCCGATAGCGCCGCCCAATTGAACTACGCCGAAATGTCCGGCTTCCTACCGGCCTTGAAAGCCGCCTTCAACGCCCCCTATTTCACCGCCGACGCCAAGCGCGCCGTGTTCAAGGACATGGTGCAATACGGCCGCTGCTATGCGGCCGTGCCCTACTGGGGCGAGATCGAAACCTCCATCCTGATGAAGCGCATGGGGAACCTCTTCGATATCGCGGCCGAGGTGAACGGTCCCTACTCCGAGGCCGCCGTGCGGGCGGAAGTCGACGCCGCCGTGAAGGACATCGACAACCAGATCGAAACCCAGTTCAAGAATCATCCCGAACAGCGGACCCTGCTCGAGAAATCCATGGCGGCGGCGGACCGGTGAAGAAATTGGCCCGGGCCATCAGGCGGAACAAGGTTCCCTACCTGTTCCTCCTCCCGACCGTGGTGGGCATGCTGCTTTTGCAGGCATTGCCCATCCTCCAGGGCCTATACCTCGGCTTCCTGCACAGCCGCAAGGAAATGCTGCTCGCCTACCTCTCGGCTCCTTGGGCCGGGTTGGATAATTTCAAACAGATCCTGTTCAACCCCTCCAGCCCCATCCGTTCGGGGCTGTGGGACGCGGTCCGCAATACCATCCTGTATACCATCCTGGTCACCCTCGGAACCCTGGCGACGGGCATGGCCATGGCCTTGCTGGTGAACCGCGAGTTCCGCTTCCGCGCCGCGGCCCGTACCTTGATGCTGTTCCCCTGGATCGTACCAACCTATGTGGTCGGTTTGCTGTGGGGCTTCCTGTGGCAGCGCGATGTCGGCCTCGTCAATATCATCCTCACGGATTGGCTGCATATCTTCTCGACCAAACCGACCTGGCTGATCGGCCCCAACACCCTATGGGCGATCGTCATCCCCACCATTTGGCGGCAATGGCCCTTTTCCATGCTCATGCTGCTCGCGGGACTACAAAGCATCCCCAAGGACGTATACGAAGCGGCCGAAATCGACGGCGCGAACAAGTGGCACTCATTCTGGAAGATCACTTGGCCCTTGCTCAAGCCCGTCTGGGCCATCCTCATCCTGCACGGCATGATCTTCAACGTGTACTCCTTCAATATCGTGATCATGATGTTCGGAAACGGCGCGGGCTACCCCGGCAAATACGGCGATCTGCTCATGACCGATCTGTTCCGCAACTCCTTCCAGATGTGGGACTTCGGGACAGGCGCGGCCATGTCCTCCCTGCTTATGCTGGCCATGATGACCCTCGTTTTCATCTGGTACCGGGTCTTCCGCGATCAGCTTACGGGCAAATGAGCAGATGAGCGCCCCGGGATGAGCTATACCAGCCGCTTTACCAGCCGCAGATGGTCCGGCCGGTTCCTGACCGGCTTCACCTGGATCCTAGTCGCCTTGCATCTGATCCCCATCGCATGGATGGTTTATTGCGGCGTTAAAGACAACGGGGAAATCCTTTCCGGCAAGGTTATGCCCGGGCGGAGGCAGAACGAAGTAATGTTCCTCGCCCGCATGGCGGACGGATATCTGGCGGGAACCGCCGACGGCGGCGTCACCCGCTTCGACGGGAACCTGAAACAAGTCTCCCACCTGGAATTGGCGACCTTCGCCACCAGCTTTTGGCTGGATGCGGCCCAGGCCGGGAAGCCCGCCACCCTTTGGGCGCTTTCCAGCAATCGCGGACTGCAAGAGGTGGATGCGGAAAAGCTGTCGCTGCGGAAAACCTATGGGATCGACCGCATGGCTGCAGCCTACGGTCCGGCCTGGAACACCCTCTGGGTGAATGAGGTTTCGGGATCGAGCCTTTACCATCTGGGTCCCGTCCTGTACCTGGCCTATCAGTTCCAGGGTTATCCCGGCGTCACCGCATTCGATCCGGCGACGGGCGAATTCAAACCCGCGGCCGGCTTCCCCGGAAAAGAGGCGGGTCTGTTGCGCGGTTTCACGCGGCCGGACAGCGCCGATGGACGTCTGGCGGTATTGACCAGCCAAGGCATTTTCCTGCATTCCCCCGACGGGAGCCGCCCGGACGTTTCCCTGCGCGCCGGTCGCTTGCCCGCCGTGCCCGTCCGGATTTGCGCCCTGGATGGCGACCGCCTGCTGCTGAGCGCCGATTCCCGTGCCTTCATCTATGACCTCGCCGCCGATTCCGTGCTCACCTGGCTGGACCGGAAGGAAGGGGCCGGTATCATCACCGCCTTCGGCCGCAGCCCGGGCCGCATCTGGCTGGGCGATTCGCATGGCGCGACATCGCTTCCGGATGCCACCCCGGCGACCCCGGCGGACCAGGCGGGCCAGCAGAGGCTGGCCATTGAATTCCTTCCCCGCTTTCCCCAGGCGGATGGCCGATCAGAGGACATCACCGCCTATCGCGTTACGTCCATCTTGCCTTTGCCGGAAGGTGGCGCCTTGCTGGGCGGGCCCAATGGCACCTTGTCCTTGCTGGATGCGGCGGGCGAACCCGTGGCGGAAACCGCGGCCCCTCTCCCGTCCTTATACATCCATTGGCGCAATTACTTGGACCTCTGGCGCAATATCGATTTCGGGCTGTACCTGAAAAACAGTTTCATCGTTTGCATCAGCGTGATGTTGGTGGCAATGATATTGGCCTCGATGGGCGGCTACGCCCTGGCGCGCTTCAATTTCCCGGGCAAGAACCTGTTCGGCTATTCCGTGCTCGCGACCCAGATGGTGCCCGGCATCATGCTGCTTTTACCCCTCTACCTGATGTTCATCAATTTCAGCCGCGCCACCGGTCTCATCGTGAAGGGCACCTACGGCGGCTTGATCCTCACCTACGCGGCCTATTTCGTACCCTTCTCCATCTGGATCCTGCGGGGATTTTTCGCGTCCCTACCCAAAGAGTTGGAAGAAGCCGCCCTCGTGGACGGTTGCGGGCCCCTGCAGGCGTTTTTCCGTATCATCATCCCCTCCGCATTGCCGGGAATCATCGCGACGGGCGTCTATGTTTTCCTCTCCGCGTGGGATGAACTCATGTTCGCCTGGGTGCTTACCGACGAAAAGACCTATACCATCCCGGTTGGTATCCGCCTTTTCGTGGGTAATTTTCAAAACCGATACGATCTCATGATGGCGGCGGCGACGGTCTCCACCATCCCCGTTATGCTGCTTTTCTTTCTGATGCAACGGCATATCGTTTCGGGACTAACCGCGGGCGCCGTAAAAGAATAGTGCCCGGAGACAACCTGATTAATACATTTCGCCACTAACTCCGAACCGCGCTGGGGACTGGACGAAGCCCTTGTCACGCGCGGGAGCCTTGGGACAAACGATGAGAAAGACCGGATACGGCATCCTGCATCTGCCCATGTTTTGCGCCGCATGGCTGGCTTGCGCGCCCACCCTTTGGGCCGAAGCCGGCGCGGACGCGATAGGGCCTACCTCTCCGTCCCCCACCCCAACGGTCGCCACGGGTTCGGCGCCGGAGGCCGCGGCCTCCCAGCCCGATACCGCCAACCTCCCGCCGGTTGATGAGCTCGAATCCAAGGTTCGCTCCACCCTGCTTTTCGGCGGTTCGAGCCCGGTTTCCTTCTCCGGCGAAGGCCGCCTCCGCCTTTCCGAACACGACTTCTACAATTACCCCGCCTACCTGTCCGACGATCAGACATGGACCCAGGCCAACTGGGAAGGCAATGAATCCATGCTGCGCCTGGCCATGGTGGTGCATGCCAGCCGGAATGCGGTGCTGTGGTCGAAGATTGGTTTCCAGAATACCTTGCCGGGCATCTACACGAACGGCAATACCGCGGCCAACCCCAACCTCCCCGCCGGCTTCAGCCCCGTACAGAACCGTCATGATAAGACGGACAATCCCGCCAACATCCATGAAGACATGGCGGCCGGCTTGGCCATACGGACCGTGCCGGCTTCTTTCTGGGTGCGCATGGGGAACGTCTTGTGGACCGAATCCTCCCCCCTCACCATCTGGAAATCGCAGCCGCGCACTTTCGCTTGGGATTATCTGCCCTACGAAATCGAACAACCCATCTCCCGCTACTACGAATACAACATCGCCAAGGGCGAAAAGGCCGGGCGCGCGGCTTGGAACAAGAAGGCTTTCAACGGGATCGACCTGCGCAGCATCGACTTGCCCCTGGGCTTCGAGACCCAGGTGATGTGGGCCGCCTTCGAGCGTTACGACAATTTCGAACGCGAGTTCATCGACTTCTCGAACGATCTCGGCCTCGCCGACCTGAGCAACGACGTGAAGCAGGTCGGCATCGGCGATTCCTACCGGCACATGTATAACGCCCGGATCTCCAATACCAAGATGATCCATGACATGACCTTGGGCCTGAACGTGGTGGGGTTCGTCTATAAGCCGGATATAACGGAAAATACGGCCTGGCGGAAGAACTTCTTGGTCAGTGACACCCTCTATACTTACGCCCCCACCGGACAGCGGTTCACCGTGACCCACGGAACCGGATTCTATAAGGATCCTTTCGTCAGCTCGGTGGATTTGCGCGGATCGGTGAACGAAAACCTGTCTATGCATTTGGACGCCGCGGTGAGCTACCTCGACACGGTGAAATCCCAGTTCACCCTCGACTCCACCCGCGATGCTTCGGGAAACACGACCCTCCTCACTCACGAAAGGCGCTGGGAGAAGCATGCCAACCCGGTTCCCGCCTTGTACGCCAAGGTCCTTTCGAAGTACGGGGTGCCCGTGCAAGCGGATCTGGCCTACATACCCAAGGGCTTCTACTCGCCCTTCTCTTTCGCGGCTCCCGTGGACGGCTTCTATCCCGTGGGCTCGAACCTGGTGGGCGCGGGAAAATTCATCGCCCGTGGCGAAGCTTCACCGTATACGCAGAACATGGCCGGCATGTTCCTTTCGGTTTCGCCCCAGGTCGGGTACGGCCACTTGCGCTTCCTCTATGGCCAACACTTCCAGGTCGAAAAGGCGCAAGACGTTCTCTACTTCCCCTACCGTCTGAACGGACAAGACTTCAATAGCGTTTTCATGAGCTCTTATAACCGCTGGGGTAATGACCCGGTGGACTTTTCCGTCACTGACGGACATTACGCCAAACGCCTCGGCGACGAGAGTTTCCATAGCCAGAGCGCCTACAATAATCCGGTAGGTTATGCCGGGGGCGGTTTGCGCAGCGATTATCTCTCCATCTTCGAAAGCTTCGTGCCCTACGAGAACGCCGGCCAAGCCGATTCCAACCTCAACCAAGACATCAAATCGGTCTCTGCCCGTTCCCAATACGTCCCGGTCCACCAGAAGTACTCCTTCAACGCGGATCTGGACGGCGCGGTGGACATCGGCCCGATGATCGGATATTCCCATGAGCTTTTCCTGAGCGGTTACATGGCCCTGAACGGCGTCTCCTCGACCCTGAAGCCGGTGGCCTTCTCCCCGAAGGATATGATGCTCTGGGGCCTCTACATGCGGGCCGAACCGGCCATCGCGGTCAACGACAAGCTTTTCTTCCTCGGACTACTGGGTTACGAAAACTGGCGTTCGGAGATGTCCTATATGGCTCTTAAAGACCAATCGGGCGCCGGTGTGGTGACCCGTGTCCCGATCGATTACATCGACTGGGCCTATGGCGCCGGTTTCGATTGGGATTTCGCCGCGCGTGTCGGCCTCCATGGCCGGGCCAAGTGGATGAAACACGAGGACAAATTCTTCTCCGCCAATGATTGGGCCACGCCCTACTACTCGGCGGAAATCAAAATGTGGTTCTGATAGGAGCATCCATGCCCATCCTGCCGAAGCAAACAACAATAGGGGTCCCGGGGACTCTCATCCTAGCCCTGGCGGCGGTCTTGGCCGCGCGCGTGGGCGCCGCCGAGCCGGTTTCGCCGGATTCGGGCGCGACCAAGGTCCTCGAGAGTATCCTCTCGAAGGAAGGGATCTCCGTGGGCGGGGCGTTCCGTTCCCAGTACCTGCACTCCTCGATCGAGGGACCGGGTTCCATCCCCTCCCTCCGCTCCGAGGAAGGCGTGGAATACACCTCGGTGGACTTCGACATCCGGGCGCGGCCCAACTCAGCCACCCAGGGCCGCCTTATCATGCGCATGCATCAGGATTGGCGGAATTTCTTCTCGGATATCGGCAATCCCATCAACACCCGTTGGCTCAGCATCGATGGCAACGTGAAAGGCATGTTCACCTACTCCGCAGGCGATTTCCTGCGCAAATACAGCCCGCTCACGATGTGGGCTCCCTCCCCCGAGGTCCTGTACGAACCCGCCTTGTTCGCGGGCGATCGTCGGGAAGCCATGGATGAGGAGTTCCTCCAGGACAACAAGCGGCTGATGCAGGGCGTGGATCTGGCCTTCGATGCTTCCGTGGATAACAGCGACCGGGCCTTGCTCAAGGAGTTCCACGCCGATGTGCTCGGCTCGCGTTTGCGCGACGTGGAGACCAACATCGGCAATGGCGACAAGCCGACCGACTTCATCGAACGCTCGCCGGTCGAAAAATACCTAGGCGCGGGTAACCTGGACCTGGCTTCGCCTTTAGGACTGTCCTTGGGTGGATCCTACTTGCTGATCTTCGATAAGAAGGGCAGCTATTCCGGCACGCCAGGCGGCGGCGATACCGCCGCCCAGCATACCTGGATCGCCAGCGGTCGGGCGGGCTTCGATGTGGGTTCCTTACTCGGCGCCAAGGATTGGGGCCTCTCCCTCTCCGCCGAATTCGCCAAATCCACCGACGATACGGATTTCTACGCGACCAAGACCGCCACGGACGTCTCGCATGACCAGATCGTCGGGAACGCGCTGCTGGCGCGCCTGCAGGGGAACTGGTCGGCCGGCAAGGCCTTCGCGATCAAAGCCGGAGTGAACTACCTCTCGAACGATGCCGGTTACCGCAACGAGCTGGCCCAAAGCCCGACCTTCCTCGGCGAACGCATCCTGAATATCGAGAACGACACCACGAAAGTACGCCTCAACGATCCCCGCGCCCGCAATTATTCCACCTTCGACGCCCTTTACGATCACGTCTACAAGTTCGTCCCCAGCGCTCAGACGAACTTGTGGGCCAAGGCGCCCTTCCAGAAGAATTCCTGGAACAACGTTATCATGACCCAGGGTGAAATGGCGGCCTTCGCGGCCTCGCGTATCGACACCTCCGTGCAATTGGTCATGCCCTTCGGCCAGGCCACGCCCAACCGTAAGGGCATCCAATCCGATCTCACCGCGGATGCCATGAACGGCAATATCGAGGTGCAAGGCTCCTATGCCGCCCTGGAGAACGCCACCGGGGTTGTGGTGGATTCCCTTCGCTCGCTGCCCGTCACCAAATTCACCCAGGCCGGAGGCGGACTCAAGGTCGAAGCCGGCGGCCTCATGGGCTTGTCCTTGCCTCTAACTCTGGCCGGAAGCTTCATCCGCTCCACCGCCGATAACGACGGCATTGCGGGCGACACCGTCCATGCGATGACCAAGGTTACCAGCGATTTCATCAACGCCGGCGCCCAATGGAACTTCTGGAAGCGGTTCACCGTGCTGGGCGGCTGGCAGCAGATCACCACCACCATCGACCGCGCCGCCGCGGAGACGAAGCAAGTCCAAACGCATACCGCAGGCGGAATCGACTATAAGGTCGCGGCCGGCGCGCATCTGCTCTTCACGGTCGGCCAGATCAAGGTCGACGAACCTCCGGCCGCCGCTGGCGCCGATCACGATTTCTCGCAATTGTTGACCGACGTGTTCATGACCGTCCATTTCTGAGCCGGGAGAATCAAAGCCGTGGCCCAACCTTGTCCGTCCTCCCGCACTCTTCCGGATAGCGCGCCCTTCGCGACGGTGCGAACCCGCGCGTCCAAGTCGATGGGTATCCTCGCCCTCGGTCTGGCGGCGCTGGCCGTCGGCGGGTGCTCCTTGAATTTCAAGCCCCTCAAAGCCGCGGGGGCCGGCGACGAGTCTTCCGCCAAGGCCGGCGATCCCCGGATCGTAGCCCGCTTTTTCGATGACGATTTCGTCTCCGGCGGCTACCAATACACCTACCCGGACGCTTCGAAGATCTTCATCCCCGAGGAATCCGGCCACGAAAGCGAAGTCTCCCTGCAATTCGATCTGGTCGCCGACGATTATTCCGGCGGCTCGGTATGCTTGTACAACCTTCTCTACGATTTCACGGCCTACTATTCCCGCGGCGCCTTGCAGTTCTGGGTCAAGGGCAACCAGGGCGGCGAAATAGCCTGGGTAGCGCTCGTCGATGATGAGAACCGCGACGGCAAGAAAACCGTCGTGCGCCTCCCCCTCAACGATTTCGGCGGCATCACCAACCAATGGCGGCTGGTCAGCATTCCCCTGGCCAAGTTCGGACGCAAGGGCGTGTTCTGGGATCCCAAGAAGCGGGTCGAGATCCCCAATACCTTCGATTGGAACCAGGTGGCGGAATTCCGTCTCGAGATCAAGAAGAGCGACAATAAGGCCTTCCGCGTCTGGGTGGACGATATTTTCGTGCTGCGGGACGTGTTCGCCCCGGCGGTGGAAACGCCTAAGGAAGACTGGGACGATAAGAAGGAAACCTTGCCGATGCCGCCCGTCGCCGAAGCCAAGCATGGCAAAGTGCTGCATACCTTCTTCGCGGACGATATCGCCGCGGGCGGCTTCCCTTACGTTTATGGCGGCCGGACCCGCGCCAAGGTCCAGCCGACCGACCAGCCAGGCAAAGGCGTGCTGGCGACCTATATGGATCCGAACGAATATTCCGGCGTGACCCTGGCCTTGGGAGCAGGGAAAAATATCGATATTCGCAAGGCGCGCGAAGGCCGCGGGGCCCTGGCATTCTGGGGCAAGGGCGGTCCTGGCGTTAAAAGCATCTACCTAGGGCTCCTCGATGTTCGTCCCGATGGGCAAAAGACGCAGACGAAAGCGATTCTCGGCGACTTCGGGCCCGTGGATACGGCTTGGCATTATTACCAAGTTCCCCTGAAGCGTTTCGGGAATACCGGCCTCTATTGGGACGCCGGGAAGCAGGCGGAAATCTCCGCTGACATGAAATGGGATCAGATCGGGGAAGTGCGCTTTTCCGAAAACAAGGACGAGAACAAAGTCGACTCCACCCACCCCATCGAATTCTACGCCAAGGACATCGTCATCACCGAGGACATCCCCGGCTACGTGGATCCCGACGAATACTGGAATACCTTCAGTTCCAAGGAACCCGACCGGTTGCTGATGGACTTCGAGTCCGGCGCTAAGGGATGGGAGAGCTCTCACGGTCCCAAATCGGATGTCACCTACGCCATGGATGCGCTGGCCGGCCATCCCGGCCACTCCCTCTCCGTCAACTATAAGTTGGCGGATTGGTGCGACGTCCTCTACCGCTTCGACGCGAACAACGCGCCCGAGAAGAAACGTGATTGGACCCAGCATTACGGCCTGCGCTTCAAGCTATACACCAACAAGGCCTTCCAGGGCGTAACCATTCAAATTGGTGATGCGGGCAAAGAGCTGTTCGTGGCCAATGCCGGCGCAACCCGGGGCTGGAACGATATCGTGTTGCCTTTCCGCAGCTTCGGGAAGTTCCCCTATTACCAGCCCCCGGAAGCGGTGCAGAACGGCAAGTTCGATCTCGCCGGGGTCACCTCCCTGGACTTCAAGCCTGCCGGCGACGGCACCAGCGGCGCCTTCCGCGTGGACGACGTGTACCTGACCAATCTGCGCGAGGCCCCCAAGGTCAAGGCGGTGGCCACGCGCGAATTCAAAATCATCGGCGAACCGGGCAAGGTGCTGACGGCCTCCATCCACGATGGCATCTTCGGCATCAACTCCGCCCTTTGGGATGGCGATCTGCTGGATCGGAAAACCATCGACCAGGTGAAAGCCGTAAATCATAAGGTCGTCCGTTACCCCGGCGGATTGCGCGCCGATGATGATCATTGGAAGCAAGTGCTGGACAAGAAGGATTTCCTGGTGGACACCGACGAGTTCCTACAATGGCTAAAGGAGACCGGGAACGAAGGCATGTTCACGGTCAATTACGGCAAGGGCACGCCCGAAGAAGCCGCCGATTGGGTCCGCTACGTGAACATCACCAAGAAGGCCGGCGTCAAGCTTTGGGAAATCGGCAATGAGCTCTATGGCGACTGGCATCCGCAGCATACCGATGGGACGACCTACGGCAAGCGCGCGGCCGAGTTCATCAAGGCCATGAAGGCGGTCGATCCCACCATCCAGGTGGCGGTCATCTTCGTGATCGACGGCGAATGGAACAAACTGGTCATGGAATCCACCAAGGATCTGGCCGATGCGGTCATCGTGCACCATTATCCGCAGCATAGCGGCGAGGAAAACGATCAGGCCCTGCTCTCGGCGCCGCAAAGCCTGGACGAGATTATCCCGGGCGTGAAGCGGCAATTGAAGCAATACGGCGCGGCAGGTCATCAGTACGGGATTTGGCTCACGGAATGGAACTCCGTGGACTTCAAGCCGGGCCCGCAAACCCTGGGTCTGATCAACGGCCTGTACGTCATCGATTATCTCGGCGAATTGGCCAAGCACAATATCGAGCAAGCCGATTATTGGGACATCCATAACAACCTTACCGAACAGGGTGGGGATTACGGATACTTGTCGCGCACCGGCGCCCCCGATGGCGATAACGTGCCCCGGGCATCGTACCACGGCTTCAAGCTGGCGTCCGAAGTACTCCGCGGAAAGCTCCTGGAGTGCAAAATCAAATCGGCGGAAGCGGACGCGGAGAGCGATATCTCCTGCTACCTGACGGAACGGCCGAATGGGACCAAGGCTGTCCTCCTGGTAAACAAGCATCCCGAAACGGAAGCCGACGTAACCCTGACCATTCCCGGACTCAAAGGTTCGGGGATCTTGAAGCGGTTGGATAAAACCGACGCCAAAACCGGACCCGGTCAAGGTGAACACCTGACCTTGTCCGAATCCGTTAAACTTGTCCTGCCCCCGCATTCCGCTGCTGCCTTGATCCAGGAGTAAGGCGCCGACATGCTCCGGGAGTAAGGTCCGCCTTGCTCCCGGAATTGGACCCTGGGTAAACGCCCCTTTTCCTGACCGCTCCACTAGGCCGCGCCTACATCAAGGCGATATATTGGACAGGGTAGGTTATCGGAACCCGCCCCGTGGAAGGCGCAGTCCTACACGAGCGGACGACCTGGTAATCGGGATTGTCGAGGGGTCTAGTGGCGTACGGACGTTCGAAGTATCGGGTCTATTTGCTTTTCTTGGCGGGCCTTTTGGCCTTAGCCGCAGACCGTGCTTGGGCGCAGACCGACGTTGACCGCACTTGCGCGACCTGCTCCCGGCGGCAGAACGACTCCCTTAATCTCCAGATCCGCGCCATCCGGCTGAACCAAACGGGCTACCTTCCCCAGGATCCGGACAAAGCCGCGATGGTGGCCGATCCCGCGGGAACCTCGTTCACTCTCGTCGATGATTCCACCCGCAAGCCGCTCTTCACCGGCGCCCTGAAATCCGTGGGAACATACGCCGGCGGAGCCATGGATATCCACGGGTTCTACAACTCCATAACCGAACTCTATCACCTTTCCCGCGCCGCCAAGGCGGAACAATTGTACCGGGCCGATTTCTCCGCATTCACCACGCCGGGCCGCTACCGGCTTGCGTGCGGGAAGGATACTTCGGCCTCTTTCCGCATCGATGCGAAGATCTACAACGAAGTTTTCGAGACCGCGCTCAAGTTCTTCGGTTCCAACCGCTGCGGGCCGACCCATAGCTGGATCCATAAGGATTGCCACCTGAAGGATGGCGATGCCCTGGGCGCCGCCTTCGCGGGCAAGCTGGCGGGGGGCTGGCACGACTGCGGCGATCACGGGAAGTACAGCGAAACCGAAGGTTATGCCGCGGTGGTCCTGGCCATGACCTACGCTTTCTTTCCGCAGAAAGGCGAGGACTTTTACGGGGCTTCATACAACGACACCCTTCCCTTCGGGACGGACGGCATCCCCGACGTGCTGTGGGAAGCCAAGGTCGGGGCCGATTACATCCTGAATCTGTACAAAGCTTCCGTGACGAACGGCCTTATCGCGAAGGGGGACATGTACCATAGCGTAGGTACGGGACCGGGCGTGGATCATTCCTATTGGGACGTGCCCGAGCATCAGGACGTGCAACCGGCCGCGAAAGGCGGCCCGCCGCGCCCGGTGACCGCCGGCATCGGCTCCAACGTGGCCGGCGTGTTCTCGGCGGCCCTGGCGTTCTTCGCCTGGGGGTGGGAACCCTTCGATCCCGCCTATGCCAAGGAATGCCTGAATGCCGCCGCGGACATCTATTCGAAAATCGTGATCGCGCGGCGCGGCACCACCACCACCATGCCGTGCTGCTACCCGGGCGGAGGCCCGACCAAGGACGATGAAGCCCTGGCTGCCCTGGCCCTGTGGTTCGCCACCAAGGATGCCAAGTATCGTTCCGATCTCCTGGAGGATCCCGCCCTCGGCAGCGACCCCCTGGCCGGCTTCAACCAAGGGACCTTCCCGACAGGGCTCCTCGCCCATCCTCCCTTCCATCACGGGGGCTGGACCACCGATTACGAGAACACCCATGCTTACGTGCTTTATGGCCTGTCGAAACTGATCGTAGGATCCCCCACCACCGCAGCCGCCTATGGCGTTCCCGCCGTCGTGGCGGACTCCATCAAGAAGGATTGCATCACCGCCTTGTACAACAGCATCAGCATCGGGTCGAACGGGAGCACCAAGCCGGCTCCGGGCATCAGCGCCGACGAACCGTATCATGGCGTTTTCACATCGGCGGATTGGGGCTTCAATCGGTACAACATGGGGCTCGTCACCGAGCTATTCATGTATTGGGATCTGACCGGGGACCGCGCCTACTACGATATCGGCATCGACAATCTGAACTACAACTTGGGGATGAATCCCTGGGACATCAGCTTCGTCATGGGAGCGGGGGAAAAGAACCTCCAACATCCGCACAACCGCGCGGCCAATCCCGAAGGCTACAATGCCGGGGGTCTTCCGTACCAATACCAGAGCCCGAAGGGCGCCCTTATGGGCGGCTGCCGGCCCGGGGACGTCCTCATCGACGAATGGGATAAGTACACCAATACGGAAACCTGCATCGACTTCTCCGCCCAACTGCTCATTCCCGCCCAGATGCTCGCCTTAGATCTTCCCGACGACAAGCAAGGGCCCCAAATCCGGAACGTGAACGTGTACCCGGACGTGAATTCCGCCATCGTCACCTGGACCACGGATGAACTCTCGCTCGATACCCTTTTTCTGCTCGATGGACCGGGCGGCAAACTGTTGCAGACGATTCCCGCCGCCGGCCTTACGCGGAACAAGCAGGTCGAGATCAAGGGCCTCACTCCCAATACCACCTATTGGTTTTGGCTGAAGGGTATGGACGTGCGCCGCAACATAACCGAAGATAAGAACGGCGGGCAATACTATTCCTTCACCACCAAGACCGCAGCGGTTGCCGCGCAGATCAGCAACGTGCGCGTGTGCAACGAGACCCATGAATCGGCCCTGGTCACCTGGTGGACCCGCAACGGCCTGTTCTCCAGCGAGGTGGATTACGGCAAGACCAAACCGCCTACCCTTGCGCGCGCGCCCGACGATGCCGGCACGCCCGTATATTTCCATCGCGTGACCCTGAAGGATCTCGAGGCGGCCACGCGCTATTGGTACCAGGTGAAATCCGGTTCGGTAACCGACGACAGCTCTGGAGGATACTATTCCTTCAGCACCACCCAGGTGCTCGTGGATTACACGATCCGTATCAAACCCACCAACAAGGCGAGCTCGGGCAAAAGCGCGCATTTCTATATCGACGTCACCAACAACGAGGGCCAACCCTATACGGGCCTGGAGCTGCGGTTCTACTTCAAGGCGGATGCGGCCACGGCCGCCACCATGGTCGCCAAAGGGTTCGACAACCAGGTCTTCGACGTGGGCGGCATCCCCGGCCCGCTTGACATTACCTACGGAGCGCCCATGGCGGTCGGGGGAATGGACGGGGTCTGGTACTTCCCCATTACCATCAATTCGACCTTGCCGGTGGCCGGACGCGCGCGATTCGAATTGCAGATCAACGCCGGCGGAGGCGGATGGGGGGACTACGCCTTCTCCAACCTCAAGGACGCATGGTCCATTCGCGCGCATGCCAAGCCCGCCGATCCCGCCGATTTCCCCGGCGTCGACATGTCCAAGGGTGAGACAGGCGTCTATACCGGCCCGGAAATGGTCGAGATCGTAGACGGGGAAAACATCGTCTCGTACGTGGAAGACCCTTACATCACCGCCTACTACAAAGGCGTGCATGTGTTCGGATACGCTCCCGACGCCATGGCTGATCCCCTGCAAATCCGATATCAGGCCAAACTCGTGCTGACGGCCCCGGTCCAAACCCCGGTCGATCAAATCGATCTGCGCCAGGAAGACGGGGCGACCGTCCTATCGGGAACGGCTTCGATCACCCCCGACGGCCATATCGATGCCATCGCGGTCAATGGGACGGATCTGCCCGCCTCGGAATTCACCCGTAACGCCGATGGTACGGTATCTTTCAGCCATTCCGTGAAGCTCGCGGACGGGACCAATGTGTTCGACGTGATCGCATGGGATACGGCCCACTGCGCCGTCGATGCCCGCCATCTGGTCCTCAATTGGACGAAAGGCCCTCCCCCGCCCCCGCCCCAGGTCGCCGCGCCCACCGCCGATCCAGAGAGTAAATCCGCCAAGGATTCCCTTTTGATTTCGCTTACGCCGCATACCCCGGGCTCCACCATTTGGTACACCCTGGACGGAAGCATTCCCTCGGCCGGGACCTCGGGCTCGATTGCCTATGCAGGGCCCTTCGTCATCAAATCGTCGGTGACCCTGAACGCCATCGCCGTAAAACCGGCCTGGACCTCCAGCGAGATCCTAACCGTGACCTATGGGATCTCCCGCTTCGCCATCGTGAATCCCCTGGAAGCACGCCTTCTCGATGCCGACGCCGACGGCCGCGCGGATGCGGTGGCGGTTCCGTTGGACCGTGGAGGCGCGGTCTTGGATGCCGCCACGGCCGCCGCGCAAGCGGGAAGCGCCAAATGGTCGGGGGGATGGTCCGCCTCGGGATATCGGTTCGCAGGGGACACCTTGGAATTCGCCTTGGCCGCCAATTCCTTGCCCGTGCGTGATCGCCGCGATAGCCTGTACCTGCCGTCCCCGGCCTCCGAAATCGACGGCATGTTGCGGGCCGGGCCCATCGCTCTGCGCGACGGCGTGGCACCGGTGTTGAAGGGCGCCCTGTTGCGGCGCGGCGTAACAGGCAGCCCGGACAGCTTGCAACTCTCGTTCTCGGAACCGATCCGGCCGGCGCCTTCCGGAGTCCGCTTCTTGGCCCGGGACCCCGCGGGTCCCTACGTTTTCACCCTCGGCGCCGCAACCGCCCTCTCCCCTTCCCTCGCCGTGGACGCCTGGGTCTACGCGATCGCTTCGGCCGCCGGCGCCGGTAACGCAGCCGTTACTCCTGCCGAGGGCGACTCGGTCTGGATCGATCCCCAGGCGGGAATCGCCGACACGCTCGGCAATGCCCAAGCCAATCCCGCCAACGTCCGCGTTCCCTTGCGCATCCGCACTCCGCTGACTTGGAGCATCGGAACGGTGGCCCCCGGAGGCGTCTCCCGGCTTCCCCCGGGAGACCAAGGACCGGCCTGGAGCGTTTTCGCAGGGCCTGCCGCGGGACCGCGATTCGGCGACGCTCCTCATGATCTCCCCATCATCCCCTCCCTCCCAGCGGATCACTCGCGAGCAGGCGGACTGATCCTGGAGGCGACCCATCCGTTTTCGGTAAACCTGGCGGTATTCGATAACCTGGGACAATTCGTTTCCCACGTTCAATTGGACGCGGGGCCGGTCGAATTCGGAAAGTTGCCGCCGGGATCTTTCACCGGGTCGCGCCAGGCCTACCTGGTATGGAACGGGAAGACGGATCGCGGCAGTCCCGCGGCCACGGGCGCCTACGTCTTCGTATGGCACCTGATCTTCTACCCCGACGATGGGCCTCCGCAATCCTCCTCCGGTAAACGCATCATTGGAGTCTTGCGAGACTGACGAGTCCATTCAGCGCCACGACCGCCCTGGCGGGCCCGCCAGGCAGGGCCTCCAGGGTTCCCGTCACACGCATGTTTCCCCGGGCGGGGTCTTGCCAATTCGGGACAAATGCTCCGTCCGGCTTGGATTCCCTATTATGGATCGGGGGGATTTTCCGGAGGCGGAAAATCGCGCATTGAATTAGTTTTCATTCCGGACAAACACACCGGAGGCCTCGCATGGGCTCTACCACCGACAAATCCCGTCAACAACTTCCCCTCTGGGAAATGTTGATTCTCCTAGCCTTTTTCGTAGGCCTGGCATTGTTGGCCCGTATCCCTCAAGAGCTCGGGAAGCATGGCCTGGTGGCGAACCACCCCGAATCCGGGCAAAGCCGCAGCGCCCAAGCGCAGCCTTCCGTCGGCCAATAATTTTGGTCGGCCGCTTTCAGGCCGGCGCCCCCTCATAACGGCAGGCGTCAGGCTCTATTCGGACGGCCTGTTCCACCATCCGTAAAAATCCGAACCGTTCCGATTCTTGGCGCGCGCTATTGGCGTAGATCAACGCTGATCCCTGTTTCCAGGGACCGGCGGCCAGCTATTCCATCTTGAATGAAATTAAGAAGAGGATGGGCGCAGGGAGCGCCCAATGCGAGGCAAAAAGGCCTTACTGGGCTTCAGGACGTACGTAGATGCGTTGCACGTACTCCTGGGAGGTGCCGTTCGCCGTATGCCGGAGGAAGTACCACCCGGGAGTCAGGCGTAGTCCGTTGAAGTCTACCGATTCCCCGGCTACCACTTTCCCCAAGTTCTTGCTGTCGAGGGTTCGCCCGAACGCATCCACTACCTCGGCTTTCCAATCACCGGCTACGGCGACCGGCGGCTGGAAGAAGTAGCGAAGCCCATCACGCCCGGTCCGCAGGGCGCTCAGGGTAGCATGGCCTTTGCCCGCCTGGGAGCGGATGGCCACGCCCCCGATCTTCAGGTTTTCCATGTACACGTTATCCAGGCTGAAACGGATGTTGGTCGTCCCGTAATACGTGAAACGCAAAGCGGTGACCGATCCCGTATTCAGGTTTTTGGCGGCCGTCTTCCAATCCGGCTGCGCCAAGGAAGAGATCGGGACGCGGATCCGGTTCCAAGAGCTGTTGGCGAAATCGATTTTCTTCTGGTAGTACGCCCCATCGGTGATGTCGGATTGCTCCAATTCCAGCCACAGGCTGCTGCCCGAAGTCGATTGCGCATCGAAGACAATGCTAGTCGCCGGGCCGATGCTTACCGGAGCGCCCGTGGCATTAAAGGTGGTCTTCACACCTACCATGGGCCGCGCAGCCCCGGCCCCGATGATTAAGCGGATTCCGATGCCTTTACCGCCCGTCGCCTGACCCTCCCCCGCTAGTACGGACAGCGCCATCGTCCCGGGATTGGTGCTGGAAGTACCGGTCGGCTTGTCGTTAAAGGTTTTCCAGGAACCGCCCACGGCATTTACCGTGTCACCGTCCTCGAAGTCGTCGATCTTGACATCGGTGGCCTTAAAGGCTTCCAGCGTCAGGGCCGTGATATTGAACGAAGTAGTGGCGCGGGAAAGGTGGTACGCCGCGATATTGGGCATGTCCAGCTTCGCCTCTACGCTTTCGCCGGCCAGGAAGGTTCCCGAATCGGCTTCGCCGCCCCAGACCACGCTGATGGCCGTACCCGATCCGGTCACCGATTTCTTAGCCTTGCTGACATTCCCCGTGAAGGTAATCTTCCACGCGGCGGACTTTTCCAAAGCGCCGGTAACCGTCACTTTCCCAGTGCTGAGATCGGCATTGCCGGGGGTGGCCGAAAGCGGAGTGGTGATGCGGATCAAATCAGCCGGGGGATTGTCGTAATCCCGCAAGAAGCCGACCAGGCCCACCATGCCGGCATTGTAATTGATGGCGCATTCCACGTTCTTGTAATTGGTCGCGTCGCTAGGGTTGAATGACCATGAGCTCGCTTCCGGCTTGGTGGCATCGAAGGTTCCGCCAGGATAAGGACCCGCGACGACACCACCCTTGAGCCGCACTCCGTTTAAGCGTGCGACGTCGTTACGATGATGCGGACTGATGGAGGTGCCGTTCCCGAAGCCGACGACATAGGACTGGGTGAAGGGCGAAAGGCCGGCCACCCAATGCGCCTGATTACGCGCGAAGGTCAGGTACTTGGTGTCGCCGGTGATCATGAATGCCAGGGCCGCGCTGAAGCCCGCGCAGCCGGCATTGCCGGGATTGCCCCAGTCGGTGTTGATGAAGGCTCCCTTGATGAGGGGCGAAGCGCTTGCGGCGGTGACAACGCGGTTCATGGTGTTGGCCACGTCGGAAAGCCAGATCGCGTCGGCATTCGGCACGCCCAGCCGCTTCAATTCGAAGGCGGCCAGATCGCCCACGTTCGCGTAACCCAGCACGTAGTAATGCTGAACTACGCCGCCCAGGTAGGTTTTGGCTTTGGTCAGGTAGGTCGAGTCGCCGGTGGCGCGATACAACTCCACCGCTCCGCAAGCCATCTTGTCCTTATAGGTCGTGGTTTTGTAATAACTGCCGTTGTCCTGTTCGGTGGAAAGGCTGAGATGCGCCTCGCCGAACTGGAAGGCCAACTTCGCTTTCGCCACGCAAGCGGCGGCGTAGGTGGCGTCGTACTTCTTGTACACATTGCCCATCAAGGCCAAGGCGGCGGCATAGAGGCCGGCGATGTCGGCGCCGCCTCCGGTGTAAACCGTCCGCGGACTGGTCCGGGCCGAATTGGTGTAGCCATCCTCGCTTAGGCCTTGGTGATCGGTCGCGGCATTGCCCACGTCCACCACGATCTGGCTGGCCGAGATCACAGCGCGCTGGAGGTAATCGGTGGAGAGCTTCACCTCGCCCAGGATGTCGGGGATATTATCCGGCGCCCCTTTGTAATCCCAGGAGGTAACGTCGTCGTAGCCGCGAGGGAACACGTCAAAGCCCTTCAGGAGGCAATACGCGGCGAAGCCTTGGTTCAAGCCGAACTTCACGAAGTCGCCGGCATCGTACCAACCGCTGCCGAGATCCGAGCCGCTCAGGTTGTCCCCGCTGTGGGGGGCAGGTGATTTGGGCGGTTCATAGAAGGGGTTATGGGTATCAATCGTCTTATCGCCCGCCCGCTGATAGCCGTAGTACTGGATCAGCAGATTGTGGAGCGCTTTGTAGTCGGGATTTTGGCCTGCGGCGAGTCCGGCCAAGGCCAGAACGGCCATTCCCAGAATGATGCGAATGGACCGATTCATCTAACGGTTCCTCCTAACCGGGTTTTAGTGGGCCTAGATTGGATTGGAGTTCGGAAGCCAGGCGGTATAAACTGAATCTTTCGCGTCATAATGTGCCGACCCGCCTCCATTACCCCCAAAAAAAAAGCCTCCGGAGATAAACCGGAGGCCCAAACCCAAAAGGCGCGGAAGACCGCGCCCGAATGTCTTTCAGGTCTTACTTGAGAATGGTCACCGGAACGCCGCGCACGACGTCGCCCTGACGAACCTGCAAGCTGTAGATTCCGCTACGCAGGTTATGGGTATCCAGGGACGCTACCTGCAGGCCCTTGCCGGCGAGGTTCTGGGCCGGAGCAACCTGGTGACCCTTCAGGTCGACCAGGGTGATCTTGGCGCCCGATTCGCCCGCGGCCAAGTCGAAAGTCACATCGAGGCGACCGGCGGCCTGGGACATGCGCAGTCCGTGGAAAGCGCGGCTCGCATTGCGGATGCTGGTCTTGATAATGCTCAAGCCAGGGAGCTTGACGTTGTCGATGGCAAAGCCGCCGGTGGTTCCGGAAGCGTCCTGAACGGCCCACTGGAACTTAGTGATGCCGGAAATCTTAACGGGCACCGTCTTGTCCGGAACGTCCACCCAATCGGGCAAGGAAAACTTGGCCCAGGGTACGATGGCAGTCTTCCAGGCGCCTGCGGTGGCGGGAAGGAGGACGCTATGTACGACGCCCGCATTGGTTCCCAAATCCGTCTGGTTGGTCTTAGCTTCCAGGCGGATGAACTTGAAGGTGGAAGTCGCATCCGTATTGTAATCGAAGGCAACGCCGGTCGCGCCGGTGGCGTCCATGGCGGCTGTTTCCAACGCGTCCGAGGTCTTGGTACCGATGCCCACGAAGGGCTGCACAACCGAACCCTTGTCAACATACGTCGGTCCGAGGGTGAAGCCGATGTAAGCAGCATTGGATCCGCCCACGCCCTTGGCGGGGGAAACCAATAGAAGAGGAGTCGTGGGAGTGAGATTGTTCGGGTCGACACCGGCGAAGATATCCGAGTAATCCTTGGTGGTCGCGACCGTGCGGGTTCCCACGTCGTTATACGCAAACCAGAATCCGCCGGCGGCGTTCTGATTGGCGGCGCGGGGCGGGGCAGTAACGGGTTCGAGATCGGAAAGCACGGCGCCGGTGGCGGGCCCGGCTCCAACGCAGGTCATACAGGCAGTCGGGGGAACCCAGGTGTAACCTTGGACCACGATGCTGTCCAGCCACACGGTACCACCCAACAGACCCGCGTTATCGTCCGCGGAGATCGAAAATTGCAGCTTCTGGACCAAGGTGGGATCGAAGGTCACGGGCAAGGCCCAGCTGGGCTGGTTGATGCCGCCCAATCCGGTGGTCAACAAAACGGTCTGCGGGCCCCAATCGGTCCCGACCGATACGTTGCTCACGAAAAATCCGAAGTCGGTCACGTTGGTGGTCGTGACTTCGACGCGCATCTTCATGGCCACCGAGGCCTTGGCGAAAAAGGTGATGGCGGTAGCGCCGGTGATATCGAGTTTGGTGCCGGTGCCCGTGGCAACATCGGTACCGGGAACGAATTGGGTGCCGAAACCGACCATCTGGCCGTAGGCACAGGTGCCGCCGCAAGACTTGGGCTTAACGGTGCCGTAGGTGAAGGCCATCTTGAGGGACTTGGTCGATGCGTAACCTGCATCGAAGGAGGTCGAATCCACCAGCACTTCGCTGGGTTTGCTGCCCACGTGAGCGGAAGTCACCACGGAGGTGCCGCCGTCGGTGGCATCGTTATAGAAATAAGAATAGCCCATGAACTTGTTCTGGTTGGATCCCGCTTCGAAGTTATCGAGCACGGATGCAGCCGCTGTTTGGGCATGCGCCCCCAGGGCGACCGCCAATATCCCAGCTAGGGCCATGGACCCCTGCCGGAAGCCCATCGGCTTGATGCATGAAATCTTGGACGACATAAATATCCTTTCTCCCTTTCGCGATCGGAGCGGTTCCCGGCCCCCGCAGCGGGTCGCCGTCCTCCGTACCGCGAATTAGTATCGCAACCGAAAGATCCGGTTCACCGAATTTAGGACAATTTGGACTCCATCTGTATGACCCGTCCGCGAACCACCGATAGAGCGAAAGACACTAAACGTCCACGGCCATAGCGCCGAAATCGGAAGGAACGCTCATGATCTCCCTCTCCCGCGGACTTAGCTCATGGAGGAACGCCATAGCTAAATACGCGAAGCAATCGCAGATTCCTCGCATGCGCACACGGAGAACCATGGCGGTTTTGGCTGGTTTTCTGTTGGGTGTCGCGGGGACTCTCCATTCCCAGGTTCAGCCTTGGAATCTGCCCTACGTCCGGCCGGCAAACTACAACTATTCCAGCTTGTATGCGGCGAACCTCAACACCTATCTGACTTTGAAGCCGGATTTTTTCAAAGCACGCTTGCAGACGGCCTGGACATTCTGGAAGGCGAATTTCATCTCGTCCAATGGCCTGGTCAACCATCGCAGGCTTGAGAATGGCAGCATCATCGGAACCAACGAAGCGGTTTCCGAGGGCCAGGGCTACGGGATGCTGATCTCGGTCCTTCTCAATGATCAGGCCACTTTCAATAAAATCTTCGAAGCCGCCAATTCGAACCTATGGGATAGCGGAAAGAAATCCTATCGCTGGACCTGGCCGAACGGAAGCGCGGGAGCGGCCACCGATGCGGATTTGGACATCTGCCTGGCCCTGGTTTTCGCGGACGAAATGCAGAAGGCCCACCTCTGGCAAACGTACAGCTCCGGTGGGCTTACTTATAATAGCCGGGCCATGGAAATGATGCAGTCCATCAAGAACAACATGACCTCATCGAATTACCTCTTGCCGGGGGATACTTGGGGCGGGGACGGCGTGAACAACCTGAATCCCAGCTATTTCGCGACCGCTTGGTTCAAGATTTTCGATGCGTATCAGAAGACGGTCGATTTTACCGCCGTGATCGACAATTGCTACGCGGTACTGGCGAAAATGCCCCGCTACAGCTTCGGTCAGGCTCCTGACTGGTGCACCTCCAGCGGCGGACAAGCGTCCCAAGCCGGAAGCAAACCCGAGCAGGGACTGGGCATGCTCAGCGATGGAATCCGGACCCCTTACCGTATCGGGATGGATGCCATCTGGTTCAAGGATGCGCGCGCCATCGCTTACTGCAAGAATACCCAGAAGACGGTTACCGATTACGCCAATACCAACGCCAACCTGGCCGCGGCGGAGATGGCCCAGTATGATAAGAGCGGAGTCGCTACTACGGAAAGCAAGGGCTCGTTCGACAATATGGCCATGTGGATGACCGCCATTCTCGGTTCGGGCGACGTCACTTATACCCAAGGCGGAACGCGCTCGGAATTGTTCTCGCGTATCATCGGCACCTTGGATACCTACCTGGGAACCAACGAGCTCAGGGACGATGTGTTCTATTACAAGCAGTCCATCGGCATATTGGGATTCGCGGCCTTGGGCGGCCAATTCCCTAACATCCAGGCGGACGTTAAAACCCCGGTTGGGATTGGATACATAGCCCCCAAAGCCCGACCGACCGGCAACCTGATAGAAAAGCTGCTCCCCGGCGGAACCCAAGGATTCTTGAGCCCTAACGACGCTTTCGGCCGACCTGCCTACCGAGATGCCATGGGCCGTACTGCTATCTTCGTTGTCCCTTGAGATCATAGAGGCGCCTCCTCCCCCTCAGGAGGTAGCCGAGGTCCGTCCCGCTGGCAGCAATGCCGGCGGGACGGCCGAGCTTCACTACATTCATAGCCTGAACCGAAAAGCCTTCCGCGGCCACTAAGCTCGGCGGAAGCCGTGTTCGGGGAGCCGCGCTCCCGTTCCGCGACCATGAGGGGATCTCGATCTATGAAAAACACTGGATGCCATACCGCGCGCCAGGCCATCGCCCTGACCGCGCTTTTGCTGCCGACCCTGCCTTTTGCCGCCACTTATACCGTCTCGCAGGACGGGCGCGGGGCCTTCACCACCATCCAAGCGGCGGTGGACAAGGCGGGGAAGAACGATATAATCGAGATTTTGGATCAGGCGATCTATAAAGAGCAGGTCACCATTGACAGCCTGCACAATGGCCTGACCATCCACGCCACCAACCCCGATGCAACCAAAAAGCCCACCATCTCCTTTCAGGACGTGACCCACCGCAATCCCAAGACCTGCACGGATGCCTTGGATCAAACCAAGATCGACTTCGATCAGAACGGGGCGATCCGCATCCTGTGGGCGCACAACATCACCATCGATGGGATCGCGGTGGACGCCGGGGGCGCGGCGCCCTTCAACAACCCCAACGTTTGGGGCGACGGTGTGACTTGCAACGGCCAACTCTATCCTCTCTTCCACGGCAATGCGGGCATCGCTATTTACATCTCAGGAGCCGTCACCATCCGCCGCTGCGACATTAGCAATGGCTACTTCGGAATCGCGGTGAAGGATCGTAACCAAGGCGGCGCGTTCGCCAATTTCAATCCGGCCGATCTCGCGAAGAACAACATCGTCCCTCTGTCCGGATTCGGCCGCGTCGGGAACCACATCATCGAAAGGAACCGGATCCACAACAACAGCTGGGGATTCTTTTCCGAATCGGATTGGGACTTAGGGAACACGGTTCGCTACAACATGATCTACGAGAACCACCACGCCACCCCGGCCGCGGCCGCGGCGGTGAAGGCCATGAGCTCGGAAGGCGCCAACCAACCGGGCGGGGCATTCATGTTCAAGGACGTGATGCTCACTCCCTGGGCCATCTACAACAACACCTTTTGGCACAACAATACGCTGTTCGCGGGCGGGTATCGGCCGGGAGCGCAGCACCTCATCTTCAACAACATCTTCGCCACTCCGGCCGAATACTGGGGATCTAACGCGGCCTTCCCGAATTCTTTCATGGAGATGAGCCCGTTCTTCGTCAATCGCATGCATAACAGCATTTTCGCGGCCCAGACAGAGCCGCCTCACGTGGATAGCCAGAAAGTGAACGCGAATGCCCAGGACAGCAATACGAACCTGAGCCGGGACTCCACCATCCGCTTCTTCCGCTCGGTGCGGATCATGAACGGCATGGGCAACGTAGCGCAGGACAATATCAACGTGGATTTCACGTTCAACCTTTCCAACGGCACCACCGTAGTCAAATCGCAGACCATCACCGGAGTGAATCTTCCCGGCGGGCTCATCGGAAGCGGCACCGATCCCTTCCCCGCGGCCGCCAACGTGCGATGGTACGAGATCAAGTTCAAATCCACTGATCCCGCCAGTCCCGATTTCCTCTCTCCTGACTGGGACGATCCCATCGTGAAGAAATACGTGATGAACGCCGGCTGGCCCGATGCGGGCATTTACAATTCCGACGGGCAGGTCGCCGACATAGGCGCGGTGCCTTCGGTGGCGCGCCACACGGCGGATGTGGTTATCCGTCCATTATCCCCCGCCCTCCTGACCGGCACGAACGGTATCCTGAGCTTCGATTTGCTATCGGTTAACGGCGATCTTTCCGGCCTGAAGGTGAAATACATCGCCTTGGTCAAGAAGATCCCCGTGCTGCTGACCGGATTCGGGGGCACAACGGGCTTGGTCGTTCCTCCTCCGGTCATCCTCACCGTGGCGGATCCTAGCCTGAAAATGGGTTCCAATACCTTGACCATCGCGGGCTTACCGGCGCAAATCGATACGGCCACCTACGCCTTCGTCGAAATCATCGCCGAAGGGACTGCGTCCAACGGAAACAAGGCAACGACCAATGTCGGCTTCATACCCTACCGCAAGCTCGATTATAAGTTCCTGGTCGAGGTGCTCGATGCGACCACTGGAAACAAGACCGCCAGCGTGAAAGTGGGAGAGACCGCGGGCTTGCGCATCACCCCCCAATCCCTGGACGGTCAGCTCTTCACGAACCCGGTCACGCCGGTGGAAGTGCATCTCGCGTCCGGATCGGATCTGCTCACGCCTCCGTATCCTCCCGCGACGAAACTCACGGTGGACCAGGTTTCGGGCGTCACGACCAAACAAATCCTGTTCACCAAGGTCCCCGCCGGCGAGATCGAATATGTGGCCGTATCGGGGATTTGGAAGAACGGGGACAAAACGGTGGCCTTCTACGGCATCTCCCAGGGCGTAAAAATCCTGCCTGGCGATCCCGCCAAGATTGCCTTCCAGAATCCGCCCTCGAAGATTACCTCCCCTGGCGCCGCGCCGGTAATCGATCCCGGTACGCTTTATCCCGTCACGGTCGAAGTGCGCGATATCTTCGACAACCCGGTGGCGGGCTCTGCGACGGTGACCATCAAAAGCAACAACCCCACTATTGGCGACATCGATGGTCCGACCACGGCGACCACCGATTCCAATGGCGTCGCCAAGTTCAATGCCAAGGTGACGACGGGCGATTTGAACCAGACTTTCGAATTGGAAGCTTCCATTCCGAACAAGCCTTCGGACAAGGCCGATCTGAAGGTGGGCAAGGCCCGTGATCGGCTGTGGATCCTTTATGGGGACGCGGCGAAGTACGATGCCAACGCCGAATTGCGCGGGACCGCGGGCCAGCGCCTGGCGGTGACCATCCGCGCGGGCAAGGATCCGGATACCAAGCTCACCGATCGCCAGACGGACGTAGTTGTCACGGGTTCGACGGGGCTAGCCATCTACGCTGGGCCCAACGACACGAATCCTGCCTCCGCTTTTAAGCTCACCAACGGCGAGGTGGTGATTTACGTGACCGGCCTCCGGGCCGTGGACAACGGATACCTGAACGTCGACCCGGCTACCACGGACAACACCATCCTCAGCGGGACCCGCTCTAAGATTTATTTCACCTTTACCCCAAGCGCGGTCCAATCCGCCTCTTTCCATGCCGACAACGGCCAAGCCGCCGTGGATCGGATCGAGATCGTATTCGGCACCGATCTCAAGCGAGCCCCTGATTCCATCGGCCTTTCCTGGCCCAGCGCCGGGGCAAACGCCAAGATGGAAAAAACGGGAATAACCTGGACCGCGGCTTCACCACGCCAGGTCACCGTCAAACTCTCCGATCCTTTCCCGGACGGTCTATCCGCAGGCACAGGCGCCGGGACGGTGTACATCTTCGATCCCGCCACCCCCGAGATTGCCGTGCAGGCGATGCCCTTCACGGGAGCCGATTCTGTCGGGCCGCTGTTGGACTCCGGCGTCGTGCTTGAGAAGCTGAATCCCGGCCAGGACACCTTGTTCATCGGTTTCAACGAGAAGATTAACGGCGCGACCCTCCTGGGCCAATCCCTGCAGCTCATCAAACCTGGAGCGGCCCCGATTGTCCTCTCTATCCTTAGTGCAGATGAGATCGCGGGCAAGGGTTGGCGCGTAACCTTAGCCGACCTCGGCGCCCAAGCGCCGGCAGGCGGGGATTCCCTGAAGATCAATGCCGCCGGTCCCTTGACCGACGCGGTAGGCAACCATGCCCATCCGCTCAACCGGCCCATCGCGCTCAAACTCAAGAATAAACCCAGGCCGGCCATACTTACGGTCCACTTTGATCAGCCTTACGAGAAGGTGAAGAACGATCCCCAGGCCCCCGATTTCGTCATCCTTTCCGGAAACGCCGACTCCTCTTGGACGCCGGTCATGGGCAGCGTAGCGGGGCGACCGGCGCAGGATTGCCATCAACTGGCATGCGGCGGGCCCGTTCAAAGCGTCCCCGGAGCCGGGATTGATAGGCCGGCCATCACCCTCGAGACCGATCGCGCCGTCCAGTACAGCGTAACCATCTTCGACAACCTGGGCGAGTTCGTGAACGGATTCACAGGCGAGATCACGAACGCCCAGCTCGGTTTGGACGATCGTAACCTACCGGTTACGGGGGGCAACCCGCTTTTCGCCCGCGGAGCCAAGGGCAAGTTCACCTTGAAGATCGGCTGGAACGCGAAGTCGAGCAAAGGCTCCCGGGCGGCGACGGGCGTCTACATCGCCAAGGTCACGGCTGTGAGCACGGTGGAAGACGGGGATGGCAAGGCGTCCCGTCTCGCGGAATCGCAGGCGGTCCGGTTCGGATTAATGCGGAATTGAGCTTGCGAGCCCTTCTTTGAAGGGCGGCATTTCTCGGGGCCTTTGAAGGCCCTCTTTCAAAGGCTTCTAAGGCCGGTATCCGACAACGAAGGGAACGGTTTGATGCTCGAAATCCGCGAGGATGCTCCCGGGCTTTAGGCCATAATCCAGGTTGGCCGGGTCGTTGAACTCCGGCTGGATGCTGAAGTTCCCCTTCAGAATGTCCGCGGCCAGGGTAGAATCCATACCCTCCAGGCTCCAGTCCGCCGTCGTATTCCCCCAGACATCGCACTCCTCGATGTCGAGCTTATCCTGGAATTCCGTGTCGCGTTGACGGACGAATCCGGTTCCGGAATTGCCGCTGATGATTGAGTTGGAAATGGTCAGTCCGGAATGAAGAACGCTCACGTTGATGCCATCGCCGCCGTTGTCCGCTATGGTGCAGTTGCGGAGATAACCGGTCGGGATGTTCATCTCCAGCCCATGCCCCGCGTTGCGCGCCAACAGGACGTTTTTCATGCTGAAGGTAACCGACCCGTCATTCTTTCCCTGGATGAATGCGCCCTTGGCGTTTTGGCTCAGGCGGCAATCCACTAGCCCTACGTCGCTATCGACCACCTTCAATCCGTACGTGGTGCTGCTGTCGAAAACGCATCTTTGGAACACGATCTGCCGGCAGCCCGCCACCAATTGCACGCCGCCCCGGAAATCGATATCCTGGAACTGGATGTATTGGTTGTTGCTGAGGATCATGGCGCTGCTCGAGTGGAAGGGGACGCGCAGCACCGTGCGTTCACCCGGATACCCGCGCACCACGATGGGATTGTCCGCCGTGCCGGAGTGGTTGAAACGCAGATCCACCGAAAAATCGCCCTTCGCGATCAATAAGGTGTCCCCCGCCTGCGCCCCTGCCGTCCCCGCAAGTACCGAATCGGGACTAGCGAGGGGAGGCTTATTGTGGGACTGCTTTACGAACCTGATGGAATCGTTATACTCGTTCACCACGATGTTCAAGGCTTCCCACTGGGCATTGTAGGCCTCCACCACCGCATTGCTGTCCCTGACGGCATCGTTCCCGCTCTGAATGCGGGTGCGTAATTGATCGAAGGCAAGGTTATCCCGGACGAAGGGCGATAGCACCGAGTCGCTGAACTGGGAAGGATAGATCGATAGCGGAGAGTGTTTCGCGTTGGCCGTCGCCATGAACGAGGTCACGGTGGCGGTCTGGGCCTGCAAGGTGCTCCGCCGGACATCGAAGTCGGCATAGGGGCCGTAGGGCTTCAGGGTATCCAGGAACAAGAATAATTGCAAAGCGACGAGGGAGTCCGGAATGGCGGAAAGATTCCTGGACTCGGCGGCTGCGTTGTCCGTTGCGGCCTGTACGTTATGGGAGCGTTGCTTCGCGTTGTTCGCAATGATATCCGCATTCCCCAGGGAATCTTTCCGAAATGCGTCCGCGAACGCGGCGATCAAGGACGCGTAAATGGACTCCCCGGCGTCCAAAGAGTCAAGCTGGGGCTCTAGTTGTTTGCGAACGATCCCGGCCGGGACTTCCCCCCCGTTCTCCGGGTCGAAGGGATTCGTCCGTTCGATGCAGGAAAGCGCCAGCCAGGCCGCGGACAATGCCGCAAGGACGCGGAGCGCGCCTACCGGGAAGCCTCCGAGCCCCCGCCGATTCGGAATGCCGATGCGGATCATGGGTATAATTAAATCTAATCCCGCCCGCGGCCGGCCGGGGTCGCTATATTGTCGCTTACGGAGCGGAGTGAAGTCGATGGATTCGCGGCGCGGAAGGATCATACTGGCGGCCCTTGGCCTCGCCTGCGCGGCCATTCCATGGGCTCAACAAGCATCCGGCCTCCCCCAGTCCACCTGCGCGTCCCCCACTAAAACCCTTTTCTATACCCCGCGCGCCCGATCCGAGTCGCTGCTTCCCCCAGGCTTCTCGGACAGCCTGTGGGCGCAACTGGACGGACCTGTCCGGGAATTAGGGTATTGCCTGAAGGCCTTGCCCGGCGGGAAAACCGCGGCCGACACGGCCGGGAACGGCGATAATCTTTTTCTGGAAGCCTGGGCGCGCGATGAAGGCGGCGGAACCATATCGGTTTCCATCGCGGCCCTGCGCTTGCGGGAACTCGCCGCCGGCAAGCTGCCCGAAGCGGAGGCGAGGCCGCTGGTTTATTTCCGCTTCTCCCCCTTCGAGGCGGCCGGCATGTATAGCGTGCTCGCCAAAAAGGTCGCCGAGAACCTGCGCAGCCAATACGTCGCCGTGCTTTTGATCCGATCGCATCCCGCAGGCGCGGTGGTGCATGCGGCCTCCGGATTAGAAGGGTCGACTCCCGTGGAATGGGTCGTTCCCTTAGGCGACTTGCCCATCAGCGTCTCTCTACCCGGATATCTCGAAGCCCGCCGTAACCTCGATCTCGGCGTCCCGGGCCAGCACACCTATGATCTGCAATTGGCGAAACGCCGGTTCTACAATTCCAAATTCATCTACCCTACCTTGGCGGCGGGCGCGGTTTCCGCGGCGGCCTTCGTCCTGGAAAACCATTATTACGGTGTTTACCAAGCCTTAGGTCCGGCGGACAGCCGCGATCGGCCCGATGCCTTCGGCCAAAACTTCCGCACCGCGAAAAACTACGAACGTATTGGGTATACCTCCCTAGCCTTAACCTGGTTGGGCCTCACCTTATGCTTCACCTTTTAATGCCGACCCAAGCCGTTCCCCACTGGAAACGGCCGAATTTGGCAAATTTCACAATATAATGCCGTTCCGATTTTCCCGCACGGGATTTATGAACTTTTCGCATGGGCTTTACACTAAGTGAATCGAGGGATGTAAGCGAATGAGCAATCTGAGCGAACCCAGTAAGCAGCTCCTGAGCGAATGCAAAGCCGGTAACCAGGCGGCATTCAAGGAAATATTCCACATGTACCGGAGCTACGCCTACAACCTCGTTTACAAAATCACGGGGCCCGAAGGGGAGCATGAGGATCTGGTGCAGGAAGCCTTCTTCCAAATGTACCTGTCCCTGAAATCCTTCCAAGGCAACTCGTCTTTCAAGACTTGGTTCCACCGGGTCATCATCAATACCTGCACGGCGCGTTGGCGCTTCCAGGAAGCCGGCAAGCGCATCTCCGCCAAGAAAACCACCAGCTTGGAGAGCATGGATTACGAGCTACCGAGCCGGGACGAAGGCATCGCCAAAGAGGTAGAGCTAAAAAACCTGGTCGAGTTGGCCCTGGCCCAGTTGGACGACAAGTTGCGGATACCGGTGGTATTGAACATCTACTCGGACATGGATCTTTCGGAAATCGCCTTGGCATTGGACATACCCGAAGGCACCGTCAAATCAAGGCTCTTTACCGCGCGGCAGAAAATAAAGGAATATCTGGATAGCCTGGAATAAGGATTATGAACGCTCCCAACCACAACCCCGGCGCCCCTCGCGATCCCGACGATCGCTTGCGCCTCTTCGAATCCCTGCTGAAGCAGGACGTGGAAGTCCCGCGCGACTTCGCGAAGATGGAGAAGGCGTTGCTGGAGCGCATCCAGAAGGCCGATGCCCTGGGTCCCTTCGCGGTTCTCAAGGTCGAGGAAACGCCGCCTCCCGGTTTCTTCGATAAGGTGGAAGCCGATCTGATGACCCGCTTCCAGAACCATCGCGAGTACGAGCAGCCCGTGAACGACGTGATCGCCGCTCCGGTCAAGCCTTCGGGCATGGAATTGCATCGCATCGAAACCCGCCTGGATGAACGCATCGACTTGGCCCGTCGTTTGGAACCGTGGGAGCAGGTCGTAAAGGCCGGCGAAGTCTTGCCGCTGGGCCGTTGGGAAGCCATCGAGGAATCGCTCTTCGCGCGCATCGAGCAACACCGCAAGCTGGATTTGATCGCTCCCGCGCACACTTGGCTCGGCTTAGGCCTGTTCCGTTCGACGCCGCTCCGCCTCGCGGCCGGCTTGGCCCTTGCGGCCGTCGTGTCCCTCGGGGCCTGGAAGTCCCTGCGCCGTCCGGCCGCCCCCTTGGAAACCCTGGTGTATCAGGCCCAAGGCGCCACCGCCAGCGAGATCGCCTCGACGTTCCCTCAAGGCAGGCCCGACCTGCATGGCCGCGCGGATATCCAATCCCGCGACGACGGGGCTATGACCCTGGTGAACCAGCGCGGTTTCGTGGAGATGCATAACGGCTCGCGCTTGCAGATCGAGGAAGCTGATCAGAAGAAGATCCGCTATCGCGTCGCCTTCGCCGGCCACGGCCACGCGGCGCGCGGAAACGTTACCTTCTTCGTGAGCAAGCGGAAAGCCAGCGAGAAGTATCAAGTGGCCACGCCCGATTACCGTATCGACGTGGTGGGGACTTATTTCCGCGTGCGCCCGGATCTGGGGGGCCGCGTCGCCACCTCGGTGCTGGAGGGCAGTGTCAAAATCCATTCCGAGGCCTATGGCGATTTCGAGGTCGCCGCCGGCCAAAGCCTGGTCTACGATGCGGCCACGGAGCGCTATCGCGTGCAGGACGGCGGGGCCAGCGTGCGTCGCGAGGATATCGAGACGGTGCCCGGGGTGGATGAGTTGAGCCACTACGGCGTCGTGACCGTGACTTCGAACGAACCCGGGGCAGAAGTGCGCGTGGATGATCGTTTCAAGGGCGCCACTCCCTTGGTAGTGCTGCTGCCGCCCGGGCGCCATGCCCTGCAATTGTCCAAGGACGGGCATCCCACCTTGGATACGGCCGTGACCGTGGCGTTCGGAGGCACCCACCGCTTGGCCTTGGCCCTGCCCGAGGAGGCCTCCAGGCCCGTGGCTAAAGCCCTCCGGGCCCCCGTTCGCCCGGCTGCCGTCAATTCGTCCCCGGTCGCCGTTCCGGCGCGCCAATCCATCCAGGCAGCGCCTTCCCAATCCGAGGAAGCCGACCTCATCTACCGTAAGGCGGATCAAATCCAGTCCGTGGATTGGCAAAGCGCCATCCAACTCTACCGTCAGGTGCTTGAGAATCCCGATGCCCCGCCGCTGCGCAAGGATGCCGCCTTGTTTTCGGTAGCCCGCTTGCGTGCCGAGCACGAGAAGGATAAGGACAAGACCCAGGCCCGCGAAGACTTCCTGCGCTATCTGGCCATGTATCCGGACGGAGCCTTCGCCGGCGAGTCGTGGCTACGCCTGGCCGAGCTCGAAGTGGGCAAGAACCAGGGCAAAGCCATCGAGTACTACCTGCGCAGCATGGAGAAGATGCCGCATCATCCTCGCCTGTCGGAGATGCAACACCGCGTCGGGCTGTTGTACTTGCAGAACAAGCGATACGACGAAGCCATCGCCATGTTCCGGCAAAGCCTGGGCAACATCCTTTACGCCAACGAATCCGAGAAGCGTAAAATTTACCAGAGCCTCTACCGGGCACTGGTCGCCAAGGGCGACAACCTCGCCGCCGGGGAAATCGCCAAGGAATACCGCTTCCAAGACGATACCGCCGGCAAGTAAGGCCTTCTGCCCCAGCCGGGCGCCCAATCTTCCCAAGGCCGCTTGCTTTAGGCGGCCGATTCCATTACCCTTTTGAATACCCATGCAATACCTCGTAATGCCCGGCATCGGCGATTCCGGCCCGCATCATTGGCAAACGCTGTGGGAAAAACGCGACCCGCGATTTAAGCGGGTTAAGCAGCGCGATTGGGACTACCCCGATCGCGTCGAATGGGTCAGCGCCCTTGGCCGCGCCATCGCCGATTACCCCGGGGATTTGATCCTGGTAGCGCATAGCCTGGCTTGCCTGTTAGTCGCCCATTGGACCCTTACTTCCCAACCCCGCATGCGCGGCCGCGTGCGCGGCGCGTTTCTGGTGGCGCCGGTCGATCCGGGCGGACCCGCATTTCCGGTAACCGCAACGGGCTTCGCTCCGGTTCCCCTCTCCCCCTTGCCCTTCCCCAGCCTGGTGGTCGCAAGCACGAACGATCCGTACGCCAGCGTGGCTTATGCCGCTGGAGTGGCGCAGGCGTGGGGCAGCCGCTGCGAAATCGCGGGAGCCAAAGGCCATCTCAATTCCGAAAGCGGATTGGGCGAGTGGCCGGAAGGCCTGGAATTGCTGGAGAGCTTGGTGCGCGAGGCGATACCGAAGCTCGATCCATGAAAATCCCCCTCCAAGCCCTTACGGTTCCATGTGGACTCGCGGATCTTGGAGGGGGGAGTGGTGGGTACCGTAGGGATTGAACCTACGACCCGCTGATTAAGAGTCAGCTGCTCTACCAACTGAGCTAGGCACCCGAGGCGGATAAATATAATCCTAGGTTGTATTTTTTCCAAAAGATTTCCGACCCGGAATCCATGAGCCCCGCACCCTCCCTCCCCAGCCCGCCCATTCCGGAAGAAGACGGATACCTGGCCCATCTCCGCTTGGAAAAACGGCTGAGCCCGGAAACGGTGGCGGCGTACCAGTCGGACTTGCGATTGTTCTTCCGGCAGGCGGCCGGGGAAGCGTCTCCGCCCCCGGCCCCTGCCGTGGCCTCGGCAGGATTGGAAGCGATGACGCTGGCCCGCCTGCGCGCCTTCCTGCGCGGCGTAGCGGAGTTGGGCTTCGCGCCTTCCAGCATCTCCCGTTACCTTTCCGCCTTGAAGAGTTATTCCGCTTGGCTCGCCGAGGAAGGGCATCTCGCGCTGGACCCCGCCCGCGTCCTGAAAGGCCCCAAGCAACAACGCTACAAGCCATCCAGCCTGACCCATGATGAGATGGATTCCCTGTACGATACCTTGGAAGCGAAGGCGGCGGAAGGGAGTCCGGCGGCATTGCGCGATCTGTGCCTCATCGAGTTGCTTTACGGCCTGGGCCTGAGGATTTCCGAAGGCATCGGATTGAAGCTCGATCACGTGAATCTTTCCGAGGCCGCCGTGCTTGTGCAGGGCAAAGGAAGCAAGCAACGCCTGGTGCCTTTGGGCGGCAAAGTGTCCGGCAGCTTACGGCGCTACCTGGAGATCTGGAATGGAACCGGGCGCACCGACACCGTGCTGCTCAACCGCTTCGGGCGTTCCCTCTCGCGCATGGGGGCCTGGAAAATCGTGCAGCGCCTTTGCCGGGATGCGGGCATCACGACGCCGGTTTCCCCGCATACCTTTCGGCATACTTTCGCGACCCACCTGATAATGGCAGGGGCCGATTTGCGTTCCGTGCAGGAGATGCTGGGCCATACCGATATCAGCACCACCCAGATTTACACCCACCTGGATCAGGATTACCTGCGCGAAGTGCACAAGAGTTTTCATCCGCGCAACCGGGGCGGAAAAACCTAAGCATCCCTGACGAATCGGGAGTAGTGCGGGGTTTTGCGACGCCTGCCGAATTCGCCGCCTCCAACTGCCATAATGGCGGACCCGCGCCGAAACTAGCGGCCTCTCCGGCCCGAATCGAGAATCAGGACGGGCCGCCGCATTGGAACGGTTCTTGCGTTCCCTACCCTATGTCCGACAATGGTGCCGAACAGACCAGGAGTCGCAACATGGGCACGAAAACATTGATCCTCGTAGCCTCCTTTTTCCTGGCGCTTGCCGCCTTCGGCTCGGGCCAACCGACGGCGCTTGAGCCCGGCGTACCCGTCCTGATCGAATTGCCCGCGCAACGCATGCTCGTGTATACCGCGCAGGGCGATCCCGACCGAGTTGCCGGTCCCGCTTACGATCGAGTGTTCAAAGCCTTTCGCGCCCATGCCACCCGGTCGGAAAAGCGGCATATGCCCGCGCCGAGGGCCCGTTGGGCGGCGGCCCAACTGGACAGCGCCAAAGGCGCCTGGATCGGGAGCTACGGAGTCCCCGTAACCGCGGAGTTTCCCCTGCCGAAGGACTCCGGACTTCGCATAGAGTCCTGGGAATACGGCTTGACCGCCCAGATCCTCCACGTGGGATCGTATTCGGCCGAGGATAAGGATATCGCGGCCCTGAAGGGCTTTATCGCGACCAATGGGATGGCCATCGCGGGACCGCATGAGGAAGAGTACGTGAAAGGGCCGGGCATGTTCTTCAAAGGCAACCCGGCCAAGTACCGTACGGTCATCCGCTATCGGGTGGAGCGGATCGGGGAGCTTTCGCAACCCTTGGCCGGCCACCCCGTCAAGGATACCACGGGCCAACCGGCCCGTTAATGGAAGGAGATCGGTATGTTCAGCAAGAATTTGGCGTCCTGGGATAGATGGGTACGACTGGTCCTCGGAGCAGTGATCCTTTCGCTTGTCTTCTTCGGGCCGAAAACGGGTTGGGGTTGGCTGGGGCTGGTGCTGATCGGCACCGCATTCGTGGGCCATTGCCCCATCTATCTGATGCTGGGAATCCGCACATGCAGCGCGGATCGCCAGGAACACAAGGCATAAGGCGGGATCGATGGACACGCTAGGGGAAGAGATGCTTATCCAGGACGCGTTTACGCAGTCGGACTACGCGATCTGCATAACGGATCCGCATGGGACCCTGTTGCGCGTCAACGACGCTTATCGAAGGCTGTACAAGTTCGGGCCCGAAGAAACCGTGGTGGGCTCCCCCGCTTCGGTGATCCGCTCCCCGCTTACCCCCGATTTACTCTACCGATCGATGTGGAAGACCATCTCGGCGGGAGGGGTGTGGCGCGGCGAGCTGAGCAACCGCGCGCGGGACGGGAGCGAGGTGTATATCCACCTCACCATCTCCCCCATCCGCCGCAAGGGGCGCACCGTGGGATACATGGGCTTTTCCCTGGACCGCGCGCAACAAGTGATCCTGGAAAAGCAATTGTTCCACGCGAACAAGCTGATGGTGATCGGGACCTTGGGATCGGGCATCGCCCATGAGCTGAATAATCCACTGGCGAGCATCCTCCTGGATGCCGAGTACTTGCGGGACAGGCTCGATGAGATCGTCGGGCACCCCGCCGTCGAGCAGGCGCGCCAGGCTTCGAATTCGATCATCCGCTGCGCGGAACGCATGCGGCGCGTGTTGGAGCACCTTCTGCAATACAGCAAGCCGGAGAGCCTGCAAGGGCGCTCCACCATCACGGTCCCTTCCCTACTCGAGGATTGTTTCATGTTCGTGGAAGGGCAGCTCCGGAGTCAGGGAATAGAAGTGTCTTTGGACGCGGATCCGGCGCTTTTCATCGCGGGCAATCGTTCCGAACTGGAATCGGTCATCCACAATCTCATCGCGAATTCGCGCGACGCATTCGAAGGTCAGCCCAAGGGCGGTAAGCGCATCTCCGTTTCCGCCCACGCGCTGCCGGAGAAAGGGCTCGTGAGCATCGAGTTCAAGGACAATGCCGGAGGCGTGCCCCCGGAGGTCCAGCCCCATCTTTTCGAACCTTTCTTCACCACAAAGGGGGCCGCAGGCTCCGGATTGGGGCTTTCCCTTAGCCGGCATATCCTGGCCGCCCATAGCGGGGAAATCCATTGCGAGTCCGCCGACGGTTGCACGACTTTCCGAATCCAACTTCCCGCTTCCGGGTCCGGGGGAAAATCCCTATCTTTTCCGGCGCAACTTGGTGATCAGAAGCAAGGAGCCGTGGGGAAGAATGGATTTGCGACAAGGACTGGAAGGGGATTTTCCGCGCCTCTCGGCGACGGGTCGGATGTCGTTGGCGGATAACGCCGCGCTCCTCGATGCCATTAAAGGTTATTTCATAGAAGGCCAGGCTTGGCTGATGGTGGTATGCGAACGGGATCTGGAACTGGTCCAGACTTCGAAAGAAAACCATTCCTTGCAGGATAAGGCCCGGGCCTTTTTTAACGGGGTGTCGGGCGGCGCGCTGGCCATGGTATGCCTGAACGATTTGATGTTCGCCGTTTGCCGCCAATTCCAAATGCTCGCCACTTCGAGCCGCGCCGGCCTGGAAGTCTTCGCGTCCGTACCAGAAGGCCTGGAATGGCTGCAATATATGCGGGCGAAGGCGATTCCGCTTTTCTGATCCCCGCTTCAATCCCCGGTAGTTACCGGCGCCGGGAAACGATCCATGTACCGCAACATCGGGAAGGCCTTCATCCAGGCGGCCGTCACGGCCAGAGTGGCCAATCCGCCCAACACCACCGACCTCTGCACGCCGAACCACCCCGCCGAAATTCCGCTCTCGAATTCCCCGAGCTCATTGGAAGCGCCGATGCAGACGGAACTGACCGCGGCCACGCGACCGCGCAATGCATCGGGCGTGCCGCTCTGGATCAGGTATTGCCGCACGTAAACGCTGAGCATATCGCCCGCCCCCAAGGAGACCAGGGCTAACAAGGAAATCCAAGCGCGCGTGGCGAGGCCGAATACGATGGATGCGACGCCGAAGCAAGCCACTCCGATGAACATCCAGGCGCCCACCCGCCGGCGTAATGGAAAGCGGGCCAGCCAAGCCGACATGGAGGCCGCGCCAACGGCGGGAGCAGCCCGCAAGATTCCCAGGGTGGACGGATCCGCGCCGAGGACGTCCTTGGCGATGGCGGGAAGCAGGGCCGTGCATCCTCCGAAGAGAACCGCGAAAAGATCGAGGGACATGGCGCCGAGCAAGGCCTTACGCGACATCACGAAACGCAGGCCGACTAAGGCGCTGGCCCAACCGATCGGGGAAGGCGGTTCGGTGACGCGGCGGACGCGCACCCTGGAAAGCAAGGCGATGGAAGCCAGCATTCCCGTTCCCACCACGGCGTGCACCACGGCCGGGCCGAGCAAATAGAGGAAGCCGCCCAGGACGGGACCGGCCACCACCGCGATATGGAAAGTGCCCGTAAAAAGCGGCAGCGCGCGGGCGAACTGATCGTCATCGACAACATTGCGGAGCAGGGCCTGGCTGGCCGGCATGGCGAAGGCGCGGGCGGCGCCCAGAAGGACGAGTACGGCGAAGATGGGGGCCACCGACCGCGTCCCGTGCAAGGTGGCGACGAGCAATGTCATCGAACCAACCAGGTAGGCGAGATTGCATACGAGCAGGATGTTGCGGCGCGGGAAGCGATCGGCGGCCTGCCCGCTCAAGGGGATTAGGGCGACGAAGGGCAGGAATTGCGCCAGACCCACGTATCCCAGGTACGCCGCCTTCCCCGTCAATGCATATATCTGCCAACCGATGGCGACGCTCTGCATCATCATGGAAGACGCGCTCAGGAAGCGGGAGGCGGCGAGGAAAAGAAAGGAGCGATTGCGGAGCACGGAAGGCATGCCCGGAATATAGGAAGCGATTCGCCCGCGAATCCGGGAACGCTTGCGGTTCGGGGGCGCGCTTTTTTCATTGGTAATAAACCTACGTCCCGCGAATCCAATGCTATTCATCACCCCCATCCGGAAATTCCTCGTCCAAGACATCTGGGACATACGCACGAGCGAACTCTCCGGCCCCAAGCGCATTCCGCTCTCCGCCCTGAAACTGCTGCTGGCTACCTTGCGGGGATATCAGCAAGATGCGGTGGCATTGCGCGCCAATGCGCTGACCCTCAATTCCCTGCTGGCCATCGTCCCGGTGTTGGCTTTGCTATTCGGCATCGCCAAGGGCTTCGGGCTGGAGAAGAAGTTCCAGGGTTGGATCTTGTCGCAGTTCCCCGAACAGCAAACCGTACTCGGCCAGTCCTTGGTTTTCGCGCAACGGGCCCTCGCATCGGCCCAGGGAGGATTGGTGGCGGGGGCGGGAGTGATCTTCCTGCTCTATGCGGTGGTACAGGTGATCGGCCAGGTGGAGCAGGCCATGAACCATATCTGGTCCATCGCCCGGCCGCGTACGCTGGGCCGCAAGTTCAGCGATTACATCTCCCTCATCCTGATCGGTCCCTTCCTTCTCTTGGGGGCGAGCAGCCTGAACGTGTACGTATCCACTTGGGTCCACGCCGCGGCCGCGTCCTCCTCGCTCGCCCCGGTGGTGGGGCCCGCCGCGCGCGCGGCCATCCGTACCTTGCCCTACCTTCTGCTTTGGCTACTGTTCTCCTTCACCTACGTGTTCCTCCCCAACATCAAGGTGAAAATCGCATCCGGCCTCCTGGGCGGGGCCGCCGCCGCCCTGCTTTACCAAGCCGTCCAGAGCTTCTATATCCGTTTGCAGATCGGGGTCTCGCGAGACAACGCCATCTACGGCAGCTTCGCGGCCCTACCCCTCTTCATCATTTGGCTGCGCCTCAGCTGGAACATCGCCTTGTTCGGGGCGGAACTCACCCAGCAGCATCAGAACTTTTCCGGAAACGAGAGCGCGGGACGGGAGGTCGAGCTCAGCTTCCGCGAAGTCAAACGTATCGCCTTGGACGTTTGCGCCTTCGTGCTCGGGCGCTTCGAAAAGGGCCAGACGCCGGCGGTGGCCACGGAAATCGCGGCCGGATTGCGCGTGTCGATGAGGGCTTTGGGCATGGTTTTGCAACGGATGGTGGCCGCGGGTCTGTTGGTGGAAACCGAATCGCCAGGAGGGCAAAAAGATCCCGGCTATCTGCCCTCCCGTCCGCGGGAATTGCTCACCCCGATGGTTATCGTGGACGGCCTGGAACGCCTAGGCGAGGAGGTTCCGATGACCGAGCCGGAGGCCCCCGATCCGGGCGAATCCATTCTCGCGCACTGGGAGGAAAAGCCGCACGGCGGAGGCGACGAGCCTTCCTTGCTTTCCCCGGCGAGTTAAGGAATTACGCACGCAAAGACCGATTTCCCGCATGTAACCGGGCATCGGGCATCCCGATTTAATGTCCGATTTTAATGTCCCCAGCCGATGCCCTAAGCGGCATCAGGCCGTTGTCCGTTCCATCCCCGTTACCTATTTTCTTGGCGCCGTATGCTCGACGCGACCCGCCCCGTTCATCCATCCAGGCGCTCTCCATGATACGCGAGCGCGCTTTCGCGAATCGCGCCCTTCGCGCCTTTCCCGCGGCCCTGCTGGCGGCCGGCGTTGCCCTGGCGATTAGCGCTCTGTGCTGGGGGGTGGCGCGCCTCCGCTTCCACGATCGACGCCCCCTGGTATTCCTGCTGGGCGATTCCAACATCGGCAATTACCGTTTCCTCAAAGGCGAGCGGCTGGAGGATGACCTGCAAAGGATGGAACCCGACGCGCGCGTGGAGAACTGGGCCGAACCCGGCGCCACGCCGCTGGATTTCTATCTGCAATACTGCCGCGGAGTGTTGCTGGCCGGCCGCCCGAAGAAGGTGGTGATCGCCCTGGATCCCACCAAGTTCCTTTGGATCTACTGCCCCCATCATCTCGACGAAGGCGGAACCAACCTGCGCTGGCTGCCCCTCACCCGCGGCGGAATGGCCTTATGGGCGCGGCTTTCCCCGCACGAGCGCAATATGGCCGTGGTGGAGCTGGCCGGGCTGCCGTTCTTCGCCATCGCCGACGCGGTTCGCGGACTCTGGCTGGAATGGATCCAATTCCCGTGGGAGCGTAATCGCATGCTTACCGCCAGCGCGGAGCGCCGCAAGCTCATTGAAGCCAAGTCTGCATCCCGGGCGAAAGGAGAGAAGCAAGAGATCATGCCCGATGATCAGGGCCTCGCCGCGCTCCCGCTCGCGCTGGATGCGTCCTTCCTGCTTTCAACCCTGCACGCCGACGGAGTGGAAACCCGCGTTATGCTGATGCCTTTCGGAGATCCGGCCCTGATCCGGAAAACCTGCCCTCCCGAAGTCATCGCCAAGCACGACACCCTGACCGTACGCATGCACCATTGGCTCCAACGCCAGTCGGCCGATTTCATCGACTTCAACGAACCCGGGAATATGGCGCATTTCCCGGCCGGGTCGTGGGATGATCGAGATCATTTGAAGAATCCAGCGACCTTCGCCTACATTGCGGAACGGGTGCATCGCTCATGGGAACAACCCCGGGCGTCGGGGATTAGTTTGGCGGAGCCGGGGGTGCCTTTGGGGGGCGAGAGTCCGAGGAATTAATCGGTTATGCTTACCATTCCAATGTGAACCCAAAGAATACAGTATTCGTTTTTATTGCCACTTAAAAGACAACTTGCGGTGGGTTACCGCGCAGTCCTTCAGGTAGAGATTAATAAGGTTCTGATAGGTAATCCCTGTCCGCTGAGACATGCTCTTGAAATAGGCAATAGCATCCTCATCAAGTCGAATCGTGATTTGCTTTTTCAGCTTACTAGCGTACGGGTTCTTCTCTGCTTTTGAAAAGTCGTATTCTTTCCTCATATTAACCTCGGGTAATTTTTAGACTCGGATTTTGTGGCCTTACGGGCTGAGATAATCCGTATTGTGGATTCGTTTTCTCGATAACAGTGGCAGACCACGAGGAGCCTCAATGCTGAGCTGAAGCCTAGCAGGATAAACCGCTCCTCATCGTCGGAATGATCTGGGTCGTGAATGAGCTTGGCGCTTTCATCGTAAAAGACGGATTTGGCTTCTTCAAAGGATACACCATGCTTTTCCTGGTTAAGGGCCTCTTTTTTAGGATCCCAATGAAACGCCAATTCAGACATAATTACAATATAATTATTTCCTAATTAAGGAAAGAAGAATAAACCAAAGGATTTTATAGGCTTGAACTGTCCCCCTGACACCGGACACAACCTTCAGGTAGATTTACCTGGGAATGGAGTCCAATGTCAAACGAGAAAAGACGAGCCTTTGATGGGAAGTTCAAGGAGCGGGCCGTGGCCTTGGCCAAG
>Ga0265324_10000133_pt1 | contig 58695 bp, 58 predicted proteins | sample 41419metaG_FD_198634 | JGI IMG/M metagenome (GOLD analysis project Ga0265324, IMG submission 198634) | Rhizosphere microbial communities from Carex aquatilis grown in University of Washington, Seatle, WA, United States - 4-14-19 metaG | ecosystem: Host-associated > Plants > Roots > Rhizosphere...
CAGCGTGATCTGCGCGGGAGGCGCGCGCCTGCACAAAGCCAGCACGAGCTTCAAAGCCAGCGGAGGTGTCGGTCCCTCGTCACGCGGGCTGTGGGTCCCTGAAACCCTGCACCGGCGCTCGGTCGACCAGCCCCGCTCGGCGGAGGGCAACGGCGGTGGCGGCGGGTCGCTATACCCCGTCGGCCAGTGCACCTGGTGGGTCGCCAAGCATCGGCCAGACCTGCCCTTCTTCCCCGGCAAGTCCGGCGATGCCTTGAACTGGGCCAAGAGCGCCGCCGCGCAGGGCTTCCCTGTGGGCAACATCCCAACAGTCGGCGCGGTCGCCGTCTTCCAGCCCAACCAGTACGGCGCCGGGCGCTTTGGCCACGTCGCCTTGGTGACAGCCGTCCTCGGCAAAGAAATCCGGGTCTCGGAGGCGAACTTCCGTGGCGGCGCCGGGCACGACATGCGGACCATCGAATACAGCGGCGTCAGCTTCATCTACCGGAAGGGAAATCCAGCGCCGTCGCTGCAGGCGACCATCACGGGACCGGGGGAAAACCAGAGCCTGCATGGGACGGTGGCGATCACCGCGACCTCGAACGCGCCCGGCGTCCGCTTCGCCGCCTTCTACTACACAAACCCGGCAGTTCACAACAGCGGCCAGTGGGAATCGCTGGGTGACGACCAGACGCCGGGCAACGGCTTCTCAGCTACATGGGACACGACGTCGGCGCCGAATCAGGGTGGTCTCGGCGGTTCTTCTGTGATCCTGCGGGCGACCGTCCTCGGTGACGACGGAACCCCGACGGGCGCGCATTCCGACATCCGGGTCAACGTCGCCAACTCCCGCACCAGCGGCGGCCACACCTACTTTCCCTATTACGTGGTCGGGACCTGCGAAGAAGGCGAATGCACCCTGCACACGAGGTCCGGCCCCGGCTACAGCGGCTACCCGATCACCGGCGAAAAGCACGACGGCGAAGAGGTGGACATCGTCTGCCAGGGCTACGGCGAGAACTTCGCCTCTCGGTTCGGTGGAGCGAGCGATATCTGGGACAAGCTGACTGACGGCAACTGGGTCACCGACTACTACGTCGACACCCCGGAACGCGGGGTCCCGAGCGCACCCATCCCTCTCTGCCCCTGAGTCCCGTCGCTGGCCCAGGCAATGGCGCGCGCCTCTGTAACAACGACGCCTGGCCGCACATCTACACTTAGATGCTTCCCGTCGACGATCCGCCGAACGCGGCCCCAGACATCTATCGCGACCGCTTCGAGCGCTGCTTCCGCGAGCATTACGCGCAGATCCTCGCCTTCTCGATGCGGCGCGTTGCCGGGCGGGAGATTGCCGAGGACGTAGCCGCGGACACCTTCGCCGTCGCCTGGCGCCGGCGCGACCGCATTCCCGACCCCGCCCTGCCCTGGCTGTATGTGATTGCCGGCAACGTGATCGCCAACCAATACCGGTCGGCCCGTCGCCGCCACAACCTCGATCTGCGCCTTGCGCATGCGACCGGCGCCGTCGCGGCGGAGTCCGACCCCGCCGAGTCGCTCGATCGCCGCGACGCCTTCGCGGCCGCCTTCGCCCTGCTCGGCGAGCCGGAGCGCGAGGTCCTGCGCCTGGTCGCCTGGGACGGGCTCGACACCCGCGATGCGGCACGAGTCTTCGGCTGCTCGCCAGGCGCCTTCCGGGTGCGGCTGCACCGCGCCCGCCGCAAGCTCGCGAAACAACTCGAAGCGGCCGGACACTTGCCCCGAGAGAGCCACGCCGCGGTATCCACCCCCGCCGAGGAGATCAGATGACCCGCAAGAGCCGAAATGACAATGCGCTCGCCAGGATGCGGGCGGCCAACCCCTCCTCCGCAACGGAGCTGCGGGAGGCGGCCACCGAGGCGGAGCTCTCGCGCGCCATGCAGCGGGCAATCGCCGCCGGCGAATCTCTTTCGCAGCCGATCCCGGCCTCTCGCCATGGGGTTTTCTCGCAGCATCGCGGCGCCTCGTTCGGCCTCGGCCTCGGTGGCCTCGCCTGCGTTGCGGCGATCGCCGCGCTGATCCTCCTCTCCGGCGGCTCCGTCAATTCCGTCAGAGACGGCGCCCACCCTGCCTTCGCCGCCGCTGCGGTCGAGGTGGCCGAAGCCAACCCCCGCCTGCTCGTCACCGCGCCCGGCTGGTCGATCGTCCATGCCCGCAGCTTCGAAATCGACAGCGGCTCGCTGAGCTACAGCGACGGCAAGCACCCGCCTTATGGCCCCGGCGGGCGCGGGCTCGAGCTCGACTGGTACCCCGCCCCCTACTACCGCGGCATGCTTCGCAACAGCCGCAATGCCAGCACGCCGTCCGGCCATGTCGGCCCGCCGCTGATCTCGACTCTCCTCGGCCAGAAGGCGACCACCTTCCGCTACGCCAAATCCCATCCCAACTACACGACGATCCTCTCGCCGCAGGGGAGCGTCTTCATCACGATCAGCGGCTCGCTCGGCAGCAAGCGGGAATACGAGGCCCTGCTGCACTCGCTGCGGCCGGTCGGCGTCGACGCCTGGCTCGCTGCGATGCCGGCCGAAGTCGTCCGCCCCGCGACGCGCCCAGCGGCGATCACGCAGATGCTCCGAGGAGTCCCTGTGCCGCCGGACTTCGACGCCTCTGCCTTGCAGAGCGAAACCGCCCTCACCGATCGCTTCATGCTTGGCAAGGCGGTGACCGGGGCGGTCGCCTGCGACTGGCTTCAGCGCTGGCTGTCCGCGACCCGAGCCGGCGATGGCGCCGCGGCGCAGGAAGCGGTCGAGGCGATGGGCACGGCCCCCCACTGGCCGGTCCTCCTGCAGATGGTCCGGGAACGGGGCTACCAGGGAGATGCTCTGCCGCCCCACGGCCGGGGCTGGCCGTCGGAGATCCTCACCGCGGCCCGCGAAATCACCAGCGGCCACCTCCGCCGCAAGCCGGCGGTCACCACAATCCACATCGATGGACTCCCTCCTGGATACAGGACCCCGGCTGGAGCAGCCCCGGCGAGCGTCATGGGCTGCCTTTAACTAGCCCAGGCCCAAGTGGGTAGAAGGGCCCAGAGGGATCACCCGCGACCAAGGAGAGTGAGATGGGAAAGCTGATCGCGACAGCACAGGCCACCATCGACGGCGTCATCGACCCGGTCGGCGAGTGGGTGCAGCCGGACGGAGACCATGGCGACTACTCGTTCGAGCGCCAGGCGAGGTCCAGCGGCCTGGTGCTGGGCCGCAAGACCTACGAGGGGCTGGCGGGATACTGGCCGAGCCAGTCGGGCAAATGGGCGGACATGGTCAACTCGATGCCGAAGCACGTCGGGTCCAACACCCTGTCCGGCGACCTTGAGTGGAACGCGACCCTGCTCAAGGGTGATCTTGAGGACTCGGTACCGAAGCTGAAGGACGCGGTCGACGGCGACCTCTTCATGCACGGGAGCGGCGAGTTCGCGTACGCCCTCGCTGAGAAGGGCCTGATTGACGAGTACGAGGTCTACCTGAACCCGCTCGTCTGGGGCGAGGGGAACGTCCACGTGCTCGGCGACAGGGGAACCGTGCGGATGGAGCTTGCCGACGTCAAGCGGTTCGACTCCGGAGTGGTTCTCCTCACCTACCTCCCGGCACCCTGACCGCGGCTGCAACGTTCGGGCCCAACCGGACATGTAGGAGCGATGCATCAGGGTTCGACGATGACCGACGCACTGCCGCGCGATCTGGGCGAGCAGCGGTTCGCGCACCTCTACCGCGACCACGCGCGCGGAATCCTCGGCTACGCGCTGCGCCGCTGCCCTGACCCCGAGGATGCGGCCGATGTCGTCGCCGAGACCTTTCTCGCCGCCTGGCGGCGGCTCTCGGAGGTGCCCCTCGGCGAGGAGGCGCGGCTCTGGCTCTACGGCACCGCGCGGCTCGTCCTAGCCAACCAGCGCCGCGGCGAGCGGCGCCGCAATCGACTGTCCGAACACCTGCGCGCGGAGCTGAGGCGCCAGCTGCCGGCCGAGGCGGCAGCGGACCCGACGGGGATCCTTGAGGCGCTGGGCGCGCTCGAAGAGGCCGACCGCGAGCTGCTGATGCTCGTCGGCTGGGAGGAACTCACACCGGCACAGGCCGCGCGGGTCCTCGGCGTCACGCCGCTGGCCGCTCGCAGCCGCTTGCACCGCGCGCGGCGCCGTCTACGCGCGCGGCTGGCCGAGGACGAGGCAAGCAATTCACACGAGACCGAGCTGGCAGCGAAGGAGGCCCGACGATGAAGACCCCCGACCTCGGCGCAGAGCTGAAGGCCGCCAACCCGCTCCCACCGCAGTCCCTCGCGGCGCTTGAAATCGCCTCGGCCGAAGCAGAGCTGGGAGAGGCGATCGTCGCCGGGCCGGCGAGTGCCGGTGACGAGGCGCCAGGCGCCGCGGGCGGGCGGCCTCATCGCCCGCGGCGGGCGCGGCGGGTGCTCGTCGCGGCCGCGGCTGGGCTGGGCGTGGCCGCCGCCCTCGTGATCCTGCTCCTCTCCGGCGGCGGCGCGCAGGACGGGCCGGCCCGCGCCTACGGCGCCGAGCTCGTCCGCTTCGCTGAATCGTCGCCGCTCCTGCTGCTCGAAGGGCCGGGCTGGCGGGTCCAGAACGCCAACGAGGAAAACCGTCGCGAAGGCATCGAGGGCTCGATGGAATTCGTCACCGGCAAGCCGATCCCCTACGAATCGGTCCTCGTCACCACCGTCGGCCCGCCCGTGCGCAAAGCGGGAATGTCCCCCCAGGCCGAGCGCGAGTCGGGGATGCTCCCGCCCGCGGTGCGCCAGCGCCGGGTCGAGCTCTCCTGGCGCCACGGCAGCCTCGCCGAAGCGATCTCGACCCAGCACAGGTCGCTGCATCCGCATGGCCAGCGCTGGGTCAAGCTGCCGGTCCTCGACACCACCGCCGCGGTCGACACCCGGGCCGAGTTCTACGTCAACCAGGGCGGCCCGGGCAACCGCCAGATGACTGCCCTCTGGTTCGAAGATGGTTACGTGCTCGAACTGAGGGCCGCGGTCCCCGACCAGGCCGCCTTCGAAGAACGGCTCGGCTGGCTGACCAAGGTGGACTCGCAGGCCTGGCTCGACGCGATGCCCGCGAAGGTGGTCAAGGCCGCCGACCACGAAGCCGCGGTCCGCGAAATGCTGAAGGGGATTCCGGTGCCCAGCACCTTCAAGCCGTCACGGATCCCCGACGAAGGGCTCACCACCACCCGCTACCAGGTGGGCGCAGCGGTGACCAGCACCGTCTCCTGCCTCTGGCTCCTGCAGTGGGGAGAAGCCCGCAGAACCGGCGATCGCGGCGCGGAGCTCGAAGCCGATAAGGCGATGGCGACCTCCAAGCACTGGCGGATCCTGCGCGAAATGGCGAAGGAAGGCGCCTATCCCGAGTCGATCTGGCAGGTGGCGGCGGAGATGCCGAGCGGCGTCTGGGAACACACCGGTCACCAGCATCCCCTCCTGCCCCGTGCGGAAGGCCTGGGCTGCGCTCGCCTCGGACTCCCCCTCCTGCCAAGGAAGCAGAAGCTCCAGCGTGAACGCGGCGCCCCGCTGCCACCGCGATAAGCCCTCAGCCGATCCGCTCCGCCAGCTCGACGATGATCCCGTCCGGGCCGCGGACGTAACAGAGCCGATAGATGTCTTTGTAGCGCTCCAGCTCGCCGACGAGCTCTGCGCCGTGGGCTCGCAAGCCCGCGACGGTGGCGTCGATGTCGTCGACTGCGAATGTGAGATGGCGGATGCCCGGGGTGTTCGCTGGCGCGTGCGGGTCGGCGCCCTGGCTCGGCGGGGCGTGGAACTTCGCCAGCTCGACCCGTCCGTGGCCGTCCGGGGTCTCCAACATCGCGATCTCCGCCCGGACGCTCTCGAGCCCCACCACACGGTCCACCCAACCGCCCTCGACCGGCCCCTCGCCCTGCAACTTGAGCCCGAGCTCGATGAAGAACGCCGTCGCGGCCGCGAGGTCGTCGACCACGATGCCAACGTGGTCCATGCGCTGGATCGCCATGCGCTCGACTGTAGCGGCAAGATAGAAGGCATCGCGAAGAATTCGGGAACCGGATTCCGCCCTGCGGGCATCTACCTCTGATGGCAAACGACCTGGACCTGTGGGAACGAACCCGCAGCGGCGATGCCGAGGCTTTCGGCGCTCTCTACGAGCGCCATGCCCGCGCGGTCCAGTCCTACTGTCTGTGGCGCACCGCCGACCTCCAGGCCGCCGAGGACGCGACGGCGACGGTGTTTCTCGAAGCCTGGCGCAAGCGGGGGCGCCTGACCCTGGGCACCGACAGCGCCGCGGCGCTGCTGCTGGGGATCGCCAACAACGTCGTCCGCCGCCAGTGGCGCAGCCAGCGACGCTACCGAGACGCCCTTGAGCGGGTCCGCAACGCCGGCCAGATCCCCAGCGACCTTGAGGCCGAGGCGATCGCCCGTGTCGATGCGATCCGGCAGCTGCGTGACGGCGGCGAGGCGATCCGGCAGCTGCCGCGGCGGGAGCAGGAGGTGCTCGCCCTGCTCGCCTGGAGCGATCTCTCCTACGGCGAGATCGCCGAGGCCCTGGGCCTGCCGGTGGGAACCGTGCGCTCCCGCCTCGCCCGTGCCCGCGCCCGCCTCGGCGATGCCTTCCCCGACCCAACCGCAGCCAGAACCGCGAAGGAACCCCTGTGACCAAGCCCAAACCAGACCTCTCACCCCTGCTTCCCGACGACGCCACCCTGAAGGCGCGGCGATCGGCGCTCGTCGACGCGGTCAGTCCAGGTGGGCCAGGCTCTCAGCCCAAGACCGCCTGGCGGCGGCGCGGCCCGCGCCTGGCGCTCGGCGGCGGTGTCGCCCTCGCAGCGGTCGCAGTCGCGCTGATCGTCAGCGCCGGAGGCGGCAACACTCCGGCGGCCTTCGCGGTCGAACCGCAGCAGGGCGGCGGAGTCAAGATCAAGATCTACAGCCTCGAAGACGCCGCCGGCCTCGAACAGGCCCTGGCGCAGGCCGGGATCCGCTCCCAGGTGACCTGGCTGCCAGCCGGAAAGGTCTGCCGGGAACCGCACTACAAGCCCTCGATCGTGCACCTCCCCGGTGGCGGCAGCCTTGGCGGCATGACGATGGGAGGCCCCGGCGGCGGGATGACGTTCGAGATCGGCAGCACCCAGCGCTGGCGCGAAAGCTTCGGGAAACACATGCGCGGTGAAATCTCCGATGACGAATACCGGAATTCGACCGCCAATCTGAACCTGGACCCGGCGGCGTTCCGCCCCGATCAGAGCGTGGTCCTCTCCGGAGCGCCCGCTCCGTACGGCGGCGACCCCGAAGGGGGGAGCGTCGCCAGCATGGGAATCGCGGAAGGCCCGGTCGAACCCTGCCGGCCGGTGCCGGCGCTGCCCAGCGGCAGCGGCCCCTTCGGGCTGCCCCCCGGCATCGGGGGCGGGGCCTTCATCCCGCGCGGCGACATGGCCCTGTCCCAGGCCGCTATCGCCGCGGCCCTGCGCCAGGCTGCCACTGCCGCCGAAAGCTCCAGCGCCCCGGTCGAGGCGCCGCCGGCGCCCGGTCAGCTCCTCTACACGAAGACGAAGGTGGCCCAGCTGCAGGGCTGGCTGCCGAAAGGCCACGGCAAGGGCTCGAAGGCGCACCCCAGGTATTTCGTGCCGATCACCGATCCCAGCGCCCGCTATGCCCTGGCGCCGGCGCTGAAAGAGGTCTGGACGGCCGCAGACGGGAAGACGCGCGTTCGCGAAACCCTGGGACGGGTCAGCTTCTTCTCGGGCGCCGACCAGAGGCATTGGGAAGAGGCGGGCTCGCCGCCACCCTGGGCCTTCGACCCCAGCGAACATCACGTGAGCCGCGACAGCTCCGGGCGCCCGATGAAGGAGTTCGCGTCGCGGTCCTGGCGGGGCCCGCGGGTGTTCTCCCACGTGGCCCAGCTCGCCAAGGCGCCGACCCAGTCCGAAGCCCTGCGCCTGGCGATCGAACACCGCGGCGGCGACAGCCCGCCGGTCGATCCGTCCCCGGCCAACTCGCCCAGAGGCGGCGCGACGGTCGCCAGGCTCCTGGAGATCCTCAGCGAACCGATCGCCAGCCCGGCGCTGCGCGCGGCCGCCTTCAATGCCCTCGCTGAAATACCGGGCATCGGGTTCGAGCGCGATGTGACCGATGTCGCCGGGCGGCGGGGTGATGCGATCGCCTGGGTCGGGGACCGCGGATTCGGCACCGAGTTCATCTTCGACCCGCACACCGCCAAGATCCTCGCCCAGGCCGAAATGATCTTCAACGCGAAAGCCGCGGGCTACCCCCCGGGGGTCCCCGACGGCGCCGTCTTCCGCGAGACCGCCTACCTGCAGTCCAGGATCGTCGGGTCCACGCACGAATGACGGCTCTTCCGCTGAAGCGCATGCTCGTCACCGCCTGCGAAGATCCTGCTGCGAAAGGCACCATAGGATCGGGCCGTGCCGTTCACGCTCAGGAACCTGAAGGCGGATCTGGAGGACGTCGGGTCCAACTTCGACGGCGCGCCGGACCTGGAGTTCCGCTTAGCGACTCAGGCGCTCGGGCTCGAGAAATCCGGCCTGAGCTACCAGCGCGTCCCGCCCGGCTATCGCTTTCCGTATGGCCACACGCACAAGAAGCAGGAGGAGGTGTACGTGGTCCTGCGCGGGAGCGGCCGGATGAAGCTCGACGACGAGATCGTCGAGCTCAAGGAATGGGACGCGGTGCGCGTCCCGCCCGGCACCTGGCGAGGCTACGAGGCCGGGCCGGAGGGCCTTGAGATCCTCGTAATCGGCGCGCCCAATCTCGGCGAGGCGCCGCGCGAAGACGTCGATGGCCGGCGCGACTGGTGGTCCGGCTAGCGCAGCACCACGGATTTGACCGCGGTGTCGGTAGAGCCATCGGAGCCGGTGCCCGTCACCTTCAGTTTGGCCGGCGCCTCTGTGACGCCGACCAGGCCCGGGCGCGCCTTCCAGAGCAGCCTGATCTGGGAGTTGAGCGTGATCGGGGTGAGGACGAGGGGCGTTCCGATGCTGCGGGCGATGACACTGCTCGGAAGGTGATGGCTGCGCGCGAAGGCCTCTGAGACGGTCAGCGTCGAGTTGATCGTCGCCGCGGCGGAGAAGGTGATCGGGACGTGGATCGGGACTCCGCGATCGAATTCGGAGAAGGCGCGAGGCGCCGGCGCCACGGCGCCGATCGTGATCCTGAGCGGCAGCGTCCCCGTCACGTCCACAGGCGGCGTCGACTGGCCTCCGGCGAGCGTCTCGCAGCCTGAGGCCGTGTCCACGGCGTCCACCGTGGCGGCGTCAGAGCCGCCTTCGCCGCAGTCAACGAGATCCGGAAGAAACCCGAGGAAGTCCGGAGTGAAGTCGAGGGCCGAGACAATGACGTCGTTGCCCCAGCCTTTTGTCGGTCTCAGCTGGTCGCCATAGATCGAGTCCACTCCGCCTTCGCCGGTGAGCGCATCGTCGCCGTCGCCGCCGTAGAGCTGGTCGTTGCCTTCGCCGCCGTAGAGGTTGTCGGAGTCGTCGAGGCCATCGAGGTGGTCGTTGCCGGCGCCGCCCTTGAGTTCGTCCGCGTTCTCCGAGCCGTAGATGAGGTCATTGCCGTCGCCGCCATCGACGATCACCCGCGGCTGCACGTCCGAGTAGCGGTTGGGGACGAAGGTGTCGTCGCCGCCACCGAGATCGACTTCCATGGTCACATGGTTGGGGTCGTTTTCCTTCAGCGAAGGCGCTCCGCAGCTGACAATCACCGCGTGGATGTGCGGGCCTCGCAGGCGCCTGCAACCCGGCCCTGCCCTGAGGACATGGCCCGGTTCGACCTGGAAGGAGATGTCGTGAAGCTCATCAGTGCCGGCGTTCTGGATCTTGTCGCCATCGCCGTCGGAGATGAGCTTGATCTTGTTGCCGCTACGCGAGATCGATGCATCCGCCGCGGCGAATGAGGGGAGCGCGAGCAGCGCGGCGGCGAGGCCGATTCCCAACCAGATCAGCTTTCCCGGCCCTTTCACCTTCAAGCAGGAAACTACCTCGGCAAGCATGTGTCAAGGATTCGAACCGAGCAGCGACTGGCACTTTTCGTTGGCCGCTTCGAACTTCGGGTCTTCGCGGTCGACTTCAGATTCTTTGAACACCGGCCCTTCGCCGGAGAGGTCCGGTTCCGGCAGCTCGTAGCCGTTTTCGCCCATGCAGGCGGCGTATTCCTTGATCGACTTGCGGAAGGCGCCCGAGTTCGGCGGCCCCCCTGCCGGTTTGCCCTGGGGCAGTTCGGCGCCGCATTCTTCGAATGCCTTTTTCATCTTCGCCCCGCCTTTGCCGAAGCCCTGAGGCGGTCCCCCAGCGGGCGGTCCACCTTCGGGGGGTCCCCCTTCAAATGATCCGCTAGGTGGACCTCCCTGGCCCGGTTCGGGTAGTTCGATTCCTTTTTCCTTCAGGCAGGAACGGGTTTCTTCGCTGATTTCGGGGAAGCCGCCGGGGCCGCCGGCCTGCCCCGGACTCGCGGCGCTGCTTTCTTCGGTGCTGGAGCTACCGCCCGACCCGCCGCAGCCGACGAGGAGGGCCGCGACCATGACCACCAAGGCGCCCATCAACCAGGCCAAGGGTCCTCGTCGTGGCCTTCTCGTTCTGTGCTTCTGGTTCATCGTTTCCTTTCTTTTGGGCTGGGCGTGAGCCCCCGCCTCATTCGCCGAAGAGTTCGACCGAGCCGCTGCCTTCATCGCTGCCGCCGCCCGACGCCGGCAGCCCCGCGGACGGGCTCGTTTCGACGCCGGATTCGGTGGCGCTGATCGAGCTGGCCTTAACCGTGGAGCCGTGCTTGGCGCCCTGCACGACGACGCTGTCGCCGGGGCGGATCTTCTTGACGCCGACGTTGGAGTCCCGGCTTACCGTCGATCCGTCTTCGACCCGCACGGCGACGGTGGCGCCGTCAGAGTCCTTCACATAGATCGTGCGGCCGTCGACGCTGGATACCGTGCCCGACACGGCGGCGCCCGAACTCCCGCCCGGGAAGCCGGCTGGGAGCCCGCTCGACCCTTCCCCCGCTCCTTCGCTGAGGAAGGAGGGCAGACCGGCGGGGAGGCCGGCGGCGGAGCTTCCTTCGCTTCCCTTCTGCACCAGCACGCCGCCAAGGAAGCCGGCCGCCGCGATCAGCACCGCGATCAACGCCAGCGGCAGAGGAGCGAGCAGGCGGTTGCGCGGCCGCGGTGGCAACTCCACCTCGACCGGCTCCTCCCAATCGCTCTCAAGCGAAGCGTCCAGGCGCTCGTCGTCGCGCTCGTCAATCTGCTGCTCGGTGGCCTGACTCATTTCGTCCTCCATGTCGGTGTCCTCGCCGTGCCTACTCAAAGCGCAGCGCCTCGATTGGCCGTAGGCGCGCAGCCCGCGCCGCCGGATAGGTGCCGAAGAAGAGGCCGGAGCCGAGCGAGGCGGCGGCGGCCAGCGCGATCGAGTACGGCGCCACCGCCGGCTGCACCCCGGCGATCTTGAACTGGCTGCCGATCAGGCCGGCCGCGATCCCCAGCATTCCGCCCATCGCCGAGACCAAGAGGGCCTCGGTCAGGAACTGGGCGAGGATGTCCGAGCGGCGAGCGCCGATCGCCTTGCGGATGCCGATCTCCCGCGTCCTCTCGGTGACGCTGACGAGCATGATGTTCATCACGCCGATGCCGCCGACCAGGAGGGAGATCGCCGCCACCCAGGCGAGCAGCGTCGTGAAGACCCCTTCGCTGGAGCTGGAGGCTTCGATGATCGAGCCCTGGTTGATCACCGTGATCCCTTCGCTGACGCCGTGGCGGTCGTCGAGGATGGAGGTCACCTGCGCTTCGGCTTCGCCGATCGCCTCCTTGCTCACCGCCTGCACCGTGATCGAGCTGAGTTCGCCATAGCCGGCGAGGGTGTCTTCGACGGCGCTGATCGGCGCCATCACGATGTCGTCCTGGCTCTGGGTCCCGCTGGAGCCCTTGGCCTTCGTCACCCCGATCACTTCGAAGCTCTTGCCGTTGGCCTGGATCGTCTTGCCGACGGCGCTCTGGCCGGGGAACAGTTCGGAGGCGACTTCGGGGCCGATCACCGCCACCCGCGCCCTTTCGGTCACCTGGGCCGCGGTGAAGAAGGCGCCCGATTCGACCTGGTAGTTGCGGGCCTCGGCATAGGAGGGCGTGGCGCCGACGAATTCGCCCGGTTCGTAACTCGAGGACCCGTAGACCAGTTCGACGCCGCTGGCGCTGAGGACGGGCGAGACGCTCTTGATCGCCGGCGCCTTCGCCGGGTCTCCGAGCGCTTCGGCGTCCTCCTGGCTCAACGTCACCGAGACGCTCGCCGCGCCGGCCGTGGCGGCGCCGGGCGTCGCCAGCACCGTCAAGGTGTTCGAGCCGAGCGCGTCGATGCTTTCCTGCACGGCGTTGGAGGAGCCTTTTCCGACCGCGATCAGGACGATCACCGAAGCGATGCCGATCGTGATCCCGAGCACCGTCAGCGCCGTGCGCATCCGATGCGACATCAGACCCACCCAGGCGGTGCGGATCGTCTCGGCGGCCATCAGGCGCTCCTCGCCAGGAGTGGTGCGTGCCCGGCGACTTTGTCCTCGCCCACCGGCAGGTCAGAGACGACGAGGCCGTCGGCGAGTCGGACCAGGCGGTCGGCGTGGGCGGCGACCTCGTCCTCGTGGGTGATCATCACCACCGTATGGCCGTGGCGGTTCAGCCGCTCGAAGACGGCCAGCACCTCAGCGGTCGAGCGCGAGTCGAGGTTGCCGGTCGGCTCGTCGGCGAGGATCAGCGCCGGGTTGGTGACGGTCGCCCGCGCAATCGCGACCCGCTGCTGCTGGCCGCCGGAAAGCTCGGAGGAGCTATGGCCGACACGGTCGGCCATGCCGACCCGCTCCAGCGCTCGCAGCGCCCGGCGCCGGCGCTCGCCGCGCGGCAGCCCGGCGTAGGCGAGTGGCAATTCGACGTTCGCCAGCGCCGTGATCTTGGTCACGAGGTTGAAGCCCTGGAAGACGAAGCCGATCTTGCGGTTGCGAAGGTCGGAGAGCTCGTCCTCGCTGTGGGTTCGGACGTCGGCGCCGTCGAGCAGATAGCGGCCCTTGCTGGGAGCGTCGAGGCAACCGAGCATGTTCATCAGCGTCGACTTGCCGCTGCCCGATGGCCCCATGATCGCCACGTACTCCCCGCGCTCGATTCGCAGCGAGACGCCGCTCAGCGCGTGGACCCGCATCTCGCCGATCGCGTAGGTGCGGGTCATCCCCTCGACCCGGATGACGGGATGGCGGCGGGTGTCCATCAGGGCGCCCCCGGGAAGCCGCTGGGCGGCCCGCCGCCGCTGAAGCTCGGAAGTGAGCCGCCACCGGGGAAGGCGCCGCCTTCCCCGAGGCCGCCCGCCGGCCCTTCGCCGCCGGCAGCAGCCGTGATTTCGGGCAGCACCACGGTCTCGCCCGCTGCGACACCGCTGAGGATCTGCGTCGTTTCGTCGCCTTTGAGCCCAGTGGTGACGCTGCGCTCGACTTCCTTGCCGTCTTCGAGCACGGTCACGCTGCCGCCGCCAGGCCCAGAGGTGATCGCTTCGCTCGTGACGCTGAGCGCGTTAGCCACCTGTTCGACGACGACTTCGGCGCTCGCCGACATCCCGGCCCGCACGCCCTTGGCGCGCTGCCTCAGGGTGATCGTCGCCGGATATTCGACGACGCCGCTGCTTGAGCCTTCGCTGGGGAGCACATCGACCTTCGTCACCCGGCCGGCGAGTTCGGTCCCTTCCATCGAGCTGACCGAGACGGTGGCCGGCTGGCCGACCTTGACCTTGCCGATGTCGGACTCGCTGAAGGAGACCTCCATCTTCAGCCGGCCGAGCTGGCTGAGGACGATGAAGGCCGAGGAGGAGCTCGAGCTGCTGGAGCTTTCCGACGAGCTGGCGGCGCCAAGCGCTCCGAGGCCGGCGCTGCCCCCACTCCCGGATTCGGCGCCTGAGCCGCCCCCGGCCGCGGAGCCTTCTCCGCTGACGGATTCCCCCACCGCGCCCGAAACGGACGCGATCGTGCCGGAGATCGGCGCCCGCAGGGCGGTTTCGCTGACTTCCTGGCGGGCACTCTCGACGCTGAGGCGTGCCTGGCGCAGCTTCGCTTCGGCGGTGGCGACGCTGACGGTGGCGCCTGCCGGAGAGCTCGATTCCGCTTCGCTCGGTGCCGCTTCGCCGCTCGGTTCGCTCGGCGCCGCGCTCGGCGCTTCTTCCTGCGCGCCGCTTTCCGATTCCGTGCTCGGCGGTTCCTGTTCGTCCTTGGCGCCCGGCCCCTGGTTCGACTGGCCCTTTTCTTCTTCCGGCTTGGAAAGCTCCGCCGTGCCGATGCCGGCGCCCGGTTCGTAGCTGGCGAGGACCGTGGTCGCACCGCCTTCGTAGGCGGCCGCGACTTCCTCGCTTTCCTCTGCCGCTTCGAGCGTTTCTTCGGCTTCGGAGAGCTGCGCTTCGGCGGAGGCGAGCGAGGCCCGGGCGGAGCTGGAGTCGATCCGCGCCAAGACGTCGCCCTTGCTCACCTTCTCGCCCGCTTCGACGTCGATCTCGGTGACTTCGCCCGAGGCGCCGAAGTTGAGTTCGACCTGCTGGGCGGCTTCGAGGCTGCCGTTGCCCGAGACGGTCGACTGCACGACGCCGCGTTCGGCGGTCGCGGTCCGCTGGGTCGCCGCCGAGTCGGCGGAGGAGGAGCCGATCGAGGCGATCGCCAGCACGACCACGAGGAGGCAGAGGAGCCCCAGCGCCCAGTTGTGCCAGGCGCCGGCGATCGGTGAAGGCAGCTTGCTCGGGACCCGCATCGCCGCCATCTAAGAGGGGCTTCATTAGCGCCACCGCAGAAGCGGTGAAGAAGTACGTAAGAATCAGCCGCCGGGCGTCGCAAGGCCGGCCTCGGCCGGGAAGCGGAGCGTCAGCACCGCCCCCCCGCCCGGCGCGTTGGCGGCCTCGACCTCCGCGCCGTGCGCCTCGGCCGTCTGGCGCACGATCGCCAGCCCCAGCCCCGAGCCGGGGCGGCTGCGCGCGTCGGCGGCGCGGTAGAAGCGGTCGAAGACGAAGGGCAGATCCTCGTCGCGGAAGCCGGGGCCGTGGTCGCGGACGCTGAGCGCCCCGTCGGCAAGAGCCACCTCGACAGCACCCTCCTCCGGGCTCCACTTCGCCGCGTTGTCAAGCAGGTTGTGGACGGCGCGGGCGATTCGCTCGGGCACCCCGCGCACTGTGCAGGGCGAAAGGCTCGCCTCGAAGCGAAGGCCGGGCGCGTGGCGCCGCGCTCGCTCGATCTCGGCGGCGGCGATCGCCTCCAAATCAACATCGTCCAGCAGCTGCTCGGGCTCACCGCGGCGCGCCAGCTCGACGACGTCGTCAACGAGGCGGGTGACGTCGTCGATCTGCTCGATCAGGTCGCGCTCCAGCTCGGCCCGGTCGCGATCGGAGAGCCTGTCCTCCCCTCGCAGCAGCAACTCCAGGTTGGCTTTGAGGCTGGCCAGTGGCGTGCGCAGCTCGTGCGAGGCGTCGGAGACCATCTGACGCTGCGCGTCGGAGGAGCGCTGCAGGGCGTCGAGGGTGGCGTTGTAGGAGCGGGCGAGGCGGCCAAGCTCGTCGTCCTTGCCGTCGTCCGGCAGGCGACGGGATAGGTCGGCGCCGCCCGCGATCGCCTCCGTCTCGTCGGTGAAGCGGGTGACGGGAGTCAGCGAGGCGCGTGAGACGAGCGCCCCGAGCAGCGCCGCGAGACCGATCCCGCCCGCCGCGACGATGGCGAGGATCAGCAGCAGCTCGCGCAGGACGCTGTCGACTTCATCGAGCGGCCTGACGACCTGCACGGCGCCGCCGCCATCGAGGGGCTCTGTGAGCACCCGCAGGTGGTCCCCGGCAACCGTCTGATCCTGCAAGAGCGGCCCTCTTTCGCCCCGCGCGACTTCCCTTGCCTCCGCGGTCAACGGCACCCTGATCGTGTCCTGGCCGGGCAGCTCTCGCACCGCGCCCTTTGGGCCGATGATCTGGACGAGCCCGGCGGCGCCGCCGAAGCGGGCCTGTGGCGGTTTCGGCAGGCGCAGGTTCTTGGGCGGCGCCGGCAACGTCGCTCGGCGCAGGCCAGACAGGAGCTGGATGCCCTCGGCCCGTTCCCGCAGCGCCGAGTCGACCTCTCCCCGGAGCTGTGAGCGCACGGCGAGATAGGCGGCGAAGGAGGCGGCGAGGACGGCGATCGCGACGGCGACGGCCGCGGCGACGGCGAGGCGGCGGCGGATCGTCATGAGCGCGGGCGGCGCAGGACGTAGCCGACGCCGCGAACGGTCTGGATCAGCCGTGGCTCGCCGCCTGCCTCCAGCTTGCGCCGCAGGTAGCCGACGTAGACGCCGAGGGAGTTGGAGTCGGGGCCGAAGTCATAGCCCCAGACCTGCTCGTTGATCGTCGTCCGCGAGAGCACCTTGCCCTGGTGGCGCATCAGCAGGCGCAGGAGCGAGAACTCGGTGCGGGTCAGCTCCAGCTCGCGCTGCCCGACGCGAACCTCGTAGCGCACCGGGTCGAGCACGAGTCCTTCGTAGCGCAGCGTCTCCCCTTCCTCGTCGGCAGGAGCGCGGCGGCGCAAGAGCGCCCGCAGCCGCGCCAGCAGCTCCTCCAGGGCGAAGGGCTTGACCAGGTAGTCGTCGGCGCCGGCCTCAAGGCCCCGCACCCGGTCGGCGACCGTCTCGCGCGCGGTCAGCATCAGGATCGGCATCCGCTCGCCCGCCGCCCGCAGCCGTTCGCAGACATCCAGTCCACTCAGGCCCGGCATCAGGACGTCGAGGATCATCGCGTCCCAAGCGCGGTCGCGCAGCAGCTCGATCGCCTCCTCGCCGCTGGCCGCCTCGGTCACGCCGTAGCCCTCGAGCGCCAGCGCTCGCCGCAACGCCGCCCGCAGCGGGTACTCGTCATCAACCACGATCACGTCCATCGACACTGAGGATGGCGGGCGAAATGAAGAACAACATAAGAAGTTGCCCTGGCAGGCTTCCCGCGAAGTACCCGCCCCGAAGTTTTACATGGAGCCAGAGCGCAAAAAAGTCCCCGCTAGCGGGGACTTTCTATATAGCAGAGGCAGGATTCGAACCTGCGACCTTCGGGTTATGAGCTTGATCCTGGAGATCATCTGGACTACGTGGAGCGCAGTCTAGGGCGGTTTCCGCGAGATCGAACTACGTGGAGATCGGCCGGAATCCGTGGGGCATGTTGCCCCATTTGTTGCCCCAGATCGGATACGCCTCAGAGAGGCGCTAGGAGGACGACCCGGGACGATGTCGAAGTCGGAAGAATGGCAGCGGATCCGAAGCTCCTGCAGTGGCTTCGAGATGCCGTTAGTCGGTACCAACTCGATCTGGTGGCCGTGTTTCGGAAGCACGGCGCGAGCCCATCCTGGCCCATTATCGCTGAGAGCGCAGATGAGCTCGAGGAAAAGCTCGCCACGGGAGGACACTTCTTGCCACTTCCAAAGGAGCCCGCAGCCCTCGCAAATGTTCTCGAGGTCTCACTGGTCGACTTCCTGCTTGAGGAGATCGATCAGCTACCCGACGCCTCGGCACGACGAGGCACCGAGCGTGGATACCCGGACCTTGAGGTCAGTGGCGAAGCCTTCGGCGGCGGCCATCACGCCGTTGACGTCAAGATCGCTCGCCGCAACAAGACAGGCCGAGGCACCCAGAGTCGCATCACGCTGTATACGGGCAACACGTACTTCCGCTTCCCGTCACTGCAATGGCCGGGCACGTTTCGGGCCTTCGATGACTACACCAGCCACCTCGATTTGATCGGCGTCTACACGCTCGATGAGTTGCTCCCGGGACGGATTCGAGATCTTGAGCTGCTGGTTCATGAGCCCTGGCGAATCGCCTCGAAGCAGCGCTCCTCGACTACTCGAGAGTACATCGGAGCCGTCCAGCGACTTGACGAACTCCGAGCAGGAAAGGGAGACTTCGGAACCGAGGAGGAGTTCTACAAGTACTGGCGAGCATTCCGATTCAAGATCGGGCCGATGGTCCAGCAGCAGCTGGACAAACTCCTTGCCCAAGCAAGTAGCGCTAGGCCGTGACTGCCAGCTCAGGAGCCGCCATGCCAATGCGAGCAAGCTCCCGAGCCACGGCTTCCCCGACTACTTGACCAAGCAGCGGAGGAACAGCATTGCCGAGCTGCAGTTGCTGCTCGCGGCGCGTACCAAGAATGTCGAACTCATCAGGGAAGGTCATTAGCCGCTTTAGCTCAGCGACTCGGAGTCGCCGGCCCTCCCAATGAAACGGGCCAACCCAGGGACCTGGCTGCCCCTGAATCGTTGGTGATGGCCGGTCTGGATGCAACTTTAGAAGGAAGGTCCAGTAGCGTTTGCGCCACTCGAAGCGGGGCTGCGGATGCCCGCGGTGGGCCGTCCAGAACAAGTAATTGTCGCCTGGTGGGACACCCCGGAACTCGTCCTCGTAGGTGCCTTTAACCTCCTCCTCCGACTCGGGAGGGTTGCTGTCGGAGTCAAGATCCGCAAAAGCTTCGCTAGCGGTCTTATGCGGTTTCAAGCCGTGGTCGTATTTAGTGCGGGTCTCATGAGGACCTGAGTGGGTTGGCCCAGGCCACGGAAAGCGATATAGGTCTGTCGGAACATCCAGCAAATCCTCTCTCAGCCCAACGCAAAACAGGCGCTGGCGCAGCTGGGGAACTCCGAAATCGGCAGCAATCAATGCTTGCAAGTCAAGTGAGTAGCCAGCCGCGCGCACCGCAGCAGCAAATCGCTCCAAGACAAAGCGATTGTGATTTCGATAACCCAGAGCAAAGACGTTCTCCATTACGAAGGCCTTCGGCCGAATGGCAACTAGCGCTTCGACATAATTGTCGAGGAGTGATGCCTTCGGATCTTCTCCCGCGCGCTTATAGGCAAGCCAATAACCGCTCTTCGAGAACGGCGTGCAAGGTGGTCCCCCGTGCACCAGATCGACATCTCCGCGCTTCAGCAGGGCCGCATCAAGAAGGTCGTCGTAGTTGACCGAGAGGATGTCGTCGAAGATGGCGTCATCCTCGAGCATCGAGAAGAACGCGGTTCGGTTTTGACGAATCGTCTCCTGCGCACGAGGCTCGTGCTCAACAATCGCGCGGGTCCGGAATCCCGCAGCCTCGCAGCCGAGATCAAGGCCTCCAGCTCCCGTAAAGAGACTGATCGCATTCATTCCGGCAACATTACGACCTGGCAATGACGTTGAAACCCCAGCAGCGAGGAGACAGGGAAATTCAGCAGATCCCTCCCGCGCCATCCGCTAGCTCCGAGGGCACGCGGGCCGTGATGAAAGGCAACCGCAGCTCAGAGACGGCGCCGGAGCGAGCGCTGCACTCCGCTCTTCACGCCAAAGGATTCCGCTTCTTCAAGAATCGCCGACCCGATTCCGCCGTTCGATGTCGAGCCGACATTGTCTTCCCAGTCGTCTGAGTCGCAGTCTTCGTTGATGGCTGCTTCTGGCATCGCTGCCCGATCCATGAGAGCGATCCGAATACGAACGCCACCTATTGGAAGGCAAAGCTTGATCGGAACGTTCAGCGGGACCGCGAGAATGATGTGGCATTGCAATCAGCAGGCTGGACGGTGATGCGTGTCTGGGAGCACCAAGGCCCTCAGCTTGCCGCGAAGGAGATTGCAGCAGTCGTCGTCTCCTACAAGCCTAGACTGGCGCTCCTATGGCCACGGCCCCATCGGCTGAAATGTCGGACGCTTGCGCTATCCGATCGTTGCAAGCTCGCGACTCACCCATTCTGAGGTCTCTGAACCAACAAGCGACGCAAGGGTCTCGCAGTCCAGCTCATTGAGCAACTCCAACAATCGGACTCGATCAATAACGACTCCGGCGCGCAAAGAGCGTTCTCGCCAGAGGCCATCCGATGGGTCTCCACTAAACGGAATGACCAGCGCTCGCTGAGGCGGAACCATCGAGAAGTCAATCCATCGTTCCCATAGGACAAGAGGAATGTCTTCAAGCTTTCGCTCCCACGAAATCTGAACGGTGCATTGAACCAGCGCTACAGGGAACCCCTGCCGGTCGTCCTTGAATCTCCACCAGACAACTAAGTCAACGCCGCCATCGTTGTAGCTATTGGGCACCGGATATGACTCATGCCACTCCCAATGACGCTTCTCATCCGGTTGATCCGTCGGTTCCACCCGTCCGCGGACATCCAGCTGATCCCGAAGCCACTGGATCGCCTCGGAAAATAGTCCCGGTCGGGAGGCATCGTCGCCTGAGTCGTCAGTGCTTCTCGCAAATCGGACCCCATCGGCACCTCTGCCTATGAAGCGTCGCATCGCTTCAAGGGCCAGTTGATCGAATGCTCCCTCTACCTCGTGAGCTCGTCTGTCTCCGCGAAACGCTGCGTCCGCCGAACTAAGAACCAACAGAAGGAAATAGATGTCTTCCCCGCAGGAACTCGTACGCGAGATGCGGTCGTCCTCTGCGCGAAAAGGGTAGATCCGCTCGCCGACTGTCGTCCTAAGCTTCACCTGTTCCACGAGCAACTCCAGACGAACGTCCCTCTCAGCCTCTGCCTCGCTCCCAAGCATCTCAAGGTCAACGTCGACCTCGGCCCCTGCCCCCTCTGGCGCGGTTTTTTCTTTGTCTTCACTGAACTCAGCGTCGGCCGCGACGCTACCCTCGCCTTTCAGAAGCCGATCTATCCGGACGTGACTGAGCCCGTCACCGGACCCGACCGCGAGAACGGTCTCCGCCCAATCCGCTAGGGCAGCGGAATTCTGACCCGGAGGGATAGGGACGGACAACGAGGGTTCAGTCCTCTATCTCGTCGATCGCCTCACGGATCTCATCGGAGAGGTCATCCAGTTCGGATGACAGCGTCTCCGTTCGCGGCTCCGCCGCTATTAGGCCGATTGAGGCCGCAGCTGAGCGAATATGACCGACACCCATTGCGAGAGACCTCATGACTCGCTTGGGCTCGGGAGTAGTGGCCTCTGGAATGAGCGCAAACGCGCCCTCCAAGTCGCGAGTACGGCGAAGCTCTTCAAGGGCCTGCTCGTCGGCAACGACAGTCGCCAGCATCGTGATCTGCCTTGACTCAGTGATCACTCTCTGGTCTCCGTTCGATCCGAAGAGCCACGACGACAGCTCAACAAGATGGGGAAGGTCGTCCTCTTGGATCTGCGGAACTCGCTCTTCGACGTCAGAAACAGGCTTTGCACCCACATGCTGCCGAAGGGCGGCGCGGTTCAAAGCCGCGGTGAAAATTCCAAATCGCTTCGTCGCACGCAAGGCAACCTCAGGCCGGTCCATCTCCCGCGCACACGCGAGGATGCCCTGATTGCGATAGAGCAATCGGACGACGGATTCCTCCTCACCAACCGAATCGGCCGCCTCCAAGAAACTCTCCTCGTGGTCGTCGATCAGGTAGGCCAAGAACTGCGCCCTCTGGATCGGTTTCCACGCCAAGACACTCCCGATGTGCCTGAAGCCAATGACCGCGTCCGCATCCTCCCGAACCTCAGCTTCCAGCGTGGGCACCTCAAAATCTAAGGAGACGTCGGCTTTCTGGGCCGCCTCGCTCCAAGCGTCGCCGTCGTTGAACCTTTCCCTGAGATCCTCTCGTGCTAGGCCGTACAGAGCCGACAGTCGGCGGTTTCCCTCCAGAACAACCAGATCGCCCTCTTCCTCCGTAATGATCATCGGCTCCGAAGCGAAATAGCCGTGGAGTGCGATGGACTCGGCTAGTGGCAGGGCATTAAAAGAGTCGGCCAGATACTCAAATATCTCGTCGTCCGATCCAAGGTCCTCTCGCTCCTCCGGTGGGAAGCGAGGGTTCTTTCGGTCTGGAACGAGATCAGCAAGCCTGACCCGCCGCACATTCGTTTTAAGCGCCATCGTCTCAGTGCAATCTTATGCAGGGCGATGCGATTCGTCTATGGATTGGGTCGGCCCGCAGCAAGTGTTCCGGCCTCATGTTGCCCCAAGCGTTGCCCCATAGGCGTGTTTGAATCCTATTGTCTGCGGCCAGAAAAGACGGGGAGCGATTCGGTCCTATGGGTAACCCGGCTGTGCCTATTACTTGGACACAGCCGGATTCCTTCTGACGGGACAGCTTTGGGCTACTTCTCTTTGGAGCGCCGCCCTGGAGGCTGACTATCTGAGAGGTTTAGACTTGCCCCTTCCTGGTTGATGCTGAAGGGAACCACCTCAGTGCCATCGCCTTTGATTGGAACGTCGGCGTCTGATCCGGGGTGGTCACCCTCTTCCAGCGGCTCGGTCACATCGCCCGGGACGGGCTCATCCTCTCTATGCATCACTTCCCCTCGCCCTCAGTTGCAGCCTTCTCTGCAATCTCCGTTACATCGCCTTCCACGGCGACATCAGGATCGGGTTCTAGCTCCTCGGGTGGGTCATCAGAAAACTGGCTACGTTCAGTCATCTCGATTCTCCTTGTCCTCGTCCTTCAGGCCCCTCTCGATGTACTCGGTCTCATCACCGTGGATTGGCCGATCGAGGTCGCTCGGCGGCTGTTCCGGAGGCCGCTCGTCCTTTTCCGGCGGTCCAGCCTGTCGATCTTGCGTCTCGCTCATTTTCCGATCCTTTCTGCACAACAGCCCCAGTCGCGGTAAGCACAACTGCAACGACCAAGCCAATAAGTCCTATGCGAGCGTACCTGAATGCATCTCCGACTTTTTCGAGCTTGACATTATTCGCAGACCTCGCAGCAGGCAATATGTCCGTGTAATAAGTGGCTGCAAGAACGGCCATAGCCTCGGCGGGATCGGCCCGCAAACGCCTCGGAGTAACTCGCGACTTGGCTGAATCAAGGGTGAGACCCCGATACTCCTTTGGACGTAGACCTCGAAAGGCAGTCAGAGTGGTGAGCAGAAGCATCACGACTGCTGCGGTCAGCGTAACCCCCAATGCAATCGTAAAACCGACGTCTAGCTCTCGCGCGACCAGAACGTTTGCTCCAAGCGATGCGCTGATCGAGACACTTAGACCTGAAAAGGTCGCGAGGGTGCTGAGCTTGTCATCAAGGACCTTCATCCGGTCGTCCTCGGCAACAACGTCCGCCTTTGCACAATCAAGAATCGCTTGGGCGGTTTCGGGGTTCATCTGCTCACCCATAAATCAAGCGTCGCAACGCATGCGGACGCCAAGCAGGGATCAGCAGCCCGTATTGATAGTTAGCGTGGGTCGTTGCCGTAGGCGATGCTTCGATGACGAATAGCCGCGACGCGAACTGTCTGCTCGGAATCAGTCAGCTGGTAAAGGATTCGGTAGGAACCAACACGCAATGAGTACAACCCGCGCAGTTTGCCTCGGAGCGCATGACCCGCTCGCGGTTCGCGCTCCAGCAGGCCCAGTGCGTCCTCGATCGCGTCAATCAGCGGCCAGTTGAGTTCAAGTAGCTCCCGACGGGCGCGGCGAGCGAGAACAAGCCGAGCCAACGATCAGCTGGCCGTCGGTCGGCGCTCCGCCAACTCGCTGCGAAGCTCCGCGAGGGTGGCCGTCTCGCCTCGCTCGATCTCGGCGAGGCCCGTCTCTAGTGCCGAGATGGCGTCCGGATCCGAGAGAATCTCGGCGGTCTCCTCCAAGGCCTCGTACTCGTCGATCGGGACCAGGGCCGCGGCAGGAGCACCATTCCGAGTCACCAGCACATGATCGTGTCGGTTGCTGACGCCATCGAGCAAGCTGCTCAGGTTGTTGCGCAGCTCCTGCACGGGAACGGTCTTTGCCATTTGGGTCGGAGGCCAGCTTCGTGCGACCCGGATTGGTCGCCCATAAGGCCATAGCGGGGGCAGGATTCGAACCTGCGACCTTCGGGTTATGAGCCCGACGAGCTACCTGGCTGCTCCACCCCGCGGCGTTTGACCATGCTAGCAACGGGCGAGGGGCTGGCGGAGGCGGGGTTGGGCTTCGCAGGGGGCCTTGCGTGGCGGGTCTGTCTAGAGTGGCGCTCCTTATGTCAACGGATGCTCACAGAGTTGCGGTGATCGACATCGGCACCAACTCGTCGCGGCTGCTGATCGCCGAGGTTGCCGGGGGGCGAGTGCGGGAGGTCGAGCGGCGCAGCCAGGTGACGCGGCTGGGCCGCGGGGTCGATCTCTCGGGCCAGCTCTCGAGCGAAGCGATTGAGGCTGCCTGCGAGGCGATCGCCGATTACGTCGCCCTCTACCAGGAGGCCGGCGTCGAGACCGTCGACGCGATCGCGACCAGCGCCGTCCGCGACGCCTCCAACGGCAGCGCGTTCATCGCCGAGCTGCGCGAGCGCTTCGCGCTCACCGCCCGGGTGCTCGACGGCGAGGAGGAGGCGCGGCTGACCTACCTCGGCGCCACCTCCGAGACGCCGCCCCCGGCGCCGACCCTGGTGATCGACATCGGCGGCGGCTCGACCGAGCTGATCGTCGGCGCCGGATCCGAGATCGAATTCCACACCTCGCTGCAAGCCGGCGTCGTCCGCCATAGCGAGCGCCACATCTCCTCCGACCCGCCGACCGCGCTCGAGCTGGAGGGGTTGGCCACCGACGTGCGCGGGCTGATCGAGGCGGCGGTCGGCGGCCAGCCGGCGGCGCGGGCCGAGGCGGCAATCGCGGTCGGCGGCACGCCGACGTCGCTGGCGGCAGTCGAGATGGAGCTGGCGCCCTACGACCCGGCCCGGGTCCACGGCCACGACCTCTCCCTGCGCTCGATCCAGCGGATGCTCTCGCGCCTCGCCTCGGCGCCCCTGGCCGAGCGGGTCAAGATCGCCGGCCTCCACGCTGACCGCGCCCCGACCGTCGTCGCCGGGGTCGTGATCCTGATCGAGGTGATGCGGGCCTTCGGCCTCGACCAGATCCAGGCCTCCGAGCACGACATTTTGTACGGCGCCGCCCTGGCCGCGGCCCCCGTTTGCGAATAATTGCGTTCTCCGTGCGTGAAAACCCCTCGGGACCGCATGGACAGTGGGCTATACCGCGGCACTCCAGATGGGTCAAGGCCCCCATCGAACCCATAAAACTTGGTAGGCTGGGTCTACCTAGTTATCTGCAGTGCCCCCCCGGCTACCTAGACGAATCGGATAGTCGGGCAGATAATCGGTTGCACCGGGAAAGAGGTGGGGACAAGTCCCTACTGCGGACTCGGAACAGGGTTCAGGCGATTGCCGCATCATGGCGCCTCCCGCCGCTTGGACCCACCGAATACACAAGGTCCCTGAAGACGTACCCCTGCCCGTCCTGAGGGACCAACTCGAATCGGCCGCCAGCGATGGCGGCCGATTCTTGTGTTCGGGGTCCCTCGCGAGAAGGCCGAGCCAGACGCCCTTTCGCTCGCGGAAATCCCTTTTACTAAGCCAAATTTGACTTGCGGGGGTAAACGACCTCGGGGTCGGTCAGGACGTTGACGAGCGTCGGCCGTGGCGACTCGAAGGCTCTCTCCAGGGCCGGCCGCAGCTCCTCCGGGCGACGCACGAGGATGCCTTCGCAGCCCAGCGATTCGACCATCTCGTCGTAGCGCGTCTCGGGCCGCAGCTCCGCCGCGACCGAGTAGCCGTAGAGGAATTTCATCGGGTGATGCTCGAGCGCCCAGATCCCGTTGTTGCCCATCACGCCGACGACGTTGAGCCCGTGACGCGCCATTGTGTCGAACTCCATTCCAGCGAAGCCAAAGGCGCCGTCGCCGAGCAACAGGCAGACCTGCCGGTCCGGATGGGCGAACTTGGCGCCGATCGCCTGGCCCGGGCCGGCGCCGAGACAACCGAACGGCCCCGGGTCCATCCAGCAGCCGGGCTCGTAGGTGTCGATGAAACGGCCGGCGTAGGAGACGAAGTCGCCGCCGTCGCCGATCACGATCGCGTCGCGCTCGAGCACGTCGCCCAGCTCCTTGTATATGCGGACTGGGTGCAGCGGCGAGCGCGAATCGTGCAGTTCCGCCTGCTCGGCCAGCCGCTTCTCCTGCTCGACCTCGCGCAGTTCCGCCACCCACTCGTCGGTGTGCGGCTCGCCGTTGAGGGTCAGCGCCGAGTCGCGCATCGCGGCCAGGGTGACGGCGACCTCGCCAACCAGGTCCAGATACGGGGCGCGGTTCGCAGTCAGCTCGTTCGGCATCGTGTCGAGGCGGATGATCTTGGTGTTCTCGCCGAAGCTGGCGCCGAAGCCGAGGCGGAAGTCCATCGGCACGCCGACGACAAGCGCCACGTCGGCGCCCTTCAACCCGACGCCGCGGGCGCGGCTGAGGACAAGCTCGTGATCGGCCGGCATGCAGCCGCGGCCGAGGCCGTTGAGGAAGACCGGGCTGCCGAGAACCTCCGCCAGGTAGGTGAGGTCTTCCTCGCCGTGAGCCCAGTAGACGCCGCTGCCGGCCATGATCACCGGCCGCTCCGCCGCGGCCAGGAGCGAGGCTGCCTCCTCGACGCCGACGGCGGGAGGCTCGACTGGCGGTGGCGGCAAGGTGGGTATGTGCAGTTCGGCCTCGGTGAAGACGACGTCGAGCGGGTAGTCGACAAAGGTCGGCCCGCCCGGTTCGGCGATCGCCAGGTCGAGCGCCGCCGCGGTCATCGCCGCGATCTCCTCGGGATCCTTGACCGTCGCCGCCGACTTGACCAGCGGCGAGATGAACGGCAGGTGGTCGATCTCCTGCAGCGACCCCGAGCCCCAGCGCAGCTCCGGCGCCCTGCCGCCGAGGACGGCGATCGGCGAGCCGTTGGCGCGGGCGCTGGCGATCGCGCTGACGCCATTGGTCACTCCCGGGCCGGCGGTCAGGGCAGCGACCCCGAGCCGGCGCGTCGCCTTCGCGTATCCCTCCGCGGCGAAAACCGCCGACTGCTCGTGGCGGACATCGACGATCTCGATCTCCTCCTCGCGGCAGCCGTCATAGATGGAGAAGAGATGGCCGCCCGAGAGCGTGAAGAGATGGCTCACTCCGCGTGAGCCCAGGGTCTTCGCCACTAATCGCCCCCCGTGGACCATTGGACGCGAGCCTAGCGGAGCGCCGCTCGATAGTGCCCGGGGCGGGACTCGAACCCGCAAGCCCCCGAAGGGGCAGCGCCTTTTAAGGGCGCCGCTTTTGCCAGTTTCGCCACCCGGGCAGCGGAGATGGTACCCGGGCTTTGGGCGTGGCCTAAAAGGCGCATAAAAATGGTGGCAACCGCAACTATCCCGCTGGTACGGTGTCTGTATCGATAAGACCCACGCCTTCCCTGGAGAGATATAGCTTGGAGGCTTCAGCACTAACGCACGCCAGTCAGCGCGGACTGCTAGCCCGGCGCTCTCCTCTGCTCAAACTGCAGGGCGACGATCGCCTCATCGCTTTGGCCCGCTGCGGCAACTCCGGCGCCTTCGAGATGATCGTCGACCGCTACCAGGGCCGGCTGCTCGGCTTCTGCCGTCAGATGCTGGGATCGACCGAGGATGCCGAAGACGTCCTCCAGGAGGTCTTCGTCAATGCCTACCGGGCGATGCTGGCCGACGAGCGCGAGATCAACCTGCGCCCATGGCTCTACCGGATCGCCCGCAACCGCTGCCTCAACTACCTGCGCAAACCGACCGCCGACGCCCAGGAATCGATGGACATGGTGCCCGCGGTCGAGGCCTCCTCAACCGCCGAGAAGGTCCATAACCGCGAGGAGTTCCGCCAGCTGCTGACCGACGTCAGCAAGCTTCCCGAGACCCAGCGCTCAGCCCTCTTGCTGCGTGAGATCGACGCCCTCTCTTATGAGGAGATCGCCCAGGCGATGGACACCAGCGTGCCGTCGGTCAAGTCGCTGCTGGTCAGGGCGCGGATCTCGCTGGCCGAGGCAAGCCAGGCCCGCCAGCTCACCTGCGGCGAGGTCCGGCTCGAGCTGGCCGAAGCGTCGGAGGGGCTGCGCAAGGTCTCCGCCCCGGTCCGCCGCCACGTCCGCGACTGCGAGGAATGCTCCGACTTCCGCTCCCAGGTCCGCTCCAACGACAAGGTCCTGGCCGCCCTCTTCCCGGTGGCGCCGCTGCTGGCGCTGAAGGGCTTCATCGCCTCCAAGCTCGGCTTCGGCACCGGCGGCGCAGGCGCAGCTGGCGCAGGCGCCAGCGCGACAGGCGCCGGGGCAGGCGCCGTCGGCTCGGTCGGCGGCAGCGTCGGCGCCGCGCTCAGCGGCAGCAGCGCCGCCAGCGGCATCGGGGCGATCGGCGGGGCGATCGGGACCAAGGCCGTCGCCGGCGTCGTCACCGCGGCGGTGCTCACGGCCGGGGCCGCGGTCGAGGTCAAGCAGCAGACTGAACCGGCGCCGTCCCACCGCGCTGCCTCTGTCTCGCGCGTGCTCGCCCACAAGCCGGCGCGGAAACCAGCTCTCGCCCAGGCGCAGATAGCGGCGCCGCCCGCGGCCCAGACACAGGCGCCGCCCGTCGCCGAGCCGGCGGCAGCTCCCGCCGAGCAGCCGGCCGCAGCCGAGCCCGCGCCAGCAGCCCCGGCCATTGCAACCGGCGACGAAGCCGCCGGCCAGTCCAACTTGACCAGCAACGGTGTCGCCAAAACGGACGGCGCCGGCGTGACCGCCGCCTCACCGACGCCGGGCGCCCCCACAACCTCCTCTGGCGGCACCGTGGTCGTCACCGTCGGCGGCAGCACACCGCCTCCGCCGCCGGCCAGCACTCCGCCGCCGAGCGCGCCACCGGCTGAAAGCCCTCCGCCGCCTCCGCCGCCGGCCTCTGAAGGCGAAAGCGCTGCGGGCGCGGGCACAGGCGCCGAAACAGGCTCGGCGCAGGCCCCAGGCGAAGCTTCAGAACCCTGAATCCAAGCCAGCGGCCCGGCTACTGCAGGCCGATGACTTTCAGGCGCCGCATCAGGCAGGTGCCGGCGAATTTGCGGGTGTCCTCGAGCGAGTAGCCGAACAGCTCCCAGTCGTCTTCGCTTGCCCAGGGCGGTGAGAGCACGCCGTCGGCCACCGGCAGCGACTCTTCCAGGGTGCGCTGGATCGCCTGCTTGTAGCGCTCGTCCTCACGCGCCTTCTCGCGCAGGAAGACGGAGCCGAAGGCGACGTGGCGATGCTCGTCGCGAGCGACGTTCTGAAAGCCCTCGATGAAGGTCGGCAGCGTCCCCTCGCGTTCGTTGAAGTCCATGATGAAGTGCTGCCCGGTCAAGGCCAACATCCCCTCGATCACCATGTGGTAGAGCGTGATCGCCTCGACCAGCGCCTCGGTGTCCTCCGGTTCGGCGGAGAGGCGGTCGGTCCGCTTCTTCAGCATTTCGTCGAAGAGCCGGGTGAAGTTCTCGTTCAGGTGCTCTGAGGTCTCGGCCAGCATCTCGGTCAGGCCGTCGGCCTCCAGCACCCCGACCTCCTCGTAGAAGCGCTCGAAGAAGCGGACGTGGCGGGCCTCGTCGGCGATCTGGGTGCAGAGGAAGATTTTCTGATCCTCGGTCTGGGCGGCGCGCATGATCGGCCCCAGCTCCTCAGCGACCTTCTGCTCGCCGATGAAGAAGGAGGAGAGCCCGTACATGCGCTGGAACCGCTCCTCCTCGCTGATCCGCTCGTGCCAGTCCTCGCGGTCTTTGCTGAAGTCGAGCTCCTGGGTCTGCCACTGCTGGCGCTCCCAGAGCAGGTAGAGCTCCTTGTAGGTGAGCAGCTTGACGTCGGCGGTGCGATCGGCGGCCTCCATCAGGGCCGGATCGGCGGTCTCCTGGAAATCGGCCCGCTCGGTCCTCGACTGGGTTCCGGATGCCTCTGTCGTATCCATCTGCTGCTCTCTCCTCACCTTGGCTGCGACGGTTGCGCCGAGGTTACCAGCCAAACTGGCCAGTCAGCCAGTCTTTTTAGGCCGAGTGCGTCTCCCCCGGCGCCAGCACCACTACCTGGGAGGAGGTTTTCGACTCGACCTCGGCCTTGAAGGCGCCGGCGTCGGTCGCGATCGGCGGGAAGGTGTCGTAGTGCATCGGGATCACGGTCCCGGCGCCGATCAGCTCGGCTGCGACCACGGCGTCGTGGCGATCCATCGTGTAGTGGCCGCCGATCGGGATCAGGGCGATGTCAGCTGGGTTGCGTTCGGCGATCAGCTTCATGTCGCCGAAGAGGCAGGTGTCGCCGCAGTGGTAGACGGTGACGCCGCCGATGTTGATCAGCAGGCCGGCCGCGGTGCCGAGCGAGATCCCGTGCTCGGCGCTGTAGGGCTGCTCTTCGGAGCCGGGGAGCGTGCTCGTGTGCCAGGCCGGGACCAGCTTGATCCAGCCCCACTCGAAGCGGACCGTGCCGCCGAGATTGGGGTCGCTGACCTGCTTGGCGCCGTGGGCTTCGAGCCAGTTGGCGAGCTCGACGATCGCCACGCAGTGGGCGCCGGTGCGCTCGGCGACGGCGATCGCGTCGGCCATGTGGTCGGCGTGGCCGTGGCTGATCGCGATGTGGGTCGGATCGACCTCGTCGGCGCTGGCGATAGCGCTCGGGTTGTTGGGCTTGAGGAACGGGTCGACCAAGATGCGGGTGTCCCCCTCGCTCAGCTCGAAGCACGAGTGCCCGTGGAATCGAATCTCCATCTTCAGTTGCCTCCCTCGATCTCTGTCTTGTCCGCTAGCTCTTCCCGCAGTACCCAACCAACCGCGACGCCAACCATCATCCCCATCCTCGCCTCCTCGGCGAGGATCGCCCGGACCGCGGCGATCCGCTCGTCGGGGTCGGGCGCGGTGGCGGCTTTCAGCGCCTCGGCGTCGTGGGACTCGCCGAACCAGCCCCCCTCGGCCAGGGCGGCGACCAGCACCCGCTGCAGCTGCGGCGCGGCGCGGGCAACGAGCCGCTCGGCCTCGGCGAAGCGCCCGGCCTCCAGCATCCGCTCGATCGCGTCGTCGATCTCCTTGTCGCTGTGGGCCACGGCCACAGGCTATTCGGAGGGGTGCAGCGCCGAAGCGGCAAGGCCGGCCAGGCCACCGACGGCGCCACCGACCAGGCCGGCGAAGACGTCCGCGGTGGGGGCGAAGACCGGCAGCGCGATCAGGACCGCGGTGGCGACCGCGACCCCGATTAGGTCGTACTCCTGCTCAATCGAGTGGTGGGCCTCGGAGCGGCGGATCGCGAACCAGGCGGCGACCGCGCCGAGCGCCATCCCGTTGCCGCCGGCGATCACCGTGATTTCGCCCTGGGCGCTGGCGATCCCGCCGGCAGCGAGCACTCCCAACGAGCCGCAGGCAAGCAGGAGGACGGCGGTCGGGGCGCTGCCGAGGCGTCGCTCGAGGCTGATCGAGAAGATCGCGAGGCCGACGCTGACGACGAACAGGTAGCCGATGTCGACGTAGGCGAAGGGGGCGGTGAAGTAGCGCCACCAGTCGCCCTGGAAGGGCACGACCAGGCCGCCGAAGTCGAAGAGGGTGCCACCGGTCGCCTTCTGAATCAGGAGCAGGGCGGCCGAGCCGAGGATCACGGCCAGCGTCGCGTAGGGGCGGAACGGGGCCGCCGAGTCGCCCCCTTTGCGTTTGAGCAGGCGTGGCCTGCTGCGCCGCGAGACCTTTGCCTCGAGCGCGTCGCCGCGCCGCTCCAGCTTCGGCGCCCGCTTACGCAGGCGAGCGCCGCAGTACGGGCACTCGGTTACGTAAGGACTGACCTCGGAGCCGCAGTTCTTGCAGATGACGCTGAGCTCAGTCTCGCTCATGGTTAAACGAGAATAGACCCCTCGCCCCAACCGCTCATAACCGCGCTCCGATGGCATACTGCGGGCGCACCCGTCCCTGAGGAGGAAACCGCGTGGAAGTGAAGAGCCTGAGCGAGCAGAAATCACTGCTCCAGACCCTGCCCGCCGGCAAACGAGCCCGCCTGCACCGGCTGCTGTTCGAGTTCGGCCCCGGCCAGGGCACCCTGATGCTGCTGCCGATCGACCAGGGCATCGAGCACGGGCCGCGCGACTTCTTCCCCAACCCGGCTTCGAAGGACCCCGACTACCAGTTCCGCCTCGCGGCGGAGGCCGGCTACTCGGCGCTCGCCTGCCAGATCGGCATGGCCGAGAAGTACTACCCCGACTACGCCGGCCAGGTGCCGTTGATCCTCAAGGTCAACGGCAAGACCGACATCCCCTCATCGGCCAAGTCTTTCTCGACCTGCAACTCCTCGGTCGAGGACGCGGTCCGGCTCGGCGCCGACGCGGTCGGCTACACCCTCTACGTCGGCTCGCCGCGCCAGGACGAGGACCTCGCCCAGTTGCGCCAGGTGCGCCAGGACTGCGACCGCTTCGGGATGCCGCTGATCGTCTGGTCCTACCCGCGCGGCGAAGCGGTCGACGCCAAGGGCGGCGCCAACTCGTTCTACGCGATTGACTACGCGGCGCGGATGGCGATGGAGATGGGCGCCGACGTGGTCAAGCTCAACATGCCGAAGATCGACCCCGCCAAGGACAAGGACGCCCCCGCTCCTTATAACGAGATGGAAGTGACGCAGGAGGAAGCGATCCAGCACTGCGTCGCCTCCGCCGGCCGCGCCCTGGTCGTGCTCTCGGGCGGCTCCAAGGTCGACGACGAGACGGTCCTCAAGCACACCGGCGAGATCATGGGGGCCGGCGGCTCCGGCGTCATCTTCGGCCGCAACGTCTGGCAGCGCGAGTGGAGCGAGGCCCTGGAGATCGTCGCCCAGATCAAGGAGACCCTGCTCGCCAACGTCCAGCGCACGCCCTAGGCGCGCTGGGGGGAGAGTTTCCGCCCCTGTGCCCTTAAGAGGGGGTGCAGGGACATCTAAGAGGCAGATCGATCGGCAGCCTGGCGCTGCTGGTCGTCGCTGCCCTGGTCGTGCTGCGCCCCAGCCTCGGCGGCTCGCCGGGAGCCGAGGCGCCGGCCAGCGTCAGGGCCTACGTGGTGCGGGCGGTCGACGGCGACACGATCGAAGCCCGGATCGGCGGCGAGGACGAGTACGTCCGCTACATCGGCGTCGACACGCCGGAGACGGTCAAGCCCGACACCCCGGTGCAGTGCTTCGGGCCGCGGGCGTCGAGCTTCGACCACCACCTGGTCGAACACCGCTGGGTGCGGCTGGTCTTCGGCGCCGAACCCCGCGACATCTATGGCCGGCTGCTCGCCTACGTCTACCTCGACCACCGCTTCGTCAACGCGATGCTGGTCCGGCGGGGCCTGGCCAGGACGCTGACGATCCCGCCGAATAACCGCTTCGCGCCGCTCTTTCGGCGGCTCGAGCTGGGCGCGGCGCAGGCCGGCCGCGGCCTCTGGGGCGCCTGTCCTGCCTGAAACCCTGGCTGAGCTTTGCTACGGTGCCGCACGGCCCTTTGGGGCCTTCTCTTTATGCGAATGCGTCAGAGCATCAACCAGTTCGAGTCTGCCTTCGAGCAGGAGACAGCGCTTGAGCGTCGTCGTCGTGAGCAGCTGCGCGCCCGCGCCGCCAACCGCTCGCGGGCGCGTCGCATCACCCGTACCGAGCAGCAGGGCAAGGTCCGCTTCAGCGTCCTCGCCGTCTGCCTGACCGTCACCGTGGCCGTCGTCGTCGTCTCGATGTTCGAGGCGCTCGCGTTCCTGATGTCCTAGCGACGCGCCGACGAACCCCCCGGTTGAATAGACTCGCCCGCCGATGGCCAGACGCTCTCTGAAGCCGCAGCTCAACCAGATCCGCGCCTGGGTTCGCCAGGGGCGGACCGATCCTTGGATCGCGCATCAGCTCGAAGTCAGCGCCAGTGAACTGCGCGAGTTCCGCAACCAGCACGGGCTCACCCCCGATGACGAGGAGTCGGGCTCCAGCGAAATCGACCTCCGCGACGAGATCGAAGCCGAGATCGAAGCGGCCACGGTCGAGGAGGTTGTCGAGGAGGACGAGAATGAGGATGAGGACGCCGACTCCGACGAGGGCGACGCGGACTCCGAGGGTGGCGAGGGCCGCCCCCGCCGCAGGCGCCGCCGCGGCAGGCGTGGCGGCCGCGGCCGCCGCAAAGAGCTTGAGGCAACTTTCGACCACGGCGAGACCGACGGCTACGGCCTCTGGCTCGACCCTTCGGTCAAAGACAACCCCGTCTACTCCGAGCACTGGGCCGGGCAGCGTGAGGTCACGGTGCGGATCGACGCCGATCAGATCGTGATCCGGCGTCCTGGCGCGCCTGAGCCCGCCAACTCGGGCGGCGGCGCTAGCAGCGACGGCGACGACGACTGAGCGGCGCTAGCCGCTCCTATTCGTCCAGAACGACCACGCGGCCGCCGGCGAAGTCGCCGGCGACGCGCAGGTAGAGCCAGAAGGCCGCGTCGGCCAGCATCGTCGGGTCGATCTCGGCCCCAGGGTCGGTTTCCAGCGCCACCTGCTGGCACCAGTCGGTCCCGCTGCCATAGACATCGGCCAGGTCCGCGGCCCGAAAGGTCGGCCCCAGCCGCCGCTGCAACTCGTCGCGAACCGCAGCCACAACCCGGTCGGCACGGCGGCGCAGCGGCGGGTCGTCAGCCAGCGCCTGGTAAGAGCGCCAACCCTCCTCCCACTGATAAAGGCCGTTCTCGATCGGATAGCTCACGCCGCTGAGATTACGCGCCGGGCGCGTTGGGGATCTGGCGCAGAGGAGCGTTGACGGGGCCGCAGGCCAGTGGGTCCAGTTCGAGTCCGTGCGGGATCTTCCAGACCGTGACCTGGCCTTCACGGTCGACCGGCGTCACCGAGGGCTCGTTGCGCAGCCAGCGCGCCTCCGGCGAGGCGATCGGGCTGCCGGGGTGGATGAAGTTGAGGAAGGGCGCGGTGACCAGGTAGTCGAGTTCAGCTTCGTTGACCGCCGTGCGGAAGGCGCGGCAGGTGGGGATCGCGTTGAAGGCGCCGTGCGGGCCCTTTTCGCCCAGGTAGATGACGCGGTTGGAGAGATCAGTCCCGTAGAAGCCGTACTGGGCGAAGCCGGCGCTGGTGCCGGCGAGGCCGATCCGCAGGCCGCTGGTGTCGCGGGCCCAGCGGTAAGCCGAGTTGAGATCCATCCCGGGGATGCTCGTCGCCGCTGCCTGATCGCGGAAGCGTTCGCGCAGGTAGTGGCGCTCGACCGGGTAGCCGATCGCGACCGCCACAACCGCGAGGGCGGCGAAGCCGGCGGTTACGGTCACCCGCCCGGCCCCCCGCGACCGCGCCAGCAGCAGGGCGGCCGGGGCCAGGACCAAGAGGCAGGCGAGGGCGATGCCGAAGAGGCGCGAGGGGTCGCGGAGGACGGCGTCGGAGCGGCTGGTGAGCACGAGGACGGCGAGCAGGGCGCCGAGCATGATCCAGCGGCGCCGCTCGCTCTCAAGCCCGCGCGCCAGCGGCAGCAGGGCCAGAGAGGCGAGCAGGGCCGCGTAGAGGTAGCGGATGTTGATCGCGAAGGCATCGGGCGCGCCGTCGGGGCCGGCTGCGCTGAGCGGCGTGAACAGGTAGGCGATGAGGCCGAAGAGAGCGACACCCCCGATCCAGCGGACAATGCGGTCTCGCCCCCATCCTGCCGCCAGCACCGCGCCGAGGAGCGCGCCGAGCACGACCAGCGGCCAGAGGCCGCCGAAAGCGTGGTGCAGCCCCGGCCCGAAGTAATCGCGCCAGACGCCGGTGTCGGTCGCGTAGTGGGCGATGCTGAAGTCCGGCCGCGCCGTCTGCAGGTGGGCGGGGTGCGGCAACGAGATCGGCCCCAGATGTTCGATCTCGGGCAGCGGGTTGCCGGCGACGACGAGGTTGCGCAGATACCAGAAGCCGCCGCCGAGCAGACCCGGCACAAACCACCAGCCCGCAGCCGCCCAGCGCCGTCCCGCCGGCGCCAGCACGATCACCGCGACCGTCAGGGCGGCGGCCATCGCCAGCACCGTCACCTTGGTCCCAGCGGCAAGCCCAACCGCCAGCCCAGCGGCGGCAAGCGGCCAGCCGACTGGCAAGGAGGCCTTCTCCCCCTCCCCCGCAGACGCCCGCTGCTCCGCCCAGGCATTGACCAGGATCGCGATAGCCGCCAGCAGCAACGCGGCGGCAACCAGATCGTTCTTGGCGGCCGCCGGCTCCCTGACGATCAGGATGTGGCTCTCAAGCAGCAGCGCGGCAGCCGTGACCGTCAATGGCCCACGCCCATAGGGCCGCCCGATGCACCAGGCGGAAAGGAAGGCAACTGCCAACCACCCGAAGTTCAGAAACAACGAAAGCGTGTCCCTGTGGACCAGAGCGATCCCCACCGCGTGCAGTAACTCGGAGTTCTGCGGATAGAACCAGTTCGTGAAGACCGTGTCGACGTAATGCATCCCGGTAACGGAATGGCTCTGCACCATGTCCACAGCAAACGGAAGGTGGTACCAGAGGCTGTCGAAGTTGAAGATCCCCCGGTCGAGCGCATCCTTGGTCGTCAAGCCCCAGTGGGCAACCACGAGCGCGACGACCCCGACGGTCACGAGCATCGCCAGCCAATGAACCGGCGGCGCGCTCGGTCCAGGCGCCGAAGGCCTCTCCCTCCGCGGCCAGGCGCCCACGCCAACCGCCAAGAGCACTGCCGATCCGACCACAGCCCAGCCATAGAAGAGCCCGACCGCCCCAAGCACCTCGCTGATCCAGATTAGGAAGGCGATGCCGGCGATCGCCTCGACCAATCGAGCCGGGGCTCCAGCCCAGGCAGGTATCAGTCGGCTTCTCAGGCGAAAGGCGCTGAACCCAAGGGCCAAGGCCAGGACGGCCAGCTCAAGGGCGCTGAGGATGTAGGAGCCGGCGCTAACCACCGGGGCAATTCTGAACTAGAGGCCGTCGACCACCATTGGGGTCTCTTCCGGGGCGGTCATCCCCTGGGCGCGCGCTTCGCGATCGATCACGATCGGATCTCCCGACTGCTGGATCCGGTGGTGGAGATGGGTGTTTTCCCGCTGCGCTTCGTGAAGCTGGATTTTGGCGGCGGTCGTCGCCGTGTAGGTCTTGACGAAATTGATCGCCGGGTTGAGGTAGGAATAGAGGACGGCAGCAAGCACGAGTGTCAGCGCGACCCGGCCGACCCGCTCCCAGTTGACGCGGCTTGCGCCCTGGCGAGCACCTGGCCGTTTGCGGGCGGCGGGGCGACGGCGGGCCCTGGAAGCCGTCGCTGAGCCGGCGTGGGCGCGTACTGCCATGCCCGGTCCTTTGCGGCCGGGCCTCGCTTTCCTTCACTAACTGGACCGCTGGACGAAGGCCTGCAAGCCCGGGAACTCGGCGCTGTCGCCCAATTCCTCCTCGATTCGCAGCAAGCGGTTGTACTTGGCGACGCGGTCTGAGCGTGAGGGAGCGCCGGTCTTGATCTGCCCGGCGCCGGTGGCGACGGCGAGGTCGGCGATCGTCGTGTCTTCGGTCTCACCGGAGCGATGCGAGATGACTGCTGTGTAGCCGGCCTCGCGCGCGATCCGGATCGCCTCCAGGGTCTCGGTCAGGGTGCCGATCTGGTTGACCTTGACCAGGATCGAGTTGCCGACGCCGAGGTCGATCCCACGGCGCAGCCGTTCCGGGTTGGTGACGAAGAGATCGTCGCCGACAAGCTGGACCCGATCGCCGATGCGCCCGGTCAGCAGCCCCCAGCCATCCCAATCCTCCTCGTCCATCCCATCCTCGATCGAGAGGATCGGGTAGCGCGAGCAGGCGTCCTCCCAGTAGGCGGCCATCTCGGCCGGGGTGAGCGAGCGGCCCTCGTGCTCGAGCACGTAGGCGCCGTCCTCGAAGACCTCGCTGGTGGCAGGGTCGAGGGCAATGAAGACATCGGACCCGGGCTCGTAGCCGGCGGCCTCGACCCCGGCCAGCACGGCCTGCAGCGCCGCCTCGTTGGACTCGAGGTCGGGGGCGAAACCCCCCTCGTCGCCGCCGGCGGTCGAGAGGCCCTTGGAGGCAAGGCTCTTCTTCAAAGCGTGGAAGACCTCGGTGCCGATCCGCAAGCACTCTGAGAAGCTGCCCGCGCCGGCCGGGACGACCATGAACTCCTGGAAGTCGACCGAGTTGTCGGCGTGGGCGCCGCCGTTGAGCACGTTCATCATCGGCACCGGCAGCAGGATCGGCTCCCCGCCTCCGTAGAGCTCGGCCAGGTAGCGGTAGAGCGGCTGGCCGGAATCGGCGGCGGCGGCCTTGGCGGCGGCCAAGGAGACGCCGAGGATCGCGTTGGCGCCGAGCCGGCCCTTGTTGGAGGTGCCGTCAAGCTCGATCATCGTCTGGTCGAGCGCCCCCTGCTCGGCAGCGCGGGCGCCGGTCAGGGCGGCGGCGATCTCACCGTTGACGTGGCCGACCGCGCGTGAGACGCCCTTGCCGGCCCAGGCATCGCCCCCGTCGCGCAGCTCGACCGCCTCGAACTCGCCGGTCGAGGCGCCGGAAGGCACCGCGGCAAGACCCCTGGCGCCGGACTCGAGGACGACTTCGACCTCGACCGTCGGGTTGCCGCGAGAGTCGAGAATCTGGCGCGCGTGAATGCTGGAGATTGAACTCACGGGCGCGGCAGTCTAACCGGAGGGGCGGCGGGCCGGAGGGCGGCTATTCGGAGGGAGGCGGCGCGGTGGTGGCGCCGGGAACGGCGCCGGCGACGCTCGGCACTTCGCCTTCGACTGCCGGTTTCAGGCCTTCGGGCTGCGGGCGCTGCGGAAGCGGCGTGCCTTTCGGCGTCAGGATGCTGATCGTCCCCGGCAGAGCTGGCGCCAGCTGCTGGACCGGGGCCGGGCAATCGGCGGGAATGCCGCCTTTCGGATTAGCTTCGTAGCAGGCCGGCGGGGCGCTTTCGGGATGTCCAGAGCCCTTGTAATTGGCACAGCGCGAGATCGTGTAGTCGGAAGCGCAGAACGTGCGCGACTGCCACTTGCTGTTGTAGCCGGCGAGGAATTCGGAGAAGACTTCCTGCTGCGCCTGCTGCGACAGCTGCGAGCTGATCTGCGACTGCACTTCTTTCAGGGGCTGGACTTTCTCGGGGGTCGATTTCTCGACCTCGAAGAGGTAGTAGCCGTTGGGGCCTTTGACCAGGCCTTCGACCTTGGCGTTGGGGGCGTTGAAGATCGCGCCGTTGATCGGTTCCGGCGTCGCGCCTTCGCTGAGTCCTTCGATCAAGCCGCCTTTGGCTTTGCTGGTTGGGTCGATCGAGTATTTTTTCGCGACTTTTTTCCAGTTCGCGGGCGTCGGGTCTTTTTCGAGCAGCGCCTTGGCTTTCTCGCCGGCGGCTTCCGTTTTGGTGATCACGACCAGGACGTCGCGGGTCGGTTTCTGCGTGAACTGGGTCGCCTTCGCCGCTTCGTAGTAGTCCTTGACTTCGGTGCTGGATGCTTTCGGCGGGTTTTCGCCGAGCAGTTTCTGAATTTCCTGGCTCAGCAGCTGCAGTTTGACCCGGTCATTGATGTCTTCCTGGGTCAGGTCCGAGGTTTTGAGGAATTCGGTGTATTCGGCCGCGGTTTTGAAGTTCTGCGATTTGATCGATTCGAATTCGTCTTTGATCTGTTTCGGCGTCACCGTGACCCCGAGTTCTTCCGCCTCGCCCTGGATCCAGACCATGTCGAGCAGGCTGCCGAGCGCTGTCGTCTTCAGTTCTTCGTATTTTTTGGTGCCCGGTTTAGGAGTCGTTTTGAGTTTGCTCGCTTTGGCCGTCTGCACCACCGCTTTGGCGTACTGGGCCTTGGTGATCGTGCCCTGGTCGCTGGGAACGCCCTTGACGATCGCGACCGCGTTGGAGGGGACCGTCGGGTAGCCGATGCCCTGGGCGATCGCGAAGCCGACGAAGAGGCCGACGAAGACGATGCCGAAGATCAGGAGGGCGAGGCGCTGGCGCGGCGCAGGGCCACGCGAGGGCGCTTTCGCGCTCTCTCCTTTTCCCTTGCCCACCGTGGGCCGCTGACGCTTACTCGGACTCACGAGTTCGGCAGCATAGATCAAACAACGGGTTTGGAACAGCCTCGTGGCGCCGGGAGGCCACGAGACTCACTCGGCAGGCGCGGCCTCCCTCTTCACCTCGCGCAGCGCTGTCGCCATCGAGAGCACCGCCGCCAGCCGCTCCTCGGGGTCGCCGGCGGCCCTGACGCCGGCCGTTTTCTCCCGCCACTCATAGAGCGCGCCCTCGACCTTCTCGCGCAGGGCGGCAGCCTGGGCCGAGTCGAGCTCGATCCCGGTGACGCTGAGGCGGCCGCCGCGGAACTCGACGCTGTCGGCCCCCGCCAGGCCCAGCTCGATCCGCGCCCGCTGCAGGCTGAGCAGGTTCTCGGCCGGCTCGGGCAGCTGGCCGAAGCGGTCCTCGAGCTCGGCCTGGATCGCCCGCAGCTCACCCGGCTCGCGGGTGGCGACGATGCGGCGGTGGACGTCGATCTTGGCCGCCTCGAAGGGGATGAAGGTCGCCGGCAGGTAGGCATCGACGGGTACGTCGAGGCGGACCGGCTCCGGCGCCTCCTCCCCCTCCTCGGCAACCGGCCCAGCCTCAGCCACCGCCTCGTCGATCATCTGGCAGTAGAGCTCGAAGCCGACCGCGGCGACGTGGCCGGACTGCTCGTCGCCGAGCAGGTTGCCGGCGCCGCGGATGTCGAGGTCACGCATCGCGATCCGAAAACCGGAGCCGAGCTCGGTGTGGTCGGCCAGGGTCGAGAGGCGGGCGGCGGCGTCCTCGGTCAGCGCCTCCGCCGAGGGGTAGAGCAGGTAGGCGAAGGCGCGCTCGCGAGAGCGGCCGACGCGGCCGCGGATCTGGTAGGCCTGGGAGAGGCCAAGCTGGTCGGCGCGATCGACGATCAGCGTGTTCGCGGTCGGGATGTCGAGGCCGGACTCGATGATCGTCGTCGTCACCAGGCAGTCGGCGCCGCCGCGCAGGAAGCCCAGCATCGTCTCCTCCAGCTGGTTCTCGTCCATCTGGCCGTGGGCCTCGACGAAGCGCGCTTTCGGGACCAGGCCGCGCAGCTGCTCGGCGACCTCGTGCAGGGAGTCGATCCGGTTGTGGAGGAAGAAGGCCTGGCCCCCACGCTCGACCTCGCGCTCGATCGCCCGCCGCACCAGGTCCTCGTCGTAGGGGCCGACGTAGGTGCGGACCGGGCGCCGGCCCTCGGGCGGGGTCTCGATCACGGAGATGTCGCGCAGCCCGGCCAGGCTCATCTGCAGGGTGCGTGGGATCGGCGTCGCCGAGAGCGCCAGGACGTCGACTTTCAGCTTCAGCTGGCGCAGCAGCTCCTTCTGCTTGACCCCGAAGCGCTGCTCCTCGTCGACGATGACGAGGCCGAGGTCCTTGGCGCGGACGTCGCGCGAGAGCAGCCGGTGGGTGCCGATCAGGACGTCGACCTTGCCGGCTTCGAAGTCGGCCAGGGTCGCTTTCACCTCGGCCGCTTTGCGCAGGCGGGAGACGCCCTCGACCCGGAAGGGCAGGTCGGCAAGCCGCTCGCGGAAGGTGCCGAAGTGCTGCTGGGCGAGGATCGTCGTCGGCACCAGGATCAGCACCTGCTTGCCGTCGGCGGCGGCCTTGACCGCGGCACGCAGCGCCACCTCGGTCTTGCCAAAGCCGACGTCGCCACAGACCAGCCGATCCATCGGCTGCTCGCCCTCCATGTCGCCCTTGACCGCCTCGATCGCCTCCAGCTGGTCGGCCGTCTCGCGGAAGGGGAAGGCGCGCTCCATCGTCATCTGCCACTCGCCGTCGGGGCTGAAGGCGTGGCCGCGGCGGGTGCGGCGCTCGGCGTAGAGGTTGAGCAGCTCGCCGGCGATCGCGTCGGCGGCGCGGCGCGCCCGCGACTTCATGTTCTGCCAGCGTTTGCCGCCCAGGGCGGAGAGCGTCGGTTCGCCGCCGGCGCCGACGTAGCGGCTCAGCTTCGCGAACTGGTCGGTGGGGACGTAGACGCGGTCCTCGCCCTTGTATTCGAGGTAGAGGTAGTCGCGGGTGACGCCGCCGACCTCGCGGGTCTCGAAGCCGGCGAAGCGGGCGACGCCGTGGTCCTCGTGGACGACGTAGTCGCCGACCCGCAGGTCGCCGAAGGCGAGCCGGCCGCGGGCGGCGCCGGGGACTTTGTCCTCGGCCCCGCGGCGGCGGTGGACGAGGCGGCGGAAGGGATAGACGGCGAGTTTCAGCTCGGGGCTGACGAAGCCCTCGCGCAGGCGCGCCTCGGTGAAGACGAGGCCGGGCTCCGGCGAGAGCCTTCCCCCTTCCAGCATCCCCACGTCGATGCGGTCGAAGTTGTAGCGGGTGCGCTCGGCCTCGCCGAGGTTGTCGAAGGCGACGACCGTGCGATAGCCGGACCGGACCTGTTTTTCGAGCTCGGCCTCGGCCTCGTTGATGTTGCGGGCTGGCGACTCGGCCCGGGCGGCGCGGAAAGCGTCCTCGTCGTCCTCGCCGGCCATCGTCAGCGAGAGCGAGGCGCGCGCGGCGAGCGGCGCCTCGACATCGACGTAGAGGTGCTGGGCGTCGTCGGCGTGCATCGCAGTGGTCACGTCCTCCCAGTGATCGCGCAGGGCCGGCTCGATCTCCTCGGCGGCGGCGAGGATGACGACGGCGTCGTCGGGGACCAGCTCCAGCGGCGCCTGGAAGTGCTCGATCGGCAAGAGATCGGCGAGGTTGGAGATCTGCTCGCCGCCCTCGGCGGCTTCCATCGTCGCCAGCTCGGCCATTTCGCGGTGCTCGGCGTCGAGCTCGGCCGCCGGCGCCAGCTCGACCCGCTCGGCCTCGCCGAGCGAGCGCTGGGTGAAGGTCGAGAACCAGCGCATCGACTCGACCTCGTCGCCGAAGAGCTCGATCCGCACCGCCCGCTCCTCGGTCGCCGGGAAGACGTCGAGGATGCCGCCGCGGACGGCGAACTGGCCGCGCTCCTCGACCTGCTCGACCCGTTCGTAGCCGGCCGCGGCCAGGTCTTTGGCGACGGTCGTGAGGTCGAGCTCCTCGCCGCTGGAGATGGCGAAGCCGGCCGGGCGCAGCGAAGCGTCCGGCACCGCCTCGGCCAGCGCCGTGGCGGAAGCGACGACGACGGCGTCAGGCTCGGCGCGCAGCGCCTCGAGCGCGTCGATCCGCAGGCCGACCAGGTGCGGCGGCGGCGTCACGTGTGAGGCGTAGCCGGTGCCGCGCGACGGGTAGTAGCGGACGCGGCGCGGGGCCAGGTAGGCGCGCAGGTCGGCGGCGAGGTCGCGGGCGGAGCGGTCGTCGGCGGCGACCAGCAGCGCCGGCCGCTCGGCGAGGCCGCGGTCATCCTCCAACAGCGCCGCCAGCAACAGCGGCCGCAGCATCGTCGAAGCGCGGACGGAGACCTTCTCGCCGCCGGCCGCGGCTTCGCGCGCACGGCCGCTGAGCGCGTGGACGCGCTCGTTCTCGGCGGCTAGCTCAATTAAGGGGCGAAGGCTCACTCAGAAAACGGTAGGCCCGGGCCCGACTGCTGCCACTCGACCTGGCCGATGCCCTCTGCGCTGGAGCGGCCCTCGACGTCGTCCCACTGGTGCAGCATCTGCTTGAGGCGGGCGACCGCCTCCGGCGGGTGTGAGGCGACCTCGGCGGCGAGGGCGCGGGCCGAGTCCTCGGTCCCAGCCGCTGGCGCGACGCGATTGATCAGCCCGATCCGCAGCGCCTCGTCGGCGCCGACCGTGCGTGAGGAGAGCAGCAGGTATTTCGCCGCCGCCAGCCCGCAGAGGGTGACGAGGCGGGCGGGGCCGACCGGCACGCCCAGCGCCGCGCCGGGGAAGCGCATCCGCAGGTTGGCGCCGCCGACCCGCATGTCGCAGGCGACGGCGATCTCCGCCCCACCGCCGACGACATCGCCGTGGCAGACGGCGATCGTCGGCTTCGGCAAGGCGACGATCCCGTCGTAGAGATCGGCGAAGAGCTGCATCCGGCGCACCTTGCCCTCCTCGTCGAGCTGCTCCTTGACGTCGGCGCCGGCCGAGAAGCCCATCTGGTCGGAGGAGGTGACGACCAGCACCCGGACGCCGTCGTCTGTGCGCGCGACCGCGAGGTGCTCGAGCATTTCGACCAACATCTGGGTGTTGATCGCGTTGCGCGAGTCCGGCCGCTGCAGCCGCAGCACCGCCACCCCGCTCTCCTCAACCTCGTAGCCGATCAACTCGGTCTCGCTCACGCCTCTGGCTCCTTCGCATCGTCTTTTTGGCTTGCAGTCTCGCCCGCGCTCGCGATCCGCTCGACCAGGCGCTCGGCCTCGGTCGCGGCGTCATCGATCAGGGCGGCGACATCATCGCGTGGCTCGCGAAAGCGCGACAGGACGTGGGCGGAGACGATCTCGGGGTCGGTCGAGTCGGGGCGCCCCACCCCTACCCTGATCCGCCAGAACTCAGCCTCGCCGAAGCCGCGTTTGAGGCTCTTGAGGCCGTTGTGGCCGGCCAGGCCGCCACCGAGCCGGGCCTGGATCTCGCCGAAGGGGAGGTCGATCTCGTCGTGGAGGACGATGACGTGGTCGAGCGGCGCCTTCAGCGAGCCGCGCGCGGGCCCGGCCGAGTCGCCCGATTCGTTCATGAAGGTCTGCGGCCGCAAGATCGCCACCCGCGGGCCACCGGGGGCGGTGTGCCCTTCCGTCAGCAGGCCGCCGAACTTGGACTTGGGCCGGGGCAGGTCCCAGCGACGGGCCAGCTCAGCGGCGACATCGAAGCCGACGTTGTGGCGGGTGCCGGCGTAGCGGTCGCCGGGGTTGCCAAGGCCGACGATCAGGATGCGGTCGCCGGGCGCCGATCCGCCGTCGCGATCGGCCCTGCGGCGGAACAGGGACAGGGACTACTCGCTCTCGGAGTCGCCTGAGTCGTCGCCGTCGCCCTCGGGAGTCTCGCCGGCGTCGCCGACCAGCTCGGTCTCCTCCTCGATCGCGGGCTCGGGCTCTTCCTCGACGCGCGGCGGCGAAAGCGTGGCGATCGTGATCTCCTCGGGGTCGTCGGCGACGAATTTGACGCCCTCGGGCGGGGTGACCACGGAAAGCTGAAGTGTGTCGTTGATCTCCATCGCCGAGGCGTCGACGACGATCCGGTCGGGGATCTCGGTCGGCAGGGCTTCGACGGTGATTTCGCGGGTGACATGCTCGAGCACGCCGCCGCCTTTGACGCCGGGGGCGCTCTCGACGCCCTCAAGCTCGATCGTAACCTCGGCCTGGATCGCCTCGTCGAGGTTGACCTCCTGCAGGTCGATGTGCTGGAGGTTGCCGCGGACCGGGTGCAGCTGCTGCTCCTTGACCACGACCGGCACTTTTTTAGCGCCGTCGATCTCAAGATCGAAGAGCGCGTGGCCGCCGGCGAGCACGTTGCCGACCTCGCGCTCGACCACCTGGAAGTGCTTGGCGTCGGCGCCGCCGCTGTAGACAACGCCCGGCACGAGGCCGTTGCGCCGCAGGCGACGGGTAGTCCTTGAGCCAAAGTCCGCCCGGGGAGCGGCCTTCAGCGTCTCTCGTTTGCCAGCCATTGGACGGGAGAGAATATAGAACCCGCCGATTTTGGAACCTGTGCCAACCTTCGGCGGTGGCTGACGAGTCGAAAATACCCAAGGGCAGGGTCCGTCGATCGGCCAAGCTGGGCTCGATCGTAGGGGTCCAGGGAGCGCGCTACGCGGGCACCAAGGCGACCAACGTCGGCCGCTCCGACGAGGGCAGCAAAGAGCGGCTGGAGCAGCGCCACCTGGAGACGGCGATGAAGATGGTCGGCGCGCTCGGCCAGATGAAGGGCGCGGCGATGAAGCTGGGCCAGTTCGCCTCCTTCATCGACACCGAGTTCATCCCCGAGGAGTACCGCGAGATCTATCAGGAGCAGCTGGCGAAACTGCGCACCGACGCGCCGGCGATGCCCTGGGAGAAGGTCGAGAAGGTGCTGCTGGAGGAGTACGACGACGAACCCGTCTCCGAGCTCTTCGCCGAGTTCGAGACCGAGGCCTTCGCCGCCGCCTCGATCGGCCAGGTGCACCGGGCCGAGATGCTGGATGGCCGCCAGGTCGCGGTCAAGATCCAGTACCCGGGGATCGCCGAGGCGCTCGACGCCGACCTGCGCAACGCCGGCACCCTGGTGCGGCTGGCGCGGGCGATCGCCCCCGGGCTCGACGCCAAGGCGATCGCCGACGAGATCCGCGAGCGGGTGATGGAGGAGCTCGACTACGAGTACGAGGCCCAGAACCAGCGCAGCTTCTCGCGCGCCTACCGCGACCACCCCTTCATCTACGTCCCCGACGTGATCACCCGGCTCTCGCGCCGGCGGGTGCTCGTCACCGAGCTGGTCGAGGGGCTCGACTTCGAGGAAATCAAGCAGCTGCCGGACGAGGAGCGCAGCCGCTTCGGCGAGATCGTCTTCCGCGGCAGCTTCGGCTCGATCTACCACCTGCAGCACTTCAACGCCGACCCCCACCCCGGCAACTACATCCTGATGCGCGACGGCCGCGTCGCCTTCCTCGACTTCGGGATGACGAAGAAGCTCGACCGCGAGCAGATCCTGCTCGAGCAGCGCGCCGTCGACGCCGCCACCCGCGACGACCCCGAGGCGCTGCGCGAATCGCTGCACGACCTCGGCTTCGTCAAGAAGCCGTCGAAGCTCGACGCCGAGCGCCTGCTCGAGCACGTGCGCTCGATCGGCGGCTGGTACCTGGAAGACCGCGAGATCGAAATCAGCGCCAAACGGGTGATGAAGATCATCGAATCCACCCACGACCCGCGCTCGGAGTACTTCGACCTGATGCGGCGCGAGTCGATGCCCGCCGACGAGCTGATGGGCCGGCGGATGGAGATCGGCGTCGTCGCCGTGCTCGGCCAGCTGCGGGCGAAGCGCAACTGGCACCGGATCATGCGCGAGTGGGTCTACGCCGAGGCGCCGGCGACCGAGCTCGGCGAGCAGGAGTGGGCCTACTTCGAGGGAAGAGGCTTGACGCGAACCCCCGGACTGGCGAGCAACGCCTGAACGAACCGCGTTTGCTGTTTTAACCACACCAGGGTGTGGTCAGGCTGGCAAATGCGTGAAGAGGCGCGGGTCGTTTGAGCAGATGCCGTTGACTCCGTCCTCGACCAGGCGCCGCATCCGGGCGGGGTCGTCGACAGTCCAGGCGATCAGCTCGACCCCGGCCAGCTTGGTGATGCGGGCGAGGCGGGCGCTGATCAGCGGGTGGTAGACCCACATCGCCGCCACGTTGAACTTCGGCAGCTGCTCGGCCGCCAGGCCCGGCAGGCGCTGGCGCATGACCGAGAGCGCGATCGGCATCAGCGGCTTCGTCCAGGACTTCGAGTTCCAGTCCTTGGTCACTTTGGGATAGGTCCAGCCGCGCCGCAGCTCCGGTTCGAGTTCGAGGATGCGGCCGAGGCTGTACAGCTCCATCGTCGAGATCATCGCCCGGCCGATCAGGTCGCGCTCACGCAGGGCGGCGACGATCTCCTCCTCCCTGCCGGGCAGCTTGATGTCGAGGTCGATCTCAACTTTGTCCAGCGGCGGCGCCAGGAAAGCATCGAGCGCCTCGGTCAGCGTCAGCGGCGTCCGCCGCTCGGCGTCGTGCCAGTCATGGGCCACAACCAGCGGCGCCCGCTGCTCCAGCGGCAGGTGGGCATCACGCAGCCAAAGCACGTCGAACTCGATCGTGTCGACCCCGGCCTCAACCGCAGCCTCGAAGCTGGCGATCGTGTTGCCCGGGGCAATCAGATCGGCCCCCTTATGCCCGACCAGCCGCAGGCCGCCGGGCGGCACTAGAACAGCTGGTTCTCGCCGGCGAAGATCTCGGAGACCGAGTCGTCGGTGAAGATGCGGCGGATCGAGTCGGCGAAGGTGCCGGCGGTCGAGATCGTGGTGATGTTGTCGGGAGCGCCAGGACGCAATGGCAGCGTGTCGGAGACGACGATCTTCTCGATGCCGGAGTTCTCGTAGGCGAGGCGCTCGTAGGCCGGGCCGGAGAAGACGCCGTGGGTGGCGCAGGCGATGACCCGGGCGGCGCCCTCGTCGAGCACCGTTTGGGCGGCGGCGCAGAGGGTGCCGGCGGTGTCGATCATGTCGTCGACGAGGACCGCGGTCTTGCCTTTGACGTCGCCGACCACGTAGCCGATCTCAGCCACCTGCTGGGCGGGGCGCTCCTTCTCCATCACGGCCCAGTGGGTGCCGACCTTGCGGGCGAAGTTGCGCGCGGTCTTGACCCGGCCCGCGTCGGGGGAGACGATCACCAGCTCGTCGGTCAGGTTCTGATCGATGAACCACTGGGTCAGCATCGGCATCGCCGTCATGTGGTCGACCGGGACGTGGAAGAAGCCCTGGACCTGGCCGGCGTGCAGGTCCATGGTCAGGATCCGATCGACGCCGACGCTCTCCAGGCACTTGGCGACGATGCGGGCGGTGATCGGCTCACGTGGGGCCGACTTCTTGTCCTGGCGGGCGTAGCCGTACCAGGGCATGACCGCGATGATCCGGTGGGCGGAGGCGCCCTGGGCCGCGTCGGCCATCGTCAGCAGCTCCATCAGCGCGTCGTTTGGAGTCATCTCCGTCTGTTCGTTGGCGCAGGTGGACTGGACCAGGAAGACGTCGGCCCCGCGGATCGACTCCTCGTAGCGGCAGTAGACCTCACCGTTGGCGAAGGTCTTCAGCGTCACCTGGCCGAGATCAAGGTCGAGCTTGCCGGCGACTTTGGCGGCCAGCTCACCGGACGAGCGGCCACCGAAGATCATCATCCGCTTCGAGTAATCGTGGGGAATGGCGGTCGGCGCCGACTCGGGACGCTCCTCAATCGTGCTCACGGCTTTTCATCCTCTCGAGTCTCGGCTGCCTTGCGATCGGCGTAGCCCTCGATATTCCGCTGGTCGTTGTCACTCACGGCTAGGGCCCCCTCGGGGACATCGGCCTTGATAACTGCGCCAGCGCCAGTGTAGGCGGAGTCCCCGACTTCTACCGGGGCGATCAGCATCGTGTCAACGCCGATCCGCACGTTGTCGCCAATCACGGTCCGGCTCTTGCGGAAACCATCGTAATTTGCGGTGATCGTCCCGGCGCCCAGATTGCTGCCGGCGCCGACATCGGCATCGCCGACGTAAGAGAGGTGGGGAACCTTGGCCCCGGCGCCGATCCGTGAGTTCTTGACCTCGACGAAGGCGCCGGCCTTGGCGCCGGGCTCAAGCACCGCTGCCGGTCGCAGGTAGGCGAAGGGGCCGACGTTGCAGCCGTCGCGCACCTCGCACTCGACCAGGTAGGAGTGCGGAACCGAGACGTTCTCTCCGAGGCTGGTGTCGATCAAGGTCGTCAGCGGCCCGACCACGGCGCCGGCGCCGATCTCGGTCCTGCCGCGCAGGCTGGCGCCGGGCTCGATCCTGGCGTCGGCGGCGATCTTGACCTCGGCGTCGACCCAGGTCGAGGCGGGATCGACGACAGTGACGCCGGCGAGCATGTGGCGATCGAGGATGCGGCGACGGGCCTCGGCCTCAACCGCGGCGAGGTCGGCCCGGTTGTTGACGCCCATCGTCACCGCGAGGTCGTCGGCGACATAGGCGGCCACCGTGTGGCCAGCCTCGCGCAGGGCGGAGAAGACGTCGGGAAGGTAGTACTCGCCCTGGGCGTTGTCGTTTGAGAGCCCGGCCAGGGCGGTGGCCAGGGGAGCAGCAGAGAAGACGTAGGTGCCGGCGTTGATCTCACGGATCGCCAGCTGCTCGGGGCTGGCATCCCCCACCGTCTTCGCCTCGACCACGCGCTCGACCTCATCGCCGGGGCCGCGGACGACGCGCCCGTAGGAAGCCGGGTCATCGAGCTCGATCGTCAGCATCGTCGCCGCCGCGCCGGAAGAGGCGTGGGCCTCCAGCAGCCCGGCCATCACCTCGGCCGAGAGCAGTGGCACGTCGCCGGAGAGGACAAGGACGGTCTCACTCGCTTCGATCAGCTCGAGGGCAGCGCGGATCGCACCGCCGGTGCCGTCCGGCTCGGGCTGAACCACGGTCTCGACGCCATCGGGGAGCCCGGCCGAGATGTCGCGGCCTGGGGAGACGATCGCCGCCACCGTCCCGGCCCCAACCTCGCGCGCAGCCAGAATCGGCCAGGCGACCATCGGCCGCCCGCAAACGGGGTGCAGCATCTTCGGCGTGGAGGAGCGCATACGCGTGCCCTCTCCCGCCGCCATCACGAGAACCAGAGGCGAATTCACTGGCAGATCGTAGTGGTGAGGGCGGGACATGTCTCATGAGAGCGCTTGGCGGGCGGGTCCTGTCGTGGGGGTTGGGTAGCCTCGCTTGCGCTGCGATCTGCTCTCGGGCGGAGGGTCCGGCTTCGCACGCAGGGCCAGGCCTCGCCCTTCGCAAACTCCGCGACTGCGCGACACCACCCAACCCCCACGCCACCCGCCCGAGCCATCCCAAACACAGACGAGAATCCGTCTGACTCCTGACGCGCCTGGGTCAAGCAGGTCAAGGACGCAGGGAGCGTGGCGTGCTCCGCACGCGAGCGACTGAGGACGCAGAGATGCGCAGGCCCAGGCGCGTCAGGAGCGAGAAAGGTCGCGCCCGAGCAGCGCGACGCTGGTCAGGGTCCAGCCGGCGAATATGAGGTCGATTCCGACTAGCAAGCCGATTGCCCAGTCTGCGGAGCTGGGGAACTTGGCCAGGACGAGGATGCCGATCAGGAGGCCGGCGAAGCCGCTGAGGCCGACCAGGCCCGCGTTTGGCTGGCCGCGGCCAGCGAAGGCAACGGCGATCCGAGTCAGGCCCATGAAGAGGAAGTAAATGCCGAGGACCAAGGTCAAAGTCAGGGTCCCGTTGTGCGGTTCGGCGATCAGGTAGACGCCGACGATCACCGTCAACGCCGCCCAGACCAATCGCAGGACCACGGTCCCGATCGAGTGCGCGGTGAAGGCGCCGGCGACTAGGAACGCTCCGGCGATCAACAGGATCCAGCCGATGAAGATCGCGGTGCCGACCGAGGCGACGGCGGGGACCACGATCGCGACGCAGCCGACCAGAATTGCCAGGACGCCGACCGTCATCAGGGCCTTCCAACTGCGGGCCAGGCCTTCCCGGACCTGCGGATCCAGTGCTGGGCTCATCTCCACGCAGAAAACCCTAGGCGTCGATCCGGACGCATGCAAATGCTGAAACTGGGGAGCCCGGACTTGAACCGGGATCGCGGGCTCCAAAGACCCGAGGCTTGCCAATTAGCCGACTCCCCAACGATGGCGTTGAGCTTATTTCGGCGTGCCGTCAGTCTTCTGACGAGCGGCGCACCGTTCCCGCTTCGGCGCCGGGCTCAAGAGCCGGGCCACGCGGAGAGGCTATGCCGAGGACGCGCATTGCCTTGAGGCCAAGGCCGAGCTTCTCTCGGCCCTCTGTTGCTGAAACGTCATGGCCACAAAGCTCCCTGGCACGCTCCAGACGGTACCTGATCGTGTGCCTGTGGGTGAAAAGCTGTTTGGCGGTCGCCGCGACGTTGCCGTCGTTGTCGAGGTAGGCCTCAATCGTCTGCACCAGCTCGGTCTCGTACTGGTCGTCATAGGCAGAGAGCGGCTCGATCGTCTCCGCGTAGAAGCGCTCCAGCTCGCGCGGATCCTCGCTCATCGCCGGCAGCAGCAGCCGGTAGGCGCCGGTGTCCTCGAAGGCCAGCAGCGGCCGCCCCTCGGCCTCGCCGACGTTGACGGCAAGGCGGGCCTCGCTGCCGGAGCGGTAGAGGTCGACCGGGTCGGCGGCGTGGCGGCTGCGCCCGATCGTCAGGTGGAAGCCGGAGAGGCTGTCGTCGAGCTCGCGCGCGACCCCGGCTGCCGCCCGCGCCAGCTGCTCCTCATCGGCGGCCGGGACCAGCACCGCGATCTCGGTTGCCATCTCGCCCCCCTCCGCAGTCGCCAGCGATCCCGGCGCGAGCGATCGCAGCGCCCGCAGGGCCAGGGTCATGACCCTGGCCCGCCACTCCCCCGTCTGGGCGGCGCGGGGGGCGGCGCGGACGATCAGGACGCCGGCGCCCTGCTCGAGGTCGGTGCCGAGCTCGGCCGCGCGGGCGACGATGTCGCCGCGATCGGTGACCTTGCGGCCGAGGACTGCGTCGACGAAGACGCCGGCCACCTCCTCGCTCTCCCACTCTGGCGAGCGCGAGCGCTCCAGCTCAAGTGCCAGCAGCATCGTCACCATGCGGGCGATCGCCGGGTCGGGGTCGGCCTTGGCCCGATAGCGAAGCTCGCCAACGGCGCTGTCGGCGACCCGCAGCTCGACCGTGGTCACGCCCTCGGCGGCGGAGAGCAGCTTCTGCTCCTGGTCGGGCGATGCTCCAGCGACGGCTAGAACGGCGCTGGAACGGTCGATCAAGGCGATGCTGGCGTCGAGCACTTTGGCCGCCGCCCGCGCCACCGCCGGCAGCCCGGCACCGGATTCAACCGCCTCGGCGAGGCCGTCCAGGGTGCCCATTTCTCCGGAGTTTGCAGGGGATTTCTGCCCTTTTGCGGTCGCAGACATCCGCCCATTATCCCCAGCCTCGGCTGGATCTAGTTTCCGTGCAAGAGATCGACGATGTTGGGGTAGTAATAGACGAAGGCCAATCCGATCAGAACGCCGACCAGAACCAGCGCCACGAGGACGAAGACGGAGAGGAAGCCGGCCGCCGCCTTCTCCCAGATCCGGCCGTAGGAACTGAGCGCCGGGACCAGGATCAGGCCGACGAAAGCGACCAGGCTGACCAGCCCGGCGGCGCCGAACAGCAGGTACTCATGGCCGATTTCCTCCAGGGCGAAGATGCTCACCAGAACCATTCTGCCGCAACGTGGTGACGACCAGGGCCACCGCCGCGCAGAGCGAGAAGGCGGCGGCCCCCAGCGCCCAGCCGGCATTGACGTCGCTGAGGTAGTGGACGCCGAGGTAGACGCGGGAGAGGCCGACCAGCGCAGCGAGGACGATCCCCGCCGCGATCACGGCCGAGCCGCGCGCCATCCCCACCCGCAGCCGCATCACGATCGTCACCGCCAGCCAGACATAGAAGGTCGAGTAGGCGGCGTGGGCGCTGGGGAAGGAGGAGCCAGAGACGCCGGTCAGGCCGTCCTCCGGCCGGGGCCGGCCGACCGCCGCCTTGAGCTCGTGGACGCCGACGATGACGATCGCCATGCCCGCCAGCAGGACCCAGAACTCGGGCCAGCGGCGGCCGGCGACGAGGAAGGCGGCGCAGACGAAGGCGAGCGGCCAGACGACGGCGCCGGCGCCGAGATGAGTGAAGACCTTGGCGATGTCGGTCAGCCAACCGACCCGGATCCGTTCGACGAATTCGGCCGCGGTGAGGTCGCCCGGCGTCGGGCCGGGTTCGCCGTTGACGATCACGGCGTAGGCAACGAGGATGAAGAGGGCGACGGCCAGCGTCGCCATCAGCGTCGTGAACTCGAGCCCGAAGGTGCCGCCCGGGGTGACCCGGTTCCAGAAGAACTGGAGCTGGGGCTGGAAGCGGCGAGTGAGGAGGACGAGCCAGCGGGTCGCCCCATTTCCCTCCATCCAGCGCACCGCGGCGCGCCGGTTCCCCTCGACCCGGAAGTAGCGGACGGTGACGACCGCCCCGACGACGACGACGATCAGGGTGGCAAGCAGGAACGCGCCTTTGCCGGCGTACTTCGCCGCCGTCTCGATGCTGCGCGAGAAGAAGTAGCCGACCAGGATGTGGGCGCTGGCCCAGAGCCCGCAGCCGAGGATGCTGTAGGGGACGAAGGCGCGGTAGCGCATCCCGGAGCTGCCGGCGACAAACGGCGCGAAGGCCCTGATCAGGCTGATGAAGCGGCCGATGAAGATCGTCTTGCCGCCGTGGCGGGAGAAGTAGTCCTCGACCCGTTCGAAGCGCTCGTGGCTGATCCCGAAGCGGGGGCCGTGCTTGATCACGAACTCGCGGCCGAGGCGGCGGCCGACGAAGAAGCTGGTCGTGTCGCCGGCCCAGGCGGCGAACCAGGCGATCGCGATCAGGACGTAGATGCTGATCGCGCCCTGGCCGGCGACGGCGCCGCCCAGCAGCATCACCGTCTCCCCCGGCACCACCAGCCCGACGAAGGCGCCGGTCTCGGCGAAGGCGAAGACGCCGACGAGCAGGTAGGTCCAGGCGCCGAGCGTGTTGGAGATTTCTTCCAGCAGCTTCTGCAGGTTCTGGTGGCCGAGGGCGTTGGTGACCAGGTAGTAGCCGGTCGCGATCACGGCCACGACCGCGAGCCGCAGCAGCCATTTGCGGGCGCTGCTCTTCTCCCCCGGCATCTTCATCGCGCCCGGCCCGCCTCGCAGACGATCACGTCGTCACGGTCGATCGCGGCAGCGGCCTCGCGGGCGGCGGCGATGCTCTCGAAGAGGCCGAAGGCGGTCGGGCCCGAGCCGGTCAGCAGGACGAGCGGGGTGCCGGCCTCGCGCAGGAGGTCGAGCGCCTCGCCGATATCGGGGCGCAGCGAGCGCGCCGCGGGCTCGAGGTCGTTGTGAAGGAGCTCGGCGTAGGCGAGGGGCGAGGCGCCGGCGCCGGCCGCGGCGCGGAGCCGGCCGGCGATGACATCCAGCTCGGCGGCATCGCGGCCGAGGCCAAGGCGGTCGGCCTCGGCGAAGACGGCGGCGGTCGAGAGGCCGCCGCCGCTGGGCAGCAGCACCACGGCATGGGGTTTCGGATCAGGCAGCCGCTCGACTTGCTCGCCAATCCCGCCGACCAGGGACAGGGCCGGCTCGAGCTGAGAGGGCACATCGGCGCCGAGCTCGGCGCCGAGCGCCTCGAGGCCGCTGACTTCGCCCGCGGCCAAGCGCAGGACCGCGGCGGCGTCGGCGCTGCCGCCGCCGAGGCCGGCGGCGACCGGGATCCGCTTCTCGATCTCGAGCCGGCGCGGCGGCCGGTCCCAGCCACGCCGTCGCAGGCCCGCCAAGGCCCTGGATGCGAGGTTCTCGCCATCCACCCCAGGGCACTCGACTTCATCGCTCTCGGCGCCGGAGACCTTGATCAGGTCGGCGAGCGCCAGCGGCTCGAACAGCGAGCAGAGCTCATGCAGGCCATCGTCGCGGCGACGGCCAAGGTAGAGGCAGAGATTGAGCTTGGCGGGGGCGTGGACGAGCATGATCGGCGGCGGCGAGGGGTCAGGCTCCGGGATGGAGCTTCGCCGATAGGGCGACGAACTCCTCGGCCGAGAGCGACTCAGCGCGGGCGTCTTCGGGCAGGCCCAGCTCCGCCAGAGCGGCGCGGGCGGGGCCGAGCGCCCCCTTCTCGGCGTGCTCGAGCGAACGGGCCAGGGACTTGCGCCGGTGGGCGAAGGCCGCCCGGATCAGGGTCCGCGTCGGCGCGTCGGCGCCAGGGCCGGTCCGACGCAGGCGCAGGATCGCCGAGTCGACCCGCGGGCGCGGGCGGAAGACCGCCGGGTCGACCTTGCGCACCAGCTCGACCTCGCAGGCGATCTGGGCGACGGCGCTGGGCGAGCCGTAGGTGCGGCTGCCGGGCCCGGCTCGCAGGCGGTCGGCGATCTCACGCTGAACCATCACCGTCCACTGGCGAACCGTCGGCAGCTGCTCGATCGTGCGCAAGATCAGCGGCGTCGCCACCGCGTAGGGCAGGTTGGAGACGACCGCGGTCGGGACAGGATCGAAGCCGGTGAAGTCGACCTTCATCGCATCGCCCCAGTGCAGGGTCACCTTGGGATCGGCGGCGACTGCGGCGAGCGCGCCCTCGAGGCCGCGATCGATCTCGACCACGTGGACGTGGGCTGCGGCGGCGGCCAGCCGCTCGGTCAGCACCCCTTCCCCGGCGCCGATCTCCAGCACCACGTCGGTGGGCGCCAGGCCGGCGTCGCGGACGATCGCGTCGAGCAGGTTGGGGTCGGCGAGAAAGTTCTGGCCGAGCCGGACCATGCTTAGCCGCTCACCAGCCGAAGAGGGCGCGGGCGTTGGCCTCGACCGTGCGCTCCAGCTCCTCATAGGAGACGCCGCGGGCCTCGGCCACCGCCTGGGCGGTGGCGACGACGTGGGCGGGCTCGTTCGGCTTGCCGCGGACGGGCTGCGGCGCCAGGTAGGGCGCGTCGGTCTCGACCAGGACGAGCTCGTCCGGCAGCTTCGCCGCCGCCTCGCGCAGGGCGTCGGACTTGGGGAAGGTGACGATGCCCGAGAACGAGCAGTGCCAGCCGCGCTCGATCGCGTCCTCGACCCGCCAGGGCGCGAGGAAGCAGTGCAGGATGACGGCAACGCCCTCGCCCCGGGAGTCGAGGATCTCGAAGACCTCGTCGGTCGCCGTCGTCTCGCCGTCGATGTCGCGGGCGTGGATCACGATCGGCAGGCCGAGGTCGCGGGCGATATCGATCTGAGCCTCGAAGGCACGGCGCTGGTCCGCGGGCGAGGCCGACTCGCGGTAGTAGTCGAGCCCGCTCTCGCCGATCGCCCGCACCTTCTCGTGGGCGCCGAGCCGAGCGATTTCAGCGGCAACAGCATCGTCGAAGCCGGCAGCCGAGGTCGGGTGCCGGCCGACTGTGGCGAAGACCGCCTCGTGGCGCTCGGCGGCGGCGATCGCAACCGGGTTGGAGTCCTCTCCGAGGCCGACGTTGAGCATCCGCCCGACGCCCGCCTCCAGTGCAGCGGTGACGAGCTCATCCTCCGGCCGCTCACAGAGAAAGAGGTGGGTGTGGGAGTCGATCACCCGTTCTCCTCCGGCTCGATCTTGGGGAAGAGGGGCGCGATCCGGCTCACCTTCTGCCCGCCGCCACGAGAGCCCAGCTCGGCCAGGCCGCGCCCTTCTTCGCTGAGCGCTGCAAGCAAGACGCCGGTCGCCTGGGGCAGATAGGGGACGAGCAGCAGGGTCGTCACCCGCAGGCCCTCGACCAGGTTGTAGAGGACCTCGTCGAGCCGCTTCGGGTCGGCCTCGTCCTTGGCCAGCACCCAGGGCTGGGACTCCTCGACGAAACGGTTGAGCCGGCGCACCAGCCTCCAGGCCTGCTCCAGCGCCTGGCTCAGCTCAGCCCGGTCGAGCAGCTCCGAGAAGCGCTCGACCACGCCTTCGAAGTCCTCGGCCAGGACCGTGTCGACGGCGCCATCGGGAACCGTGCCTGAGCGGTAGCGGTCGACCATCGCCAGCACCCGGCTGGCGAGGTTGCCGTAGTCGTTGGCCAGCTCGGTCTCGTAACGAGACTCGAAGCCGGCGGTCGAGATCGAGCCGTCCTGGCCGAAGCTGACCTCGCGGAAGCAGTAGAAGCGCAGCGCGTCGGCGCCGAAGCGGTCGATCACCGCGAACGGGTCGAGCACGTTGCCGAGCGACTTCGACATCTTTTTCTCGCCCATCAGCAGGTAGCCGTGGATCACCATCCGCTGCGGCGGCTCGAGGTCGGCGGCCATGCAGAGGGCGGGCCAGATCACGGCGTGGAACTTGAGGATGTCCTTCGCCATCACATGCAGGCTGGCGGGCCAGTAGCGGTCGGTCAGGTCCTCGCCCTCGCGGGCGAAGGTCAGCGCCGTGACGTAATTGAGCAGGGCGTCGAACCAGACGTACATCCGCTGCTCGGAGTCCCAGGGCAGCGGCAGCCCCCATTTCAGGGTCGGCCGCGAGAGCGAGACGTCTTCGAGCCCGCCCTTGATGAAAGAGACCGCCTCGTTGCGGCGGAAGTCGGGGACGACGAAGTCGGGCCGCTCCTCATAAAGCGCTTCGAGCCGCTCCTGGAAGGCGGAGAGGCGGAAGAACCAGTTCTCCTCGCGCACCTTCTCGAGTGCGATCTCGTGGATCGGGCAGGTGTTGCCGGGGCCAAGCTCGCGCTCGGTTTTGAAGTCGGCGCAGCGCGGGCAGTACCAGCCTTCGTAGACGCCCTTGTCGACCCAGCCGTTGTCGTAGACGCGCTGGATGATCTCGGCGACCTTCGCTTCGTGGCGGGGGTCGGAGGTGCGGATGAAGAAGTCGTTGGTCGAGTCGATGATCGGCATCAGGTCGCGGAACTTCTGCGCGTTGCGATCGGCCAGCTCCTGGGGCGGGATCCCCTCGCGCTCGGCCGCGGCCTCGATCGGCTCGCCGTGCTCGTCGGTCCCGGTGAGGAAGAAGACATCCTCGCCGCGCTGGCGCATGTGGCGGGCGAGCACGTCGGCGGCCATCGTCGAGTAGGCGTGGCCGAGGTGGGGCTCGGCGTTGACGTAGTAGATCGGGGTGGTGACGTAGTAGCTCATGGGTTCTCCGATCGATCGGGGGGACGAGTCCTGACGGCGGACCCGTCCCCTCGGTTGTCGTTGTGCCTACTCGACCTGGCCGATGGCCGTGGCGGCGGCGTCCATCTGAGCTGCCCGGCGCAGCGCCTCCGCCTTGTCGGTGCGCTCCCAGGTGAAGTCCGGGTCTTCGCGACCGAAGTGCCCGCCCGCCGCCGTCTTGCGGTAGATGGGGCGGTGGAGGTCGAGCTCGCGACGGAAGGCGAGCGGCCTGAGGTCGAAATGCTCATCGACGAGCTCGGCGATGCGGTCCGGGTCGATCTTCGCCGTCCCGAATGTCTCGACCATCAGCGAGACCGGCTTGGCGACCCCTATCGCGTAGGCGACCTGGATTTCGCAGCGCGAGGCCAGGCCGGCGGCGACGATATTCTTCGCCACCCAGCGGGCCGCGTAGGCGCCGGAGCGGTCGACCTTCGAGGGGTCCTTGCCCGAGAAGGCGCCGCCGCCGTGGCGGGCCATGCCGCCGTAGGTGTCGACGATGATCTTGCGGCCGGTGAGGCCGGCGTCTGCAACCGGCCCGCCGATCTCGAACTTGCCCGTCGGGTTGACCAGCAGCGCCTCGAAGAGCTGGTCGGCGTTGTACATGTCGACGGGGAGGATTGGCTTGATCACATGCTCGATGAGATCGGGACGGAGCCTACGGTCGCGGTCAACCCCCTTTGCGTGGTGGGCCGAGATCAGCAGCGCGGCGATTTCCACCGGCTTGTCGTAGACATAGCGCATCGTCACCTGGGTCTTGCCGTCGGGGCGCAGGTAAGGCAGGATGCCTTCCTCACGCACCGCCGTGAGCCGGTCGGCCAGCTGGTGGGCCAGCAAGACCGGCATCGGCATCAACTGCGGTGTCTCGTCGCTTGCGTAGCCAACCATCATGCCCTGGTCGCCGGCCCCTTCGTGGTCGATGTCGTCGGTTGAGC